>ERZ827478.1681-NODE-1681-length-14353-cov-2.606518_pt1 | contig 14353 bp, 9 predicted proteins | sample MGYA00519705_ERZ827478 | MGnify/ENA primary metagenome ERZ827478 (study PRJEB31778, sample SAMEA3449318) | human gut metagenome | biome: human gut; feature: human-associated habitat; material: faeces | place: United Kingdom | collected 2010/2012 ... | reverse complement strand
TCGGCAATATGCATTACTTTGGCTTTCTGCCCTTCCCGTTGTAATCGCCCACTGATGTTCAGCAGGCAACTCACGTCAGCACCAATTAAATACTCAGGGCGGACTTCCATCAGGTGCGCAACCTTTTCTTTCACCATCTCGCCGGATATTTCGGCCATTTTGACCGAGAACGTGCCGCCAAATCCGCAGCAGGTATCCTGTTCAGCAAAGGTCAACAGCTCCAGTCCACGCACATTTTTCAGCAGCATAAGTGGCTCGTCCTTCACCCCCAGCTTACGGGCCAGGCTACAAGATGGGTGATACACCGCTCTCCCTTGCAAACTGGCACCTACATCGACTACCCCTAATGTATTAACAATAAAAGAGGTGAGATCCTGCATACGCGCGGCAACCTTTTCGGCACGTGATGCCCATTCAGGCTCATCCGCCAGATACGTTGGGTAACTTTTTACGGCATAGGTACAGGAGCCAGCCGGTGAAATAATGGGATCGTCGTTATCCTCCAGTGCGGCGATCAGATTTTTCATCCCTGGAATCGCTTCTTTGATATAACCACTATTGATCGCAGGCTGACCGCAGCATCCCTGTTTCTCCGGGAAATTTACGCGACAGCCGAGTTTTTCCAGTAGCAGCACGGAGTCTCGTGCCATTCTTGATTTCAGGGCGTCACCAATACAGGTGACAAAGAAATTGACATTCACAACTAATACTCCATTACTTCATGCCCATTTATGCCCGATGGTTCCCCCCTTCCGGGGGATCAATCATCAATAAATATGGCGTTCTTTTTTAATTGGCTAGCAACATACCACCCCTCATTTGTATGACAAATGATAATCTTTCATCCAAACTTCAAATGCAATAACTAATTTTATTTCTTTCGGCATCGCTCACATTTTATAGGGAAATCGACGATCATTTTTGGCATAAGAAATCCATTTAAAAAGGCTACATCCCTTATACCTATTCAGTGCTACTTATTCAGGGGTTATTGAGATATACACTGATGGTGTACAAACAAAATCACCAACAATAATTACGTATCAAGTAATAATCGGCATTTTATTTAATTGAAGCAATTTAGTTTGCATTTTTATTTAAAAACTGAGCTAGAGTCCATCAGAAAAAAATATATAAAGCCCAAACCACCGTTGGAAATAGAAATAGTTGAAAGGCTCACAACTCCCGGAATGCGGATTATCTTTGCCCTGATTTCTGGCGGTTTTATTCAGGGTGCAAGCTGTCTGACCCTTTCCCGATATTCTCCCGGAGTACAACCAAACTCGCGGACAAACGCCTTGTGAAAAGATGATTCACTGGCATAGCCTACTGACTCAGCGATCACCACAACAGGGAGCATTTCCCGGGAAAACATCTGGGCCGCTATTTGTAGACGCAACTTTGTTAATACAGCTAGCGGCGTGGTTCCGGAAACATCACGGAAAAGCTGGGCAAAACTTGCCCGGGACATGTGGGCGATGCTGGCCAGCGATTCGACGGTCCAGGCGTGTCCTGGCATTTCCAGCATTTGCTGTATTACCGCACCAAGACGTGGATGCAGAAGCAAACTGAGAATGTTTTTCTCTGTATTAACCTGTGCAATCCACTCACGCACCGCGAGGGTAAAGAATGTAGCGCAGATCTGGCTACACAGAGCATCCACTCCCGGCATTGCCGATCTGGATTCCTGTTGTAAAAACGGGATCGCCTCCCTCAGCCAGTTATATTCCACGCTATGGTTCACTGGTGCTACAAACAGCGTTTCCGGCAAAGACGTTAAAAAATAACGCGCCGAATGTTGCAGCCGAAGAGTGCCACAGACAATACAGGTCGATTCATTATCGACATGACTCAGGCGATGAGCTGAATTTTGTGGTAGCAGGACCACATTTCCCGGGCGTAATGTAAAAATCTCTCCCGTCGGCATTTCCAGCTTCGCCGCTCCTTGCGTTAACGCATGCCAACGAATAACCGACAATTCCCCGGCACCATGTGGAAGTTGCCAGTCACTTCCTAACACGCAATTCTTATCGATCGTTCCTTGTGGAGCGTTAAGCATCAACAAACGGCTAAGGGCATCCATATCAGACTCCTGAGTGGTTTTTGATTACAAATACCAACAATCTTAGTAAATAATTAATGTAATACCATCAAATAGTTAATCATGATTTTTGTTTTGTGATTCTGATTAAGAAAAAGAAAATACCAGACGATAAGACAAAATATCAAGCGTTGTGAAGAAATGTTATTTGCTCTTTTGCGTCTATAGTCATGATGTCAAATGAACGCGTTTCGACAGGAAATCATCATGAATAAATATCAGGCAGTGATTATTGGTTTTGGCAAGGCTGGAAAAACATTAGCCGTCACGCTGGCAAAAGCAGGTTGGCGAGTGGCTCTCATCGAACAATCAAATGCAATGTATGGCGGGACCTGTATTAATATCGGCTGCATCCCAACCAAAACATTGGTTCATGACGCACAGCAGCACACAGATTTTGTCCGTGCCATACAGCGTAAAAATGAAGTGGTTAATTTTTTACGTAATAAGAATTTTCATAATCTTGCGGATATGCCCAATATCGACGTGATCGACGGCCAGGCGGAGTTTATCAATAATCATAGCCTGCGTGTTCATCGGCCTGAGGGAAATCTGGAAATTCATGGCGAGAAAATTTTTATTAATACCGGTGCACAAACCGTGGTTCCGCCAATTACTGGAATTACCACCACGCCTGGTGTATATGACAGCACCGGATTACTTAATCTAAAAGAATTGCCTGGGCATTTAGGTATTTTGGGCGGCGGATATATTGGCGTTGAGTTCGCCTCTATGTTCGCTAATTTTGGCAGCAAAGTAACCATTTTAGAGGCAGCTTCGCTGTTTTTGCCTCGGGAAGATCGGGATATTGCTGATAATATCGCGACGATTTTACGCGATCAGGGCGTCGATATTATCCTCAATGCCCATGTGGAGCGAATCAGTCACCATGAAAATCAAGTGCAAGTGCATAGCGAGCACGCCCAACTGGCGGTGGATGCACTGTTAATAGCTTCCGGTCGTCAACCGGCTACCGCTTCGTTACATCCAGAAAATGCCGGTATCGCAGTAAACGAGCGCGGGGCAATTGTCGTTGACAAGCGATTACATACCACCGCAGACAATATTTGGGCGATGGGAGATGTTACCGGCGGGCTGCAATTTACTTACATATCACTGGATGATTACCGCATTGTACGTGATGAGTTACTGGGTGAAGGCAAACGTAGTACTGATGATCGGAAAAATGTGCCTTATTCCGTATTTATGACACCGCCCCTGTCCAGGGTTGGTATGACAGAAGAACAAGCCAGAGAGAGTGGTGCTGATATTCAGGTGGTGACATTGCCTGTAGCTGCAATTCCGCGTGCCAGAGTGATGAATGATACTCGTGGGGTATTAAAAGCGATTATTGATAATAAAACCCAACGTATATTAGGGGCATCACTGCTGTGTGTTGACTCCCACGAGATGATTAATATAGTGAAAATGGTGATGGATGCCGGGCTGCCTTATAGCATATTACGCGATCAGATATTTACTCATCCGTCGATGAGCGAATCACTCAATGATCTATTTTCATTAGTCAAATAAACTCAAAATCAGACGCCAGAACAAATATTCTGGCGTCTCAGAGAAAAGAATCTTATTAATTCTCTGTTACTCTATAAATTCTTAATCACTTCATTGATGGTATTTTATATGTTTAAAAAATCCGTTTTATTTGCAACACTATTATCTGGCGTTATGGCATTTTCCACCAATGCAGATGATAAAATAATTCTGAAACATATCAGCGTCTCGTCAGTATCAGCATCACCGACAGTTCTGGAGGATGCCATTGCTGATATAGCCAGAAAATATAATGCTTCATCCTGGAAAGTCACATCGATGCGAATTGATAATAATTCAACCGCAACAGCAGTATTGTATAAATAAGGATGTTTACAATGGAAAGATACCTGCACCTGTTAAGTCGGGGAGATAAAATTGGCCTGACATTGATTCGTCTGAGTATTGCGATTGTTTTTATGTGGATTGGGTTATTAAAGTTTGTCCCTTACGAGGCAGACAGCATTACACCATTCGTCGCAAACAGTCCACTAATGTCGTTCTTTTATGAACACCCGGAAGACTATAAACAGTATCTGACTCACGAAGGCGAATACAAACCAGAAGCAAGGGCATGGCAATCGGCCAATAATACCTATGGTTTTTCCAACGGTCTTGGCGTCGTGGAGGTGATTATTGCTCTGCTGGTTTTGGCTAATCCTGTCAATCGCTGGTTAGGTTTATTGGGAGGGCTGATGGCATTTACCACACCGTTGGTAACACTCTCATTTTTAATCACCACCCCGGAGGCATGGGTACCCGCATTGGGTGACGCTCATCATGGTTTCCCTTATTTATCTGGTGCTGGTCGCCTGGTATTGAAAGATACTCTGATGCTGGCAGGTGCTGTCATGATAATGGCAGATTCGGCGCGGGACATTCTTAAACAACGCAGTAATGAATCCAGTTCAACGTTAAAAACTGAATATTGATAATCCGAACACTGTCTGTTGTTCACTTTTTCAGGCGTCAGGCCCCCTTTCTGATGATGAAGCCTGACGCCATATTACCGGAGATATGACAGAGTGAAGATCAATATCACTCCCCTGTTAAAAGATTCTTGTCATCTCAGGTAAAATAAGTGATTAATATCAATCATGTATTTTTACAGCAAGACAACTACGAACAAACTCAGGATTAAAATGTTTTACCGATTCCCCAACATAACCCAAATCAAGCGAACTAATTTGCGCCATTTCTTTCTCTGTCAGTGAGAAATCCCAAATAGCAAAATTTTCTTCGATACGCTGTTGATGTGTCGATTTCGGAATAACGACCACTCCCCGTTGAATATTCCAACGCAGAATGACCTGAGAAATCGATTTTTGATGGGCATCTGCAATACTCTGAAGCAGATTATTTTCAAAGGGTTTATGTCGTCCACCACCTAACGGAGCCCATGCTTCAGGCTGCACGTTATAATACTTCATGGTTGCCAGCGCCTCTGGTTGGGCAAAATAGGGATGCAACTCGACCTGGTTGACCATCGGTTTAACTCTTACCGTTTCACAAAAGTTCGCCAGAACATGAGGGTAGAAATTGGAAACCCCAATCGCTTTTAATTTGCCCTCTTCATAGGCATCTTCGAGTGCACGCCACGCACTGAAATAATCGCGCATGGCCTGGTGCAATAAAAAGAGATCGAAGTATTCCAGTCCCGATTTTTTTAATGATGCTTCAATACCTGCTGCTGCAATATCCTGATTCACCATATCCTGCACCCACAATTTAGACGTTATAAATAACTCTTCTCGGGTACATAAACCTTCAGATATAGCTTCACGAACGGCTTCACCGACGGCATCTTCATTACCGTATACCGCTGCAGTGTCGATGAGTCGATAACCCGTGCGGATAGCATTCAACACTGACTGTTTGCACACGTTTTTATCGGTAACCTGAAAAACACCAAATCCCATCATCGGCATTTTCAGATTGTTACTTAATACGGAAAATTCCACTGTCAGTCCCTCCATTAGGCATGAACAATGAGTCTACGTTAAAACATAACCTCAAATTAGTATGTGGATTTTGATATCACTTATGCAAAAAATTCATTAATAATGTAGGGCTGAAACCTCTCTATTTTCGGGGACAACGAAGCAGACGCTACCAGTGCTTTTGCCTTGGGCCTTGCTGTTTTTGATACACTTAGGGCCCAGGGCATAACGAAAATGTGCGATATGACAAAGAATTAATGGAGAATGTGATGATCAGGCAGAAGATTCTACAGCAGCTCCTGGAGTGGATTGAGTGCAATCTTGAGCACCCTATTTCAATCGAAGATATCGCACAGAAATCTGGCTACAGCAGACGCAACATCCAGCTTCTGTTCCGAAATTTCATGCATGTGCCTTTGGGAGAATACATTCGCAAACGAAGGCTTTGTCGTGCCGCCATTCTTGTCCGGCTCACCGCGAAATCTATGCTTGATATTGCACTCTCTTTGCATTTTGATTCACAGCAGTCATTCAGCCGTGAATTTAAAAAGTTATTCGGCTGCTCTCCCCGTGAATACCGCCACCGTGATTATTGGGATCTCGCAAATATCTTCCCTTCTTTTTTAATACGTCAACAGCAAAAGACGGAGTGTAAATTAGTCAACTTTCCTGAGACACCTATTTTTGGCGATTCATTTAAATATGACATTGAAGTGTCGAATAAATCACCGGATGAAGAAGTCAAACTGCGACGTCATCATTTAGCCAGATGTATGAAGAGTTTTAAGACGGATATCTATTTCGTCTCCACATTCGAACCGTCAACAAAATCGGTCGATTTGCTCACAGTTGAAACTTTTTCCGGTACGGTATGCAAACAAACCGATTCAGAGATGTCGAAAGAGTGGACAATTAACCGAGGACTGTATGCCTCTTTCCGCTATGAAGGTGAGTGGGAGCACTACCCTGAATGGGCGCGAAACCTCTATCTGATGGAATTACCTGCCAGGGGGTTAGCCAGAGTGAACGGCAGTGATATTGAGCGATTTTATTACAATGAAAACTTCGTCGAAATTGATAGCAATAACATTGTTTGCGAAATTTTTATCCCCGTTCGCCCGGTTTAGCTGTAACGATGTTTACATGAATTTATAACGAGACTACTGTCAGGCAATTCAATAAATAATGGCGTTGAAGATGTCAACGCCATTATTGTTTATTAGAATGTTACTTTCATATTCTTAATATTACTTCATCGCCTCCTCGCCCTTTGCCGTATCGGCATCCACCGCGGTTATGGTCACCGTCACTGGCTTCATTTCGTACCCGCCATAGGTCAGGGCGTTAAATGTGAACGTATAGACACCAGGCTTGCTGGTACTAAATGTACGCGTGATTTTCCCGCTCGCGAAATGGTCATTTTTCGACGGCAGGAACTGATAATCCGCCTCTGTCACCCCTTCCGGAGCCTCAATGTCGACCCACACATTCCCCCCAACAGGGTTATTTGCCGAGAACAGGGTAACCTCCAGCTTCGCAGTCGATTTCCCATCCGCCACCAGCGATTGCACATCAGATGATGCGGTGAGCTCCGCGTTTTTATCATCCGCGACGAATTTAGATTCGGCAGTTTTCGTTGATACCTGACCGTTGGTCTGACTCACTTGCGCCTTGAGTGTGTATGTCGCCGCAACAGTAGTGGTAGCGGTGAAAATAGCCTGCCCTTGCTCATTCGTTGTCGCAGTGCCATTCGGTTCCAGGTTTAACGAAGCCGGGCTGGCAGTCAGCGTCACGTCGCTATCTTTCAACAGGTTGTTATTGGCATCAGTCACCGTAACTTTATACGTCTGTTTGGCTTTGCCGTCCGCCAGTGCATAGTTGCCAATCACCTCAATACTGGAAACGGTTGCGGTAGCCTTATCGGCTACAAACGTTATAGTCTGCGCATCTGAAGGCTGGTCATTTCCTGCCGACGCCGTGATCTCATAGGTTCCGGCAGTCACGGAAACCACCTGCAACTCTGCTTTCCCCTCATCGTTGGCTTTCACCCAGACATTATCGCCAGTAAGCGGCTTGACACCCCGGGGCAGATTAAAGGTCACCAGAGTGCCTGGAACAGGGTTACCGTTTTTATCCTCAACGGTCGCCGTCAGCGTAAAGGCATCTTTGCCGTTTGCCACTTTTTGAACGGCGGTGTCTACCTGCAGGTTTGCCTGACCGGTGCTGGCATCCGCGTTGAATTTCACCGTGACCGTCTTCTGAGAGTTTTTCACCGCGGCCGCGATTTCAAGTTCCCCTGCAACGGTTGATATCAACTCAATATCCGCTTTACCTGCCGCATTGGTTGTTACTGTATTCCCCGTCTTGCTAGTCACACCCTGCGGTAAAGTCAGCGTAACTTCTTGCCCCTGCAACGGGTTACCATAGCTGTCCACGACGGTCAGGGTTACCTGGTTAGCAGACTGTCCATTTGCCAGTTGGTTATTAACCTTCACTGTCATATCACGAATCTCAGCCTTAGATGCGTCACCTGCAACATTCAGCACCAGTGGCTGAGCAACGGCATTTTGGCCGTTCACTCGCGGCATCACAGACAACTGGCCCGCGGCAGATCCCAGAGTCAAGGTCGCCACGTAGACCCCATTACTTGTTTCTGACCAGTCTCCTGTTGAAGGTCGCACTGACCCCGTGCTGGCGGCACCACTAAACTGCGGTGCATCTGGCTTCAGCCCGGTGACAAGGTTCCCATACGCATCCTTCACGGTGAAGGTGAGTTTCGTCGTCGCTTTGACGGTCGGAGCCTCATTGTCCGCAACAAGCGTAGAGTTCGCTGATGACATATCCCCCGCTACGACAGTCAACCGCGCAGCATCGGTGGCTGCTGGCTGACCGTTGAATAGCGGCATGACAAGAAGCTCACCTGTCTTTCCGCCTGTTGTCAGCGTAGCGACATAGGAACCATCGCCTTGCTCGGTCCAGTTGGATACCGTCGCCCCTTCAGATGCAGCACCTGTCAGGCTTGCCGACAGGGAAAGGTCGCTGATAGCGTTGCCATGTGCATCTTTTGCAATAAGCGTCACGGTTGTGCTTTCGCCTGCTTTTACGTGATCTTTTGCCACAGAGACTGTCGACTGGCCTGAAGATAAGGCATCAGCCACCACGGTCACTTTAGCCGCATTCGCTGCCGCGTCCTGTCCATTGAGCTTCGGCATTACCGCTAATTCACCCGTCGTAGAGCCAAGAGTAATTTGCGCAGTCCACGTCCCATCACCATTATTTGTCCAGCCCGATGCCGTAGAACCAACAGCAGCGGCACCCGCTAATGACGGCGCTTCCGGCGTGAGGCTGGTCACAGGGTTGTCATTGGCATCTTTTGTCGACCAGATTGCCGTAAGCGTACCGCCGACCACCGGTTTATCAGGATTCAGGGTGATGGACGAATGTGCTGCATCAAGCGGCCCGGCAACAAACTTCAGCGTTTGTTGTAATGTGCCCAGTTGATACTGCTCGCTGAAGGCACGTACAACAACGTTTCCGGCACGGGTCGAAGAAACCGTGGCGCTGTAAACCCCAGGTTTTATTTCCGAAATGGCACCAACGGTAACACCATTAGTGTCTTGCGGAACAAGTCGCAGGCGGCTGGCTTCTCCCGTCACCGGATTACCCTCGGAGTCCACCGCTGTCAGTGTCAGCGTGTAGGCTTGCTGACCATCAGCAACCACGTCACCTGACGGCTCGTTAGCGCTCAGGGTGGAGTTTGCCACATCCATCATCGTGGCCCGCAGTTCTGCAGTGACGGTTTTGCTCATGCCATCAACGCTAACAGTAATCGTTGCCTCACCTGACTGCGTGCCGGTAGTAAAGACAGACTGATACACCCCTGCTTCAGTTTCGGTGAACTCACCCAGTGTTGGCTTTGCCTGTGATTTAGTGGCCTTCAGAGAACGAGTCACAATATTTCCAGCCGGTTTGAAAGTTAGTTCAGTCTTGATCTGATCTTTCATGCCCGTGACTGGCTGACCCTCGGCGTCGCGCAGAGACAGCACCAGCGGCTTTTGCTCATTACCGTTAGCAAGCATTTGAACACGGCTCTGACCGTCAAGCGTTAACGCCGTACGATCGGCGCTCATACCAGCTCCGCTAATAACCACTTCTGTCTGCACACGTTTCGAGGCATTGCCTTTGTTATCGTAGGCAATCGCTGAAACCGCATAATAATTGTCTTTGCCTGCCTGATAAGCCGGGAGCGTCACTTGCCACTGATTGCCCTGCCCCGTAATTTTTCCGCCTGCGGCCAGCAAAGACGGCGCTTCCCATTGCACATTTTTCAGACCGTGAGTTGCTTTGCTGACCACAAGCCCCAGGGAAACCGTCTGGCCGCCCTTGCCTTCAATACGCTCAGGCAGAGCAATACGGATCACTTCAGATTTGCGATACTCAAGAACGATATTGTTATTACGCTCAACCAGGTCATAGCGGCTGCCTGCCAGCATTCGACGCTCGCGAATGCTGTCTGTATCGAGTTGTTTTTCCAGAGGTTCGCCAATCCGATAATTAACTTCCAGGCCAAAGCGAGTGTCATTCTCACCACTCTTGCCCTGCTTATGCCCGGCGCTCAGTGTCAGAAGAGGCACTGGTGTATAGGTTACCTCGGCAGAAATAGCATGCGGGTCTTTCTGGCGTTTATCTTTACCAAACAGCCCGACTTCATCACCATAATACTGCTCATACATCAGGCTTGCGCCAAGCTGCGGCCAGGCAGGTAAATAGCCCTCAGCACGAATATCCCAGCCATTCGCCGGGCGTTCCTGATAATCCTCAACATCCGGCGATTTTTTCCAGCCAGAAGCCCGAATATAACCATTGGCGCTCAGTTTCAAATAATCGCGCCAGTATTCCGCACCAACACCAATCCGGGTATGACTACGGGATAAATCATGATCGATAAAAGTATTCACCCCCGCCATCCAGTCATTTCCTGAAAAATGACGCCAGCCAAAACCAATATTTGACTGAGTACGATCGTCGGTACGATGTATTGCCCCCTGAGTGAACAACATATTTGTCGGCGTATCATAAATAGGATAAAGCATTTCCAGCGAAGAATCCTTCAGCGAGAAATCTTTATCGACATTCAGTTTGACGCGCGCAGTACCATATTTCCCAAGCCACTCCTGTATTTCCTGATTAGCTTTAGCTGTGGCCATTCCGGTAATAAAGTTACGTGTCGCATCGCTATCTGGCTGACTGCTTAAAAATGTCCCGGCATTTGCGGCAAACGACGCGACATTTTTCTCCACATTATTATCAGCAGCTACCGTGGTATTTTCCATGCTCAACCGTGGCTGAACCGCATGCTGCGCGCGTGCCGCCATTACTGGGGTAAAGGTGACAGCGAGTGGAAAAAGAACCTGAACAGAGATATTTGCCCACGCCACGCAGCGGGCCAGAACTGAATAACGAAATCGTGGTTGTTTATGACCTGTTTTATAACGTGACATTGAGATAATTTCCTGATGAACGAATTAACGAACATAGGCAGACACAAATAGTGGCGTCTGCTTGTCAGAAAAACCGGGAAATCCCCGATTTCCTTTTCCGCAGAAAAGGAAATACCTTTATGTAAGAAAGTACACCGCCACCTAATATATCCAGTGTCTGTAGCCACTCATCAGGTGGTTGGGCGCGGGATTATATTTTTATTTATGGGTAAAAATTTAGCTTTTTGTGCAAGTTATTAAATAGATACTTAAGTTATATTTCTTACTCTGCGGGCAGTGAATAATTCATTATTAAGAGTGAATAATAATGACCTATCTTTAATTAATCGCTATTGGGAATACGTCGAAGTAGGTATATACACCAGGATAAACCAATATATTTTTTATGGATATTCATTTTCCTTCATCAGACTGTGAATTGCAGGGATATCGAACTTGCACGACTCATCGCAACACTCAAACAGATTTATGAATTTCGTTCATAACCCCTGACAAATCCTGCCGTCTAATCGAGCTTTTCCCTTTACGTTATGCTTCTCATGAACGATAACGGAAGGATAACACCATGCAAAAAGTAAAACTGAACAACGGTATTGAAATGCCCCTGCTGGGCTTTGGTGTATTTCAGATGACCGATGCCGCTGAATGCGAAAGAGCGGTCATTGACGCTATTAACACCGGTTATCGACTGATTGACACCGCCGCCTCCTATCAAAATGAAACCCAGGTCGGGAACGCACTGAAACAAAGCGGTATCGCCCGTAACGAACTCTTTGTCACCACGAAACTCTGGTTGCAGGATACCAGTTACGAAGGGGCCAAAGCCCAGTTCGAACGCTCTCTGAATCGACTGCAACTTGATTACGTTGACCTGTATTTGATTCACCAGCCATACGGCGATGTCCACGGAGCCTGGCGTGCCATGGAAGAGCTGCAACAGGCCGGTAAAATTCGCGCTATTGGCGTCAGTAACTTCCATCCTGACCGACTGGCTGACCTTATCGCCTTTAATAACGTCGTTCCGGCGGTAAACCAGGTTGAAGTTAACCCTTTCAATCAGCAGCTACAGGCCGTTCCCTGGATGCAAAGTCGTGGCATTCAGCCAGAAGCCTGGGCACCGTTTGCGGAAGGGAAAAATGGTCTGTTCCAGCATCCTGTTCTCACGGCAATTGGCGAGAAGTATGGCAAAAGCGTGGGCCAGGTTGTTCTGCGCTGGATCTACCAACGAGGCATTGCTTCACTGGCAAAATCAGTGCGAAAAGAACGCATGGAAGAGAACATCAACATTCTCGATTTTGAACTCAGCCCTGAAGATATGCTGCAAATTACCGCCCTGGATACCGCAACCAGCGCGTTCTTCTCTCACCGCGATCCCGCAATGGTGGAATGGCTGACTGGCCGCAAACTTGATGTTTAAGCCGCGATAAAAGAGGTATTCATTCAATGCAAAAACGTTATCTGGGTAAATCCGGACTCGAAGTCTCCGCCCTTGGGCTCGGTTGCATGGGCTTAAGCCACGGCTACGGCCCGGCGACCGATACCCGTCAGGCTATCGAACTTATTCGTGCTGCGGTTGAACGTGGCGTCACCTTCTTCGATACCGCCGAAGTGTATGGTCCGTATCTGAATGAAGAAGTAGTCGGCGAAGCCTTAAAACCGTTTCGTGACCGCGTGGTGATTGCCACTAAATTCGGTTTTACCTTTGGCGATGATAATAAGCAGCAGATTTTAAACAGCCGTCCGGAACATATCCGTGAAGCCGTTGAAGGATCATTACGTCGTCTGAAAACAGATGTTATTGACCTGCTGTATCAACACCGTGTTGATCCGGATGTTCCTATTGAGGATGTTGCAGGAACGGTGAAAGACCTCATCGCAGAAGGTAAGGTCAAACATTTCGGCCTGTCGGAAGCGGGAGCACAAACCATTCGTCGTGCACATGCGGTACAACCTGTCACCGCCCTGCAAAGCGAATATTCCATGTGGTGGCGTGAGCCTGAACAGGAAATTCTGCCGTTGCTGGAGGAACTGGGAATTGGTTTTGTCCCCTTCAGCCCACTAGGTAAAGGTTTCCTGACAGGGGCGATTAAGCCGGGAACCACTTTCGGCAAAGATGACTACCGCAGCACCGTACCGCGTTTCGCAGCACAAGCCATTGAAGCCAATGAAAAACTGGTCACCTTGTTAGGTGAACTGGCTGCGGAGAAAGGGGTAACGTCTGCACAAATCGCACTGGCATGGCTGTTAGCACAAAAGCCGTGGATTGTTCCCATCCCTGGCACCACTAAACTGCACCGGCTGGAAGAAAACCTGGCCGCTGCTGACATTGTTCTTTCGCAGAAAGATACGCAGCAGATAAGCGAGGCGCTGGAAACAATTAAAATCGTCGGTGAACGTTACTCGCCTGAACACCAGGCACGCGTAGGCCGCTAATACCCAAACGGGTCCAGGATAAAGGACCCGTTATTCGGTATAGCGAAGCGCATCGATCAACAGCGCAAAAGCTGGCGGATGCTGCTTGCGGCTGGGGTAGTAAAGATAATACCCAGGAAAAGTTGGACACCACTCCTGTAACACCTGAATAAGCTTGCCTGACTTTATATACTCCTGAACCATGTCTTCAGGGACACAAGCGATCCCAAACCCTGATAAGGCGGCATCAATTCTTTCTGGCAACGGACTACACGTCAGCTGCCCATCAACCTTAACGCGAAGCGGTTTCCCTTCTCGCTCGAACTCCCAGTGGTAAAGCCCACCGGCAGTTGGCAAACGCATGTTGATGCAGCGATGATTTTGTAGCTCGTGAGGCGTTTCAGGCGCAGGGTTTGCAGCAAAATACGCCGGAGCTCCCACCACAGCCATCCGCATATCTGGTCCAATCCTGACTGCAACCATATCTTTATCAACATTTTCACCCAGTCGTATCCCGGCATCAAAACGGCCTTCAACAATATCGACAAAACCGTTATCCACCACCAGTTCGACATTGATTTCGGGATACTCTCTGAGAAAAGGTTTTAGCTTCGGCCAGACCAGACTTCGCGCGGCATGTTCCCCGGCAGATAAACGAATATTCCCGGAGGGCGTGCCGTTCAATTGAATAAGTGATTCCAGTTCCTGTTCAAGCTCGTCAATACGCGGTTCAAGGCAGGCAATGATTCTCTCCCCCGCTTCTGTGGGAGCCACACTGCGGGTAGTCCGTGTCAGGAGGCGGATATTGAGCCTTTCCTCCAGAGCCTTCATTGCATGGCTAAGTGCAG
>ERZ827478.1675-NODE-1675-length-14419-cov-3.798594_pt1 | contig 14419 bp, 11 predicted proteins | sample MGYA00519705_ERZ827478 | MGnify/ENA primary metagenome ERZ827478 (study PRJEB31778, sample SAMEA3449318) | human gut metagenome | biome: human gut; feature: human-associated habitat; material: faeces | place: United Kingdom | collected 2010/2012 ... | reverse complement strand
CCTTCAAAGCAGATGTCCCGGCCTTTTTCGCATATTGTGTCCCCTATGGAAAAAATGCCCGGGTCGAACACGCCGATGATATCCCCGGCGTAGGCTTCGTCAATTATTGCCCTATCCTGAGCCATGAGCTGCTGGGGCTGGGCCAGGCGCAGGGCCTTGCCTCCCTGGACATGATAATACTCCTTGTCCCGCTGGAAGCGGCCTGAGCAGATGCGCATAAAGGCTATCCTGTCTCTGTGGGCCTTGTTCATGTTGGCCTGTATCTTGAACACGAAGGCGGAAAAGCCCGGGTCTGTGGGTTCCACAATGTCGTCCTTGGAAATCCTGGGCAGGGGCGGCATAGTCATCTTCAGGAAGCTCTCCAGGAAGGGCTCCACTCCAAAGTTATTCAGGGCCGAGCCAAAGAACACCGGGCTGAGCCTTCCCTTACGCACCTCGTCTATATCAAAGTCGTAGCCCGCTCCGTCCAGCAGCTCTATGTCATCAGAGAGTGTCTGGCGCAGACGGGGCCCGATGAGTTCATCCAGCTTCTCCGTCTCCTCCATGCGGCACTCGATAGCCTTGATCCGGCTCTGGCCCCGGTGGAATTCGTTAAAAGCCAAAATTTCCTGCTTTTCTCTGTCGTACACGCCCTTGAATTCCTGGCCGCAGCCTATGGGCCAGTTCATGGGATAGGTGCCGATGCCGAACTCGGTCTCCAGCTGCTCCATCAAATCGTAGGGGCTGCGGGCCTCCCGGTCCAGCTTGTTGATAAAGGTAAAGATGGGGATATGGCGCATAGCGCATATCTTGAATAGTTTCCTGGTCTGGGGCTCTATGCCCTTGGCGGCGTCAATGACCATCACCGCCGAGTCCGCCGCCATAAGGGTGCGGTAGGTGTCCTCGGAGAAGTCCTGGTGGCCCGGAGTGTCCAGGATGTTGATGCAGTAGCCCTCATACTCAAACTGCATGACGGAGGAGGTTATGGATATACCTCTCTGCTTTTCCAGCTCCATCCAGTCGGAGACCGCATGGCGGGCGGTGGCCTTGCCCTTTACGGAGCCGGCCAGCTGTATAGCCCCGCCGTAGAGCAGCAGCTTTTCCGTCAGGGTGGTCTTACCGGCGTCGGGGTGGGATATGATGGCGAAGGTCCTCCGCCGCTCTATCTCTTTAACTAAATCTGGCATAATCTTCTTCCTTCAAATAATCTAACCGTGATATTATATATGTTAGGCACCGAAAAGTAAAGGGTTTATTGCCTCCGTTATCCGAGCTATGTTCTCGTCGGAATACTCTATCTCCGAGGAGTAGAGGCGCACAAGCTCCGTAAGCTCTCCCCCGCTCCGCTCCAGGGCGGAGATGAGGCCAAGGCTCAATATGCAAAATTGCAGCATCAGCGCCGCCTCCCGGCGGTTTTCAGCGGAAGCAAAGTGGCGGTAGATAAGATATTGCAGCAGCCGGGTATGGGCCATGTCTCCGGGCAGCTCCCCGTCCGCAGGCCCAAGGTTCTCCAGAGCCGCCGTCCAGGTCTCGTCCAGGCGCTCCAGGCCCAGATAAAAGTCCCTCCAGAAACTCATGTCAAAGCTCAGGGGCTCCATATCCATCAGGGCGCAGCAGCTCTCTATCCGCTTTTCCATGCTCTGCTCCGTCCTTGCCAGGATGTCCATAAGCTGCCGGCGCAGGGCGATAAGCTCCGGCTCATTTTCCTCCGGCTCCCCCTCTACCTCGTATATAAGCTTCAGAGGACTCTCCCCAGTCAGCAGCAGCCTCGCCGCCTCTTCACAGCAGAGGCCCAGGCCCGCCTCCTGTCGCTGGGGGAAATCATTATAAAATCTGGGGTGCTCCCGGCAGATATCGCAGAGCACATCTTCGCCCCAGGCCAGGATGAGGCGGCACAGGCCCTTATCATTGAGAAAAGGGCAGCGGCCGTCGGCAGTCATTTTAAAGTGTGGCTGAGGCAGAAGGCAGAGCTGCTCTCTTAGTTCATCCCCCAGGGGGCCGGGCAGCTCTTTATACAGCTGCGCCGTGTCCTCGTCCACATCTATCTCCCAGCCCAGACAGCAGCTGTGGCGGCAGGCGGAGGCAAGACATTGAAAGTCAGAATAAAAATCCGGCTCTACATACAGCATTATTATCACCGGGGACATTTTACTATATAAGTCCCCGGCTTTTCAAGGCGGGAACAAATTTATTCCCGGGAAATTCTATCTGCTTTGAAACCTTCCACCCCGTTTTCGGTATATTATAGGCGAGGGACCTCAACAACAGAAAGTAAGGTGAAAACCGTGGATGAAAGCAAGATACTGAAAAAGCTGAAGGCCGGTGATGAGGCGGCTCTGGGCTGGTTCATTGATCGCTACACCGGCTATGTGAGCAGCATAGTCCACAGCCTTATCGGTCAGGCTATGAGTCAAGCGGACATTGAGGAAGTGACGGCGGACGTGTTCCTGTCCCTGTGGGAGGGCCGGGAGAAAGTCCGGCCCGGAAAGCTGCGCCCCTGGCTCAGCGCCGTGGCCCGGCACGGAGCCTTGAACCGGCTAAGACAATGTAATGTGGAACTGCCCTTTGAGGAGGACATCCTGGTAATAAACTCTCCCGGTCTGGAGTCGGAATATAGCGAGAAAGAGCTGGCCCAGATAGTCCGCCGGGCGGTGGACAGCCTGCCCTACCCGGAGAGGGAGATTTTCCTCCGCCACTATTATTACGGGCAAAAGGTGAAGGACATTGCCCGGCAGCTAGGCATCAACGAGTCCACGGTAAAGACCAAGCTGCGCCGGGGCCGGGAGGCTCTGGGCCGCAGCTTGCAGGAGGGAGGCGGCATTGATGGAATATAAGATAAGCGAGCTCATGGAGCTGATAAGCGACGACAGCATCAGTCTCCCAGACTATGATGAAGTCGCCCCCCGCAGGATAAAGGGAATGGTGTTGAGCAAAGTCCAAGACAGCGGCAGAAAGCCGCCCAAATCCCGGAACCTGGGGCGTACACTCTTGATAGCGGCCATAATATCCGCTTTTTTCGCAGTGTCTGCCTTTGCCATAGGCTACAGCATAAACCGGCAACGTCAGCAGGAGCTGAGAGAACAGCTGCAAATTGACGAAAACCATGTAGGCGGATATCAGGAGTATTATTTGCCGGAAGAGAGTGAAGCGGCAGTTAAAGCATCAGACGGCAAAATATGCGCCGCACTTCTATCATCCATCAGCGGTACAGAATTGGACTATGTTTACGTCAATGTCTACCCCTGTGAAGAGAGTATACTTGACGGCGGCAGCGCCTTTGTAGTCTCCTACAACGGCGGCTACAGCTGGTCGGCGGCAGAGCCTGTAGTCCGGGATGGAGAGCCTATGTATGATGAAGAGAGTAAAACTTTAACTCTTTGCTGCCCTCATTTCAACTCCAAATCCACGGAAATGATCCTTGGTTTTTCCAAAGGCTACTATACCCAAAACATGGAACATCCCGTTGAAATCTCACGTTTCAATCTGGACTTCTCCCAGTTGGAAACACGCACCTGCATATTTGAAACTCCTATGGAGTTTCCATGCGAAGAGCTGGGTAAAACAGGCTATGTTATCGGCGTGGAGTTGAGTTCTACTGGCATTACCTGGCTTGTGGAACACGAGGACGCAGAAGTAATCTACAATATTGACCTATCCGCATTAAGCTCTGATGAAATTAACCAAGTGCAAAGTCTACAGGGTCAATGGGCCAGAACCATAGACAGTTTCCTCCACGGAAGTCTGCACATGGCCGACGGCTCGATAACAGAAGTTTACGGTGGCGAGAGCCAAGTCTATAAAGATGGTGTCTTAAGGTGCATCAGTCAATTTTCGATGAGCACAATTGACATAAATGCCGTTGTCTCCGTCACCATAGGCGACACCACCCTTGAACTGAACTAAACATTTTCTAGCACAAAAAGACACATCCTGCATTTACACGCAGGATGTGTCTTTTATTGTTATGTCAACCTGATTATGTTGACTTATGATTTGTGTTCTCAGGCTCCGTCCGGCCTATGGCCCTTGAAGAAGGGCAGCTTCACCTCGCTGAAGACAACGGCCAGGAAAATGAGTACAAAGCCCAGGAGCATCTTCCCCGTTACAAGCTCGCCGTAAAACAGCACGGAGGTCAAAACGCCGAAAACGCTCTCCAGGGTCATTATCATTGCGGCCACGGAGGAATTGGTATATTGTATGCCCCAGGCCTGGAGGAAGAAGCAGATGGCGGTGCAGAATACGCTGAGGTAGGCTATGCCCAGCCAGGCGTCCATAGACACGTTCTTGGGAGCCTCCTCAAAGAGCACGGCGCCAAACCAACAGATAAGGGCGGCAACGGCAAACTGGATGGCGGAGATTGTGACGGCCTCGCCGCTGTCTTTATAGTGTTCCAGGATTATCACCTGAAAGGCGTAGAAGAAGCCGCACATCAAGGTGAGCATATCTCCGATGTTCACGTTGCCCAGGCCCTCGTTCAGGGATACAAAGCCTATGCCGCTTATGCACAAAAAGGCAGCAAGCACATTGGCAAGACCCGGGCGGCGTCTGTACACCAGCCAGGCCAGGAAGGGCGTCAGCACGCAGTAGGTGGCGGTGAGGAAGGCGTTCTTACCCGGAGTGGTGTACACCAGGCCATAGGTCTGGACTATTTAGGCCAGAGCCAGGCACAGACCCGCCAGGGCTCCGCCCTGGATGCAGCGCTGGCTCACTTTCTTAAGCCGCCTCCCCGCCGCCGCAGCCAGCAGCACTGCCGACACGGTAAAGCGTATGGACAGCACCCACATGGTGCCTATACTGCTGAGAGTATTTTTCAGCACCACGAAAGAGGTGCCCCAGATTATTGCACACAGCAGCAGGGCCAGCCTGCCCTGCAATCCTTTTCCCTTCATTTTTCTCTATTCCTTGGTCATAAACTGGGCCGCCGCCCGAAGCATCAGCTTCTTGGTGCCGGCGCTTTCAAAGTTTATCTCTACAAGATAGTCTCCCCCCATGGGGGTGAGTTTATTTATCACGCCTGGGCCGAAGGCTTTGTGAGTCACCTTATCTCCCAAAGCAAAGCTGGGGGCCTTGGCAGGGGCCGCCGGGGCTTTCACCGCCGGCGCCGTCAGCGGGCTGCGGCTCTGGGGCTGGGCTTTCCTGGCAAATTCAGTCTGGATGCGGCTCTTCTCCCCGTAGCCGTAGCCTCTGGGGATATTTTTCTTTATATGCTCTTCCGGTATTTCATCCACAAAGCGGGAAACACGGTTTGAGGTGGTCCGGCCGAAGAGCATGCGCTGCCGGGCGCAGACCAGGTGCAGCTGCTCCTTGGCCCGGGTCAGGGCCACATAGCACAACCGCCGCTCCTCCTCCATCTCGTCCTGCTCCCCTATGGCCCGGATGCCTGGGAAGATGCCCTCCTCCATGCCAACGATGAACACGCTGGGGAACTCCAGCCCCTTAGCCGAGTGCATGGTCATCATCACCACGCAGTCGGCTTCCTTGTCGTAATTGTCCATGTCGGTATAGAGGGCCACGTTTGCCAGGTATCCCTCCAGAGTCTCGTCCCCGGATTCCTTCATATAGCTGAGCATACTGGATTTGAGCTCCTGGACGTTCTCCGCCCGGGCGGTGTCCTCAACGGTGTTCTTCTCCTCCAGGGCCCGGAGATAGCCGGTCTTTTCCATCAGCTGGTCGAAGAGGGCGTCGGGGCTGTTGTCCTTTGCAAAATCCTGCAGCTCCCTTATCATGGCGGCAAACTGCCTCAGCCGCAGTCCTGAGCGCTGGAGCTGGGGATAGCTCTCCGCCCGGCAGAGGATATCGAACATGGAGCAGCTCTCCTCCCCGGCAATCTCACGCACAGTCTCCACCGTGCGTTCCCCTATGCCCCTGGGGGGGCTGTTGATTATACGGCTCAGGCGTAGGTCGTCGGAGCTGGAGGCGATGAGGCAGAGATAGGCCAGCACGTCCTTCACCTCGGCCCGGTCAAAGAAGCGGGTGCCGCCTATTATCCGGTAAGGTATGCCGTTGCGCTTGAAGGCGTACTCCAGCTGGTTGGACTGGGCGTTCATCCGGTAGAGCACCGCATGGTCCCGCCAGTTGGCCCCTCGTCCATAGTCTGCCATTATCTTTGAGGCCACATATTGGGCCTCGTCATGCTCGTTGTCCGCCACGTATAGCTCCGGCAGCTCGCCGCTGCCCTGGTCAGACCACAGCTCTTTGCCCTTGCGGCCCTGGTTATGGCGGATGACTGCGTTGGCGGCGTCCAGAATGTGGGTAGTGCTGCGGTAGTTCTGCTCCAGGCGTATGGTGCGGCAGCCCTTGTACTGCTGCTCAAAGGATAGGATATTCTCAATGGTGGCGCCCCGGAACTTGTATATGCTCTGGTCGTCGTCTCCCACCACGCAGATGTTGCCCCAGCCTCCCGCCAGCAGGGAGGACAGCAGATATTGCAGGTGGTTGGTGTCCTGATACTCGTCTATCAGCACATATTTGAATCTCCTCTGCCAATAGCCCCTCACGTCCTCCTGCTCTTCCAGGAGCTTCACGGTGAAGAAGATCAGGTCGTCAAAGTCCATAGCGTTGGCGGAAAACATCCGGCGCATATACTCGCTGTAAATCTCGCCGTAGCGGATGCGGCGTACATCCCCGCTCTTTCTCGCCTCTGACAGATAGTCGGCAGCGCCGATACGGCTGTCCTTGGCCCGGCTTATCTCCCCCATCAGGGCCTTGGCCGGGAACATCTTGTCGTCCAGATCCAGGTCCTTTATTATGTGCTTTAAAAGGCTGAGACTGTCTGAGGTATCATAGATGCTGAAAGAGGAAGTGAAGCCCAGCTTCTCCGCGTCCCGGCGCAGTATACGCACACAGGCGGAATGGAAGGTACAGGCCCAGATGTCGTCGGCCTTGTCTCCCAGCATACGTCCCAATCTGTCCTTAAGCTCTCCCGCCGCCTTGTTGGTAAAGGTGATGGCCAGGATACGCCATGGCTCCACCGGCTCATAGGCCGCCAGAGCCTCCGCTTCCTCGCCTCCCCGGCGCAGGATCTCCAGCTTTTTCTCGTCCGCATCCGGCGGGATCTCCTCCGTGTCCGCCGCCTTGCCATATTTCAGCAGGTTCGCTATGCGGTTTATGAGCACCGTGGTCTTGCCGCTTCCGGCTCCGGCCAGGATAAGCAGCGGCCCTTCGGTGCTGAGCACTGCCTGCCGCTGCATTGGGTTGAGCCGGGCAAAATCCCCGGCTATCACGGCCCTCCGGGCCTCTATGTAGTCTTTTTCAAATTCCATATTCATGGCGAAGATTTTAACACAAAGCTGCACGGATAACAAGAGCCACATTGAATCAAGCTGTGTTGACTTTTTCCGCCGTTTTGGTTACTATAACTATATGTGTTTTTATGCGGCCAAGTCGGCCTACGGAGATCAGAATGAGAAAAATATTAGGCACACTGTGGAATAAAGCAAATGAGCCCCACATCGAACGGGCACTTATAGTTATCCTTCCCTTCATTACCCTGGTCATTGTCGCCCTTATCCTGGCGCCCAGTATAGTGTCTCTGGCCGGGGACGCAGCCCGCAGCACTTTTCAGGATGATGCGATTCTTCCTCCGGCGCCGTCGGAGGAAGAGGGCTTTGCCCACATATCCCAGGCCGAGGAGCAGGCCATTCTGGAGGAGCTTCCTGTTTCACCCAGTCCCGCTCCTACCCCTTCGCCTCAGCCCAGCCCGGAAACTGTGGAGCAGGTTTTCTCCGGCCCCCTCACCGGCTGGCAGGAAATCGGCGGCATCACCTACTACTACGATGAAAACGGAGTTCCCCTCACCGGGCTGCAACAGATAAACGGACAACTCTATTTCTTTGACCAGTACAGCCAGTGCGCCAGTGAGCTGGGGATAGACGTGTCCACCTACAACGGGTTTATTGACTGGCAGGCCGTGGCCGCCCAGGGCATAGACTTTGCCATTCTCAGGGCCGGGGGCCGGGGCTGGGAGACCGGCCTCATCTATGACGACGAATGGTTCCAGCGAAACCTTATGGAGGCCGGAATAGCCGGGATAGACCTGGGGGTCTATTTTTTCTCCACCGCCACCAATCCCCTGGAGGCTGTACAGGAGGCAGACTATGTGATCCATTGCCTGGGCGGAACGGAGCTTAAGCTGCCCATATTCATAGATGTGGAATACTCGGGAGATTATCCCCATGGCAGGGCCGACAAGCTCAGCAACACGGAGCGTGAGGTAATAATCAACGCCTTCTGCCGCACCGTTATGGATGCGGGATATGATGCCGGTGTTTACTCCGGGGAGTACTACTATAAATACAACCTTGATTTTGTATCTCTCAACAAGTATAGTATCTGGCTCGCCAGCTACACAAAGAGCGCCAGACTGCCCGATTTCCCCGGCAACTACGACATGTGGCAGTTTACCGACAGCGGGCTTGTGAACGGCATTACCGGCATTGTGGATATGAACGCCGTATTTTGACATGGTTTCCTTCCCCGCTGCATGGCATCCTTCTCCCCATTGCGTAATTATGGAGGTAGATTAAATGATATACAAAAGCCTGCCCCTTTACAGGAAACTGCTGATTTGGTCATTTATTATGCTCTTTTTCCTGTTTTTTACCCTGAGTTTTCTTACCCCAATGCTGGCCGATGACTACTCCTATTCCTTCAGCTACGCTGATAGGAGCAGGATCAACTCTATCTCCGATATAATCTCATCCCTGGCAGCCCACCGCGTTGATATGAACGGCAGAATGGCCGCTCACTTTTTCGCTCATCTCTTTCTGATGCAGCCCAAAATAGTATTCTGTCTGGCAAACTCTCTTATTGTCCTGGGGATATTCTATCTGATTTATCTTACTCTCCCAGGAACGGATGACCGGCAGAAATTTATTGTCATGCTCATGGTATTTTTTCTTGTATGGCTATATACTCCGGTATTCGGCCAGGTCTTTCTATGGCTGGATGGGGCTTGCAATTATTCCTGGGCCTTCTTTTTCATTTATGCTTTCATTTTTCCCTATTGCAGGGCCTATCTTTTTAATCTCAGCGCCTCGCCTTTTGGCCTCTTTGGGAAGCTTTTTTTCCTGCTGCTGGCCTTTCTAGCCGGTTCTTACTCTGAAGGTGCTTCTTTCGGCATGCTTTTTATTGCCTTTTGCTTTTTGCTGTGCCTGTGGCACAGGGACAGGAAGCTCCCACGTTTCCTTGTGCTGGCGCTTATTACGGCAGCGCTGGGCTACCTGTACTTAATGACTGCTCCGTCCGAGTGGAGCGGCCGCACCGGAAGTTTTTCCATGGAAGTCATTGCAAAAAACATAAAGCGTATGATAAGCGCCCCTCAGGAAACCATGATGCCCCTGTTTGCGCTTTATGCCGTGCTGCTCACCGCCTGCATTTGTTTTAAACGGCGTCGTGAGGTGATAATAAGCTCAGTAATATTATTTCTGGGCGCCTGGGCATCCATTGCGCTTTTTGCCGTCGCCCTGTACTTCCCCTGGCGTTCACTGCTGATGATGGCCATGCTGCTGGTTATATCCTGCGCTCTTATGCTCTCTGAACTCTGCAATGCAGGCTTCCGGCGTTATTTGCCCATGGCAGCGGCTCTGGCAGGCAGCCTGTTCATTTTTCAGTTCGCCCTGGGCCTGGGGGATATTGCCAATGTGTACAGCCAGTACATACAGAGAGAAGCAGCAATCGAAACTGCCATTGAAAATGGTGAAATGCAGATCTGGCTCCAGCCTTATGTGGCTGATACCAAATATAGCGGTGCCTATCTCCTGGCAGATATATATGAGGACTGTTGGAGCTGGCCTAACTACGATCTGGCGGACTATTACGGTATAAATGAAGTATATGCCCTCCCCTCTGAGGTATGGCAACACGGAGAATGAAATGCCTGAAAGAATTTCCAATGTATTTATAAGGATAATGCTGGGCATTTATATGCTTTTGCTAGGACTGGGGGTGTTTCTTGGCACCTTCGGCAAGCTGGAGAGTCCCAGCTATATTCTGGCCCTTGTTCTGGCCGGCGGGCTGTTTCTCTGTCTTCGGCTGCTTTGGCCCAGGCGCGGCAGGGCCACGGCGAGACTTCAGCTTCCAGGCGCTTTTGTCACCGGGCTCATCCTCAGTCTTTTCTGTCTGCTCTTGAATTTGGCCTGGGTGTTATTTTTTCAAATAGAGCCCACGGTGGACTTCCAGACCTTTTATGAGACCGCCCGGGCCATCGCCTCGGACGAACGGGTGGACATGCTCTACCTGGGGCTGTTCCCCCACATTCTGGGCTACTCCACCTTCCTTGGACTGATGATGCGGCTCTTTGGTGAGTCCCCCATGCTGGCACCGCTGCTGAATGTGGCACTCACTTTGATCTCCGGACTGTGTATTTATGCTCTCTGCCTGCGATGGGTGAACCTCAAAGCGGCGGCCACAGCCTTTTTTCTGTGGAGCATATGTCCCTCCAAACTGATGTACAACTCCATGGTCATGTCCGAACCTTTGTACACCTGTCTTATACTGCTGACACTGCTGCTGATGAGTCTGGCGTTGGACGGCAGCCGCCGGTGGCTGCGGCTTTTGGCGTCCGTGCCCCTGGGCTTGGGCTGCGGTGCCCTGCTGCTGGCAGTGAACGTGACCCGGCCTGTAGCCCTTATTCTTATAGTGGCTTTCTGCCTCTGGATACTGTTTCTGAGAGGCAGGGATTTTCTGAAATTGAAAAGCTGGCTGGTGCTGGCCCTGTTCGCCCTCTCCATGTTCGCGGCCTGGTCCCGCTGCGGATACTATTGGGATCGCTGGGAATACCTGCATATCTTTGAAAAGACCTCGGATATCCCCGCTTATAACATCTATGTTGGGCTTAATATGGACAGCCTGGGCAGCTACTCCGAAGAGGATATGGATACCCTGATGAACTACCGCTATCAAGGCACTGCCCTGTCTGCTCAGGAGGACATGCTGGAGGAGGTAAAAGAGCGCCTGTCCAGTGGAGAGATAAATTTTCCAAAGCTCTTTGCCGCAAAGCTGGCCAAGCTCATAGGCAACGACGAGGGCGGAGCCTTTTATGCCCAGGCTGAGCTGAGTCCCCTTGCCTTCAAGCTGAGCTCAGCCTTAAGCAACGTGTTCTATTATTTTCTCGTGCTGTTCAGCCTTTTCGGTGCAGCCATGCTTTTCCGCCGTCCGGTATATTCCACGGCATACATGGCTCCCCTGTATTCCATAGGTCTGATACTGGCCCACCTCATTGTGGAAGTCTCAGGAAGATATAAGTACTCTCTTATCCCCATGTTTATAATCGTAGCAGCCTTTGCCCTTAAAGTGCCGGAGCCGCCCCCTGCTGCCCATAATAACAAAGCCTGAGGGTTTTTGTCATAAACTCTCAGGCTTTTGCCATATTCTTTTATTCCAGCTTCTGCCGCAGCAGCTCCACCGCCCGGCGTTCCAACCGGGATATCTGTACCTGGGAAACGTGCATCACCTTGGCACAGTTTTGCTGGGTCATGCCATGGTAATAGCGCAGAGCCACCACCTGTCTTTCCCGCTCCGGCAGGGATTCTATGGCGGCGCGAAGGGCCACATGCTCCACCATTTTCTCTTCGGCGCCATAGTCTCCCAGCACCAGCTCCAGGGTGAAGCCGTCCTCTCCGCTCTCCCTGTGCAGGCTCTCCGCAGGACCTGTGGCAGTCTCGGCAAAGGCAATGTCCTCCGGGCTGATCCCCGTCTCCCGTGACAGCTCCGACAATGTGGGTTCCCGGCCCAGGCGCTGCTCCAGGTTTATACGGGCCATACGTATCTGCATGGCCTGTTCCTTTATGCCACGGCTGACCTTTATGGCCCCGTCGTCCCGCAAAAAGCGGCGTATCTCCCCGGATATCTTCGGCACGGCATAGGTGGAAAAGCGGGTTCCGAAGCTCTCGTCAAAGCCCTCAATGGCCTTTAGGAAACCTACGCAGCCCAACTGATACAAGTCCTCCGCCTCCACGCCCCGGCCGAAATAGCGCCGGGCCACGCTCCATATAAGGCCGGAGTTCTCCTCCACCAGCTTCCCGGCAATCTCCGTATCTCCTTGCTTTGCCCGGCGAATATCTTCATAGATGTCGGTACTCATCTCTGACCCTGGCGTGGGCTTATAAAGCGCTGCATCACTACGGTGGTACCCTTGCCGGGACTGGAGCGCACCCGGAGCTTGTCCATAAAGCTGCCCATGATGGTAAAGCCCATGCCGCTGCGTTCTTCTCCGCCGGTGCTGAAAAGGGGCGTCATAGCCTGCTCCACATCGGCTATACCCTTCCCCCAATCGCGTATACTTATCTCCAAGGTGCTGCCCTTGATTATCCTCAGACGCATGGCAATACGGCCTATGCTGTCTGGATAGGCATGGACTATGGAATTGGTAACCGCCTCGGATACTGCGGTCTTTATGTCCCCCAGTTCCTCCAGAGTGGGGTCCAGCTGTGCTGCAAAGGCAGCGGCCGCCGTGCGGGCAAAGGCCTCGTTGCAGCTGCGGCTGGGAAACTCCAGCTTTATGTAATTGTTTTCCTTCATCTTCTCCTCCTTTTATTTCCCCACGGCCACGGGCACCAAACGGTCAATCCCCGCGGCGTCAATAACTCTCTGGGGCTGCTTTGCCGGGTTCTCTATCCAGGCCCGTCCACCCAGGGTCTTCATCCGGCGGCTGACCCGTATTATTACGGCAATGCCCGAGGAATCCATAAAATTGAGCCCCGCCATGTCCAGCACACAGTCCCTTGGCATATACTCGTCCAGCAGCTCCTCTATGCGCCGGATTGTGTTCCTGGCCTCGTGGTGATCCAGCTCACCGGCCAGATACAGGGTGAGCCTCCCGGAATTAAAAGCCGTGTTTATTGTCATGTCTTATCTCTCCTGTCCGCTGTAAAAAGCAAAAAAATAGCACCGCATCCTCGGATGCAGTGCTATTTTAATTTATTCCCTATGCGTAAACAGTCGAAAGTGGGGCAGCGGCAGCTCACTTGCCCAGATTTTCCAGGCTAATTTTCAGATTGTCGATAAGTGCCTCCAATTTGGCTTTCTTATCCCGCTCCACATTGACAACGGCCTCAGGGGCGCGGGTGACGAAGTTCTGATTGGAGAGCTTGCCTATCTGGGCGGCCAGCTGCTTTTCGGCGTTGGCCAGTTCCTTCTCTATCCGGGCCCGCTCTTTCTCCAGATCCACCAGTTCCGCCATGGGCATAAACATGCGGGCATTGTCGGTGATGACAGAGACCATACCCTCGGTCTTTTCCGGGGCGGCGGAGGTGACACTCACCTCGCTGGCGTAGGCCAGCTTGGAGATATAGCTGCGCCCGGCGGTGAAAGCCTGGGTCTTATCGGTGACGATTATCAGATGGGCCTTCCGGGAGGGGGGCACATTCATGTCGCTGCGCCGGGCACGGACGGCCTTGATGGCGCTCATGACCATCTCAAAGTTCTGCTCGTCCTGGGGGAAGTCCAGTTCCGCCTTGTATTCCGGATATCGCTCTATCATCAGGGCCTCGCCCTCGTGGGGCAAGGCCTGCCAGATCTCCTCGGTGATGAAAGGCATGAAGGGATGCAGCAGCTTCAGTATCTCCGTGAGGACATAGAGCAGCACCTTCTGGGCTGAGAGCTTCAGCTCCTCATCCTCCCCATTGAGCCGGGGCTTGGTCAGTTCAATATACCAGTCGCAGAAGCTGTCCCAAATGAAATCGTATATCTTGCCTGCGGCCACACCCAGCTCGAAGCTGTCCATGTTCTCGCAGACTTCCTTCACCACGGTGTTGAGCTTGGAGAGTATCCATTTATCCTCCAGCTCCAGCTTCTCCGGCAGCTCGTTCTTGTCTATGCTCAGGTTCATCATTACGAAGCGGGAGGCATTCCAGATCTTGTTGCAGAAATTGCGCATTGCCTCGCACTTCTCCACATAGAAACGCATGTCGTTTCCGGGGGAGTTGCCGGTTATCAGGTTGAAGCGTAGGGCGTCGGCGCCGTAGTTGTCCACCATCTCCAGGGGGTCTATGCCGTTGCCCAGAGACTTGGACATCTTCCGTCCCAGGCTGTCTCTCACCAGGCCGTGGATGAACACGGTGTGGAAGGGCTCCTTCTTCATCTGCTCCATGCCGGAGAAGATCATCCTGGCCACCCAGAAGAAGATGATGTCATAGCCGGTGACCATGACGCTGGTGGGATACCAGTAGCTCAGCTCCTCCGTCTTTTCTGGCCAGCCCATGGTGGAGAAGGGCCAGAGGGCTGAGCTGAACCAGGTGTCCAGCACATCATCGTCCCGGGTGATGTTCTTGCTGTGGCAATGCTCGCACTCAGTAGCATCCTCTCTGGAAACGGTGATGTGGCCGCAGTCGGCGCAGTACCAGGCGGGTATCTGGTGGCCCCACCACAGCTGGCGGGAGATGCACCAGTCATGGACATTCTCCATCCAGTTGAGATAGGTCTTGGTGAAGCGCTCAGGCAC
>ERZ827478.1656-NODE-1656-length-14536-cov-3.854292_pt1 | contig 14536 bp, 14 predicted proteins | sample MGYA00519705_ERZ827478 | MGnify/ENA primary metagenome ERZ827478 (study PRJEB31778, sample SAMEA3449318) | human gut metagenome | biome: human gut; feature: human-associated habitat; material: faeces | place: United Kingdom | collected 2010/2012 ... | reverse complement strand
GAATTTATTTTTTCGCTGCGGCGAAAAAACTCTGCGAGGCTTTTTCGACAGTCTCTGGCAGAACTGTTAAATAAGTTCCGCCATTCACCCTATTTTCTGCTCTGCTTTTTCAGGTATACCGCCAGGGCAATACCCGCTATTACTATGACAATTCCGATTACCAGGATAGCGCCGCCCATGATGTACACCGGATTGTTGACGGCAAAGCTCTCCAGTGAGGGGCCAAAGCTGCTGTCAAACATGCCCATGGAGCCGTAACCCAAATCAAAGCCGCTGAACATGCGCTTGGAGACATATCTGGCCAGAAAGCCTACAAGGCTGATGCCCAGGCCGGAGATGATGACATACACCCCCGCCAGATAGCCGTAGCGGCGAAAGAGCCTGCCGACTACACCGGGCAGCTGCTCGGACAGCTCCGGCCTGGGCCGAAACTCTTTGTCGGCTGAGGGAGCTTCCTCCGCCTCCTCCGACAGCAGCCAGTCTATGCTCACGTCGAAGACCTGGGCCAGCAGCCTGAGTTTACCCAGTTCCGGCTCTGCCTCTCCGGTCTCCCACTTGCTCACCGCCTGGCGGGATACACCCAGGCGAGAGGCCAGCTCTTCCTGGGACCAGCCGGCCTTCTTGCGGCAGTTAAAAATTTTTTCAGACAGTTTCATATGGAGTTCTCCTTGTTTCAGGTTGTCATTATTATAGCGGAGGAGCTGAGCTCAGACAAGCATTGCCGGCTTGAAGTTTCGCAACCTGGGGTTGCACATGGTTGCGCCCGATAAATTATGCCCGGGAAAGAGAGAAAAAAACCAGCGGCAGGGAAGGCCTGCCGCCGAAATCATCCTGTGTTTTTATTTGCCTGCCTCCGGGAGGCAGTGCATATGTATCGAACCCAGGGCGCGAAAGCCCTCTGCGGCGGTGGAGAGGCAGCGCAGTCCCATGTCAGCCGAGCGCAGCTTCAGGTAAAGGGCTATAGACTTGGCCTCACCGGAACCCTTGGGAAATTGAGACAGATGGCAGCCAAATATGGATTCCAGCTGCTTTTCAGTAAAGCCCTTGGTTTTCACGTAGGCTGTGGGCCTTGCGGTCATATAATAGCACAGGGCCTTCACCGGGGCAGCGGAGGCTCCCAGGCGCTCCATTATCCCGGCATAGGGAGCAAAGCAGCTCAGCTGTCGGGCGGCCCGGCCGCAGCGGAGATGATCCTCATGGCACTCGCTGCTCACCCAGGGGTCGGGGGCAAATACACAGTCGGGTTTAAAATCTCCCATGACGGAGGCTATACCCTCAAGCAGCTCGATGTCCTCATAGAAGCCCCCGTCGGAGAGACCGAGGAAGCGCAGGTCACGAACACCCAGTACTGCGGCGGACTTGCGGCTCTCCTCCTTGCGCAGCTCCACCAGCTCCTCCCGGTTCAGACCTTCTGGGGCTAGACCGTCGCCGTAGCGGCCGTCGGTGCAGATGAGAAAGCAGAGCTCCTTGCCGGAAGCGGCAAGCTTTGCCGCCGTGGCCCCGGCGCCAATCTCAATGTCGTCGGGGTGGGGGCCTATGAAGAGGTAGCGCCGGAAGCTCTCTATCCTGGGGATGGGCGCGGCAAAGTTCAGAGCCAGACGGGCCAGACTCATGCCTCGACCCCTGCCTTCCTGCGGGCTTCTATCTCACCGCAGATACGCTCGTACTCATTCTCGTCCAGCTTGTAGTGCCTCTTGTACAGAATATAAGACAGGAACATCAGCAGCCAGGGGAGGAGGGTCATGGCGATGAGCAGCCCGGCACTCTGGACGGACTGGACACCCTGAAGTACCGTGCCTATCTGGCTGAGCTTCTCGCTCTCGCTGATAAGGCCCTGGGTGCAGCTCTGCTCCAGAGTGGAGATGCGGTTGGTAAAGTCGGTTACCCCAAGAATAATATAGGTGAAGGAAGTGACGGCCACCACAAGGGCGGAACTGAGCTTGGTGATGAAGGGCCGCAGGGAGGCAATGATGGCCTCGTCTCTGGAGCCGGTCTTGTATTCATTGTACTCAACGGTGTTGATAATGGATATCATCATTATCAGGTAGTAGCAGTATTGACCGAAGTTGGAGAGCATGTATCCGACTACGATAAAGATGAACTTAACCATGCCTGAGGGCAGCAGCAGTCCGGGCAGGAACATGAGCACATAGCCCAGGGAGGATATGAGCATCATCAGGCCCATGAGTTTTTTCCTGGTGATGTGCCGTGATATGGCGGGATAGAATATCATAAGGAAGGCGGTGGCGGACATGCCCACAGTGGTAAAGAGGGAATATAGTCCGCCGGTATAGCCGAACTCAAAATAGATATAGGTGGAGCCGATGCCCCCCAGCACCAGATTGTTGCCCAGCTGCTGGATGAGGAAAATGAGGGAAACCCACAGCAACTGGTCATTGGAGAAAATGGTGGTGAATATCTTCTTCAGACTGATGGGGGGCGCCTTTTCCTGCATGTCGTCCCGGCGCTCCCGGGCTCCGAAAATGGTGAAGCAGAGGAACAGCGGCGCAAGTATGGCCACCGCCAGGGCGATGCGGCCGTAGGCCACCGAGGCGCTGCCCCCTATGGTGAGGGAGCCGGCGGTGAGCATTGGGATTAGTATTGAGGCGGAGGTGCCGCCTATGCCGGCAAAGAGGGTGGCCCGGGCGGTGAACTGGTTGCGGGCGTTGGCGTCGGAGCTGAGGGCGGGCACCATGCCCCAGTAGGAGATATCGTGCATGGTGTAGGCGATGGAGTACATAAAGTACATCACGCCGAAAAACCACACAAAGGCCCAGCCCTGGAGCTTCGTGTTGAACATCAGGTACACCACCACAGAGGTGAAGAGTATACCGATGACCAGCCAGGGCTTGAACTTGCCGTAGCGGGTGCGGGTACGCTCAATTATGTTGCCCATGATTGGGTCGTTCAGGGCGTCGAAGACCCTGGCAGCCACCATGATGGCAGTAATGGCGGAGAGCTGGGCGGCGGTGAGGAAGCGGGTAAAGAGAACGAAGGTCAAAAGTTGACTGGTGAACAGATTGTATACCATGTCCCGTCCAACGGTACCCAGAGGGAACATTATAAGGTTCTTCTTTCTCAGCTTCAGGTCTTCCATTTAAGCCTCCTTCTGACTGTTCAGTATCTCCACCTGGCACATGGCCATGGCGGAAAGAGCATTGTCGTGGCTCTGGGGGCTTATACCGGCGCAGCAGGAGGCATCCACCTTCACCGGTACCTCCGGCAGAAAGGCTTTGATTATCAGAGCGTTGGAGATTACGCACACGTCAGTGCAAAGCCCGATGAGGGTCACGGAGCCGATAGCCTCCTCGGCGTTCATATCCAGCAGCATACGCCCAAGCTCCACGGAGCCGAAGCCCGGCTTGTCCACCGGCCGGGTCTTCCGCAGGGCGTCCAGCTCCGGACGTATCTGCCAGCCATCGGTGCCTTTTATGCAGTGGGGCACCGGGAGATTCTTGCCCTCCTGGGTCTCCATGTAGTTTTCTCCGTGGGTATCCCTGGTGAATATTACAGGGCCTTTGAAATCAAGTATCTTTTCTTTTACTTTGTCCACGATAGCCTGGGCTTCCCTTGTGCCCAGGGCACCGTCGATGAAGTCGTTCTGCATGTCCACGACTATAAGCAAATCCTGCATTGGCATCCCCTCCTTTAAAAACAGTGTGCTTTATTTGCCGGGAATAATTTCTATCCAGTAGCCGTCGGGGTCCTCGATAAAGTAAATGCCCATGTCATGGTTTTCAAAGCAGATACAGCCCAGGGCCTCATGCTTTGCATGGGCGGCATCCATATCCTGGGCGGTAAATGCCAGATGATATTCGCCTTCACCCAGGTCATAAGCCTTGCTCCTGTCCTTGAGCCAGGTCAACTCCAGGGTGAAGTCACTCTCTCCATCGCCGAGAAACACAAGCTTGTAACTGCCGTCTGCGGCCAGCTTCTCACGGACGGGCTTGAGTCCCAGGGCCTCGTCGTAGAATTTCAGACTGCGCTCCAGATCCAGTACATTAAAGTTGTAGTGGTTAAATTTAAACATCAATTTTCCCTCCTGCATAGAGATTCAGGGCCATATTTACCAGGCCATGTAAAGCGGTTTATATGATGGTAACACCGGGAGGCGGGATTGTCAATCTGTCCCTGCGACTTGAAATTGTATAATTTACCCCTTATAATTATAGAGTATAAAGCCAAAGGAGGCAATGAAATGGAAAAGCTGAATGTCTGCCTTGTTAATGACTCCTTCCCGCCGGATATTGACGGAGTGGCCAATGCCGTGGTCAATTATGCCCGAATAATTAATGAGGGGCGAGGCTCTGCCGCAGTGGTGGCCCCGGCAAATCCCCAGGCAGACGACTCGGTTTTCAACTTCCCGGTGTGCCGCTATCCCAGCCTTGATACTACCCGGCTTGTGGGATACAGAGCGGGTATGCCCTTTTCCCCGGAAATACAGAGGCAGCTGGACGGGAGAAACTTCAATATCATCCATAGCCACTGCCCCATAAGCTCCACCCTTCTCTCCCGTCTGCTGCGGGAGAGGATAGATGCCCCATTGATTATGACCTATCACACAAAGTTTGATATAGATATCGCCAAGGCCATCAGCAGCAAACTTTTGCAGGAGGAGGCCAAACGGATGCTGGTGGAAAATATCTCCGCCTGCGACGAGGTGTGGACCGTGAGTTATGGAGCAGGAGAGAACCTGCGCTCTCTGGGTTACAAAGGTGACTACGTCATCATGCCCAACGGTGTGGATCTGCCCCAGGGTAGAGTAGAGGACGGGCTCATAGCTGAAGCTTGCCGTGGCTACGACCTGCCGGAGACAGTGCCGCTGTTCCTGTTTGTAGGGCGGATGATGTGGTACAAGGGTATACGTATCATCTTGGACGCACTGAAAGAACTTTCGGACAGCGGCCGGGATTTTAGAATGGTCTTTGTGGGAGGCGGGGCCGACCGGGACGAAATAGTGGATTACAGTGCGTCCCTTGGCCTGGACGGAAGAGTCTTTTTCAGCCCTGCCATCCATGACCGCAATCTTATCCGGGCCTGGTACTGCCGGGCAGATCTCTTCCTCTTCCCCTCCACCTTTGACACCAACGGCCTGGTGGTAAGGGAGGCGGCGGCCTGCGCCCTGGCCAGTGTGCTGGTGCGGGGAAGCTGTGCTGCAGAGGATGTGGATGACGGGGAGACAGGCTTTCTCATTGAGGAAAACAGCGCTTCCATGGCGGAAAAACTGGAGACTCTGTGCCGCTGCCCAAACACGGTTAAGCGGGTGGGACTGCAGGCCCAGCAGCGGCTCTACATCTCCTGGGAAGCTGCCGTGGATAAAGCCTGCTGCCGCTACGAGACAGTGCTGGAAAATTACCGCAGGGGTCTCTACTCTCAGCATGAGCGGCTCAGCGACGATTTTATCCGTGCCATGTCCAAAAGTATGGAGTCTTGGGATGAGCTGGCGGAAAAGCAGAGGAGCAAAATGCTGGAGCTGAGGCAGGAATACAGAGAGCTTAAGGAAGAAATGAAAGAAGAAATGAACAGTACACGCCAACGCCTGAAGGAGAGCATTGCCCAGTATTTTGAGCGCTTTATGTAAAAAACACGGATTTGAATATTATTCACGGGGCCGGGGACAATTTTTCCCCGGCCCTTTTCCGTCTGGATTCGGCATTTCCGGATCAAGAAAACAGCAAGTGGGAATGCTTAGCGGAAAATGCTGCAAAATAAGGTATTTCCTTTGGAGGTTTTTACTAAATGGAATGGGTGCAATTTCGGCGAATTGTATTTGGTTGTAAGTTGAAATGTGAATGGGGCACAGAGTACAATGAACTTGAGGAAGCACATAAATTTGTTGTCTAATTTGCACGAGAGGTCATACCATGGAAGATGCAGTATTGGATATTTCCGCCAGGGAAGTGACGGTGGAGGTAATAGACGAGCGCACCGGAAAGCAGTACCGGCGCACCTTGCCTATAGACTATTATGAGAATGCCAACACTCTGGTGCTCCGGGGTGAGAATCTGGACGGGAGTTTTTCCCAGCTGGTGTTCTACTCCGGCCGGGGGCTGGAGCGGCTGCAGGACCTGACGGGGGGCGGCCCTGACCTGGACCCCTGTGGCAGTCACAAGTAAACGGTAAGCGGAATATACAAAAGAAATATATACGGAAGATCTTTTCAAAAAAAGGAGGAAATATTATGGTCAAGAAAACCCTGGTCATCAACGGCGTCACCCGCACGCTGCTGGTGGAAGAGAGCGAAACCCTGGCCTCGGTGCTCCGTGAGCGGCTGCTGCTCACCGGATGCAAGATAGGCTGCGGCGAGGGCCACTGCGGTGCCTGTAACGTGATAATGGACGGTAAAGTGACCCGCTCCTGCATCGTGAAAATGGGCAAGGTAAAAGACGGCGCCCAGATCACCACCATAGAGGGCGTGGGCACCATATCCGACATGCATCCCCTGCAGGTGGCCTGGATGGCCCACGGATGCGCCCAGTGCGGCTTCTGTTCGCCCGGTTTCATTATCAGCGCCAAGGTGCTGCTGGACAACAACCCGTCCCCCACCCGTGAGGAGGTAAGGGACTGGTTCAACAAGAACCGCAACCTCTGCCGCTGCACCGGCTATAAGCCCCTGGTGGATGCGGTCATGGATGCCGCCAGAGTCATCAGAGGCGAGATCACCAAGGAGGACCTGATTTTCAAACCCACCGGCGACTCCATTGTGGGCACCAAGTACATCAGACCCTCTGCCGCCCAGAAGGTCACCGGCACCTGGGACTTCGGCGCCGACGATGCCCTGAAGATGCCCGAAGGCACACTGCGTCTGGCTCTGGTCCAGGCCAAGGTGAGCCATGCCCTCATCAAATCCGTGGATACCTCCGCCGCCGAGAAAATGCCCGGCGTGGCCAAGATCATCACCGCCAAGGACATCGTGGCCGCCGGAGGCAAGAACAGGATAAACGGCCTGGTTATGCTGCCCCTCAACAACAAGTGCGACGGCTGGGACCGCCCTGTACTCTGCGACGAGAAGATATTCCAGTTTGGCGACGCCATAGCCATAGTGGCTGCGGATACCGAGGCCCATGCCAGGGCTGCCGCAGACGCGGTGGTGGTGGACATAGAGGAGCTGCCAGCCTACATGAACGCCATGGATGCCATCGCCGAGGACGCCATTGAGATCCATCCCGGCACTCCCAATGCCTACTATGAAACCAACTGTATCAAGGGGCCGGACTTCGACTTTGACTCCGCTCCCAACGTGGTGGAGATACATTCCTACTGTTCCCGCCAGCCCCATCTGCACCTGGAGCCGGACTGCGGCTATGCCTACATAGACGAGGATGGAATGGTCACTGTCCACTCCAAGTCCATCGGCATCCATCTGCATATGCCCATGATAGCCGACGGCATAGGCGTACCCATGGAGAAGCTGCGCCTGGTGCAGAACCACGCCGGCGGCACCTTCGGCTACAAGTTCTCCCCCACCAACGAGGCCATCCTGGGCGCCGCCGCCAAGATACTCCAGCGGCCCGTTTCCCTGGTATTCAACCAGTTCCAGAACATCACCTACACCGGTAAACGCAGCCCCGGCTTCATGAACATCAAGCTGGCCGCCGACGAGAAGGGCAAGCTGCTGGCCCTGTGGGGCAACAACTATATCGACCACGGCCCCTACTCCGAGTTCGGCGACCTGCTGACCCACCGCCTCAGCCAGTTCGTGGGCGCGGGCTACCATATCCCCACCATCCGCAACAAGTCCACCACCGTATTCACCAACCACGCCTGGGGCTCTGCTTTCCGGGCCTACGGTTCGCCCCAGTCCTTCATGGGCTCCGAGATAGCCATAGACGTGCTGGCGGCCAAGATGGGTATGGACCCCTTCGATATAAGGGAACTCAACTGCTACAAGGAGTCGGAGCATTCCACCATCCCCACCGGCTATGCCCCGGATGTGTACTGCCTGGAGAAGATGTATAAGGTGGCCCGTCCCCTGTATGAGGCAGGCAAGAAGAGAGTGGCGGAGAAGAACGCCGCCTCCGATGGAAGGTATAAATACGGCATCGGCGTGGCCTCCGGAGTATACGGCTGCGGCCTTGACGGCGTGGATGCCTCCCAAGCCTATGCCGAGCTGAACCCCGACGGCACCGTGACCATGTATGCCTCCTGGGAGGATCACGGCCAGGGCGCCGATATGGGTGTGCTGGTTTCTGCCCATGAGACTCTGCGCCAGGCGGGAATCAAGCCCGAGCAGATCAAGCTGGTGATGAATGACACCAAGATCACTCCCAACTCCGGCCCCGCCGGCGGCTCCCGCAGCCAGGTCATGTCCGGCAACGCCTGCCGTCTGGCGGCGGAGAACCTGGTGGCGGCTATGAAGAAGCCTGACGGCAGCTTCCGCACCTACGACGAGATGGTAGCCGAAGGCATAGAGACCAAAGTTCAGGGCCAGTGGGTCACTACCTACTGCGCCGAGCACCCGGTGGATCAGGCCACCTCCCAGGGCGAGCCCTTTGCCACCTACATGTACACCCTGTTCCTGCCGGAGGTCCGTGTGGATACCCAGACCGGCAAGGTCAAGGTGGAGAAATTCACCTGCGTTGCCGACGTGGGCACCATTATGAACAGGCTTCTGGTGGAAGGCAACTTCTACGGCGGCCTGGCCCAGGGCATAGGCCTGGCCCTTACGGAGGACTTTGACGATCTCAGCAAGCACACCAGCCTGCTGAAATGCGGCATACCCTATCCCAACGACGTACCCGACGACATTGAGCTGCACTTCACCGAGACCTACCGTCCCAATGGCCCCTATGGCGCCGCCGGCTGCGGCGAGGCCCCGCTGGATGCTCCTCACCCGGCCATCCTCAACGCCATATACAATGCCACCGGCGCCCGCATCACCAAGGTGCCCGCCCTGCCGGAGGTAGTGCTGGCAGCCCTGAAGGAGCTGTAGAGCCGGTTTTCAAAAGCCTATAGTTTTGTTATACTTGAGAGGCGGGAAACCGCCTCTCAAGTTTATAAAACCTTTTAGGGTGTCGTAAGTTTCCCAGCCAAGCATTTTTATGGGTATGCAATGAGCTTTGAAATCGAAAATAAGGCCCGGCCATTTAAAGGGGACGGGCATGAGATATAACCGAGGCCGGACTGAGAAAAGGAAGTGACCGCCGTGAAAATAGAAGAGCGCCAATCCACCCATATATACCGGCAAAAGCGCATGTTTACCAAGGAGGAGCTGGAGGCTCGGGAGGGGCTTTGCGTCCATGAGCAGCCTCCCTACTGCAATGCGGCCTGCCCGCTGAAGCTGGATGTGAAGGCCATGGCTGCCGCTGTGGCTGCCGGTGATTTCGACAGGGCCCTGGCCCTCTACGAGAAAATAACGCCCTTTCCCCACATTCTGGCTCTGGGCTGCGAAGCCCCCTGCGAAAAAAACTGCAAGCTCCGGGAACTGGGGGAGGGCATAGCCATCAGGGAACTGGAGCGCTCTGCCCTGGCCTATGGCTCCAAGCCCCGGGGCGGAAGCCTGCTGAGAAAAAAACAGCAGAATGCCGCCGTCTTCGGTGCCGACCTGTTCAGTCTTTTTCTGGCCGGGGAGCTGGTTAAAAAACGCTACCCGATGAGCTTTTACTGCGCTCAGGGGGACTGCCTTTCCCTGGTAAAGGACTGCGCCCCGGGGCTGCCTGAAGAGGCGGCGGAGGCCACGGCAAGGCTTTTAAGTGAGCTGGACATAGATTTCAAATGGGGCTGTGAACCGGAGGCGGCCTATTGGGAGGAGCGGGAGAAATACGCCCTCATCGCCGCTGCCTGGGACACGGCCCGGCAGCTATACCCCGGATTGGAGACGGACGAGGCGGTGATGGTGTGCCGGGAGCACGGGCTCATTACCGGCAGTACCGGGGGCGTTCTGGACTCCGCCTTCGGGGCAAAGCGGGCCGCCCTCTCTGCCGACCGTATTGCCCAGCACCTGGACCCGGGCAACACCCGGGGGGAGGAGGGCTGCGTGGCTACCCGGCTGTACACCTCTCTGGAGGGGGTGGAGCCCTCGGGGCGCATTCCCGTAACCGACCGGGACAGCGCAGAGAGAGAGGCGGGGAGGTGCATCCAGTGCCACTGCGACGAGTGTATAAAGGGCTGCGCCTATTTGCAGCACTATAAGAAATTCCCAAGGATACTCACCCGTGAGATATACAACAATGTTTCTATCATCATGGGCGACCATATGATGAACAAACCCATAAATGCCTGTGCCCTCTGCGGCCAGTGCAGCGTGCTCTGCCCAAACGGCTACGATATGGGTGAGGTCTGCCACATAGCCAGGCAGAACATGGTCAGCACCGGCAAGATGCCCCTGGCTCCCCATGAGTTCGCCCTTATGGACATGCTCTTTTCCAACGGGGAGGCTTTTCTCAGCCGGAAGCAGCCCGGCTATGACAAATGCAGGTATGTATTCTTCCCCGGCTGCCAAGCCACCGCTATTGCCCCCGCCACAGTGCGGGAGGCCTATAGGGATCTTTGCCGGAGGCTGGATGGAGGCGTGGCCCTGATGCTGGGCTGCTGCGGCGCCATAGGCGACTGGGCCGGACGTTATGAGCTCTACGGAGAGACGGTGGACTTCCTCAGCGAGAAGCTGGAAGAGCTGGGTTCACCGGAGATAATAGCGGGTTGCCCCAGCTGTAAAAAGCAGCTTTTGTCCCAGGGGTGTGAAAAGATCCGTGGCATATGGGAGATACTGGAAGAGCTGGGCCTGCCGGAAACGGCAGAGTTCCGGCAGCGGCCCATGGCCCTCCACGATGCCTGCGGCGCCCGTGGGGATGCCCAGACTCAGGAGAGCATACGGCGTATAGCGGCAAAGCTGGGCTGCCAGATACAGGACACCGCCTATTCCGGGGACCAGGCCCCCTGCTGCGGCTACGGAGGACTGACTCAGTATACCAATCGGGAAGTGGCCAGGGAGATGACGGACAAATGCCTGGGGCGCTCCCGGCTGCCCTATCTGAGCTACTGCATGGCCTGCCGGGACCGCTTTGCCCGGGAGGGCCGGGAGTCGGTGCACCTGCTGGAGCTGGTCTACGGCAGCGCCGCCCAGCAGTGCCCGGACATAAGCGCAAAGAGATACAACAGGCTGGGCCTTAAACAGCAGCTTTTGAAGGAGCTGTGGGGCGAGGAGGTAAAAGCAGTGGATCTTGGCTTTGAAGTGGAATATACCCCGGAGGCAGAGGAGAGGATGGACGACAGGATGATACTCAAATCCGACGTCATCCAGGTGTTGCAGCATCTGAGAGAGAGCGGGGAAGCGGTGTTGGAAGAGGATACAGGGCTCTTTGTAACCAGGGAGCGCCTGGGCAATGTGACCTTCTGGGTCAAGTACAGCGAGACGGAGAGAGGCTATCTGGTGCACAGCGCCTACAGCCACAGGATGAAAGTGGTCAACAGGCTGTAGAGCTCTGGGAGGGAGAGAAACATGGCAGATAAAAATTACTATACCATAGACCCGGAGGGCAGGCTGACGTGCATGAAATGCCGCTGCAAGCTGCAAAAGGGCAAGGCAAAATTCATGTACCTGGACAACGGTTTTCCTGTGGAGCTGCCGGTGTGCCCCCAGTGCGGCTTCGTATATGTGCCGGAGGAGTTGGCCCTGGGCAAGGTGCTCTCCGTGGAGAAGGCCCTGGAGGACAAATGATGGATGGACACCCTGGTGGGGCGGAGCACAGCCGCTACTTGATAGAACTGGCCTTCCTGCCCCGGGGCAGCCGCTGGCTGGACATGGGGGCCGGGGACGGCTCGGCCTTGCGTATCCTGGAGGAACAGGGCAATACCGCCCTGGGCATAGACCTGGAGCCCCGGGGGCCGGGAGTGGAGCGAGGGAACTTCTTACGCTGCCCGTACCCCCCGTCCAGCTTTGACGGGGTGATCTCCCAGTGCAGTTTTTTCGTGAGCGGAGAGGTGCAGACCGCTTTAAGGGAGGCGGCAAGGCTGCTGAGAAAGGGCGGCAAGCTGGTATTTTCCGACGTTACGGAGGATGTGACGGAGCTTTTAAATCAAGTGCGCCATGCGGGTTTTGCGGTGCGCCACATTGAAGATCTGACGGAGCAGTGGCGGGAATATTATCTGGAAGCCCTGTGGCGGGAGGATGAGCCCTGCCGGATAAAGATGAAACGGTGCAGCTATGTGCTGTTTGCCTGCGAAAGGATGTGAACTGATGGACCTGATGGACAGAATTATGGAGCTGTCCCGCTGCGGGTACTTCTGCTCCCAGATTTTGGGAGTTCTGCTGATGGAGACTCTGGGAGAGGACAATCCCAAGCTGGTGCAGGCCCTGGCCGGGCTGAACGGCGGGGTAGGATATTCCGGGGGGGTCTGCGGCTGTATGACCGCCGGCTGCTGCCTCATATCCTATTTCACCGGCAAGAGCGCCCCCACGGAGTATGAGAGCCCCTACCACAAGGCCGCCCTGGGGGAGTTCACCCGTTGGTTCACCGAGGAGATGGAGCTGGAGCATTCCTCCGTGGAATGCCGGGACATTACCGGGGGAAATCCCGCAAAGCGCCTGGAATACTGCCCGGAGATAATTGCCTCCACCTATGAAAAGTGTATGGAGATACTGGAAGACAGGGGACTTATGTGAGATGGAGATAGGCAGAACTTTGAGCGTCTGTCCCGTGTGCCTTGGCAGGATACCGGCAAAGAAGCTGCTGGAGGCCGGGGGTGTGTATATGGAAAAGCGCTGCTTTCAGCACGGCAGCTTCAAGACCCTCATCTGGGAGGGGGATATGGATTCCTATCTGGCCTGGGCAGAGGGGGACGCCGGGGGAAAGGCCCAGCCTCCCGGGGCAAAGCCTGCGGAGCGGGGCTGCCCCTATGACTGCGGGCTGTGTCAGAACCATGAGCGGGAGGGCTGCTGCGTGCTGCTGGAGCTCACCAACCGCTGCAATCTGAACTGTCCCGTGTGCTTTGCCTCCGCCGGGGAGCAGGAGCCCAGAGATCTGAGCCTGGAGGAGATAGGCCGGCAGTACGACATGCTCATGGAGCGGGGCGGACCCTTCAATATACAGCTCTCCGGGGGAGAACCCACGGTGAGAGACGACCTGGATAAGATAATTTCCCTGGGCCGGGAAAAGGGCTTCAGCTTCTTCCAGCTGAATACCAACGGTCTGCGCCTGGCTCAGGAGCCGGACTATTGCATTGAGCTCCGCCAGGCCGGGCTCAGCACAGTGTTTTTGCAGTTTGACGGCCTGGACGACGATATATATGTAAAGCTCCGGGGCAGATCGCTGAGGGATATCAAGCTCCGGGCCATTGATAACTGCCGCCGGGCGGAGCTGCCAGTGGTGCTGGTGCCCACGGTGGCTCCAGGGGTGAACGACCATGCTCTGGGGGATATACTCCGCTTTGCCCTGGACAGGGCGCCCCATGTGCGGGGAGTGCATTTCCAGCCCATATCCTATTTCGGACGCTGCGGCCTGGAGCGGCCGGAAAAGCCCCTGACCATCCCCGCCATGCTGAGACGGATAGAGGAACAGAGCGGGGGACTGATGCTGGCCTCCCATTTCGGCGGCGGCGGTGCGGAGAGCCCCTACTGCTCTTTCCACGCCAGCTACCTGCGAAAGGCCGACGGCAGCCTGAAGGCCCTGCCCCGGCGGCGCAGCCAGTGCTGCTGCGTAAAGAGCAGCGAGGCCCGGGACTTCGTATCCCGGCAGTGGGGCGGCAAGGCGGCGGACAGCTGCTGCGACCCGGACACCGCCTCTCTGGACGAGTTTCTGGAGCAGACGGTGAGAAATACCTTCACCGTCTCCGGCATGCTGTTCCAGGACGCCTGGAACCTTGACCTGGACAGGCTCCGCCGCTGCTATATCTGCGAGGTGGATTCAAAGCTGGGCATGGTGCCCTTCTGCGCCTATAACCTCACCGACAGCCAGGGACGGGCCCTGTACAGAAGATGAAAAGAACAGAGCTGGACAAATGGATAAAAGACACCGAGGCCCTGCCCCAGCTGAGCAGGGAGGGCCTGGAGGCCGTACAGCTGAAAAGGCTGAACGAGACTTTGGAGAGGGTTGCGGCAAGGGGCGGCGTCTATGCCGGATACCCACGGCAGTTGGGGAGCCTTGAGGAGCTCCAGACCCTGCCCTTTACCACGGCGGAGCAGCTGTCCCGCCGGAGCTCCGGATTCCTGCTTACATCCCAGAGAGAGGTGGAGCGGGTTATATCCGGCGCCACCTCCGGCACCACCGGGGCGGGAAAACGTGTCTTTTACACCCGGGAGGACATGGAGGACACGGTGGGCTTCTTCGCTGCCGGCATTTCGGAGATGCTCCCGGCGGGGGAACGCTGCCTTATAGCCTTCCCCTTTACCGGGCCCTTCGGCCTTGGGGACCTGATAGCCAGAGCGGTGGAGAAGCTGGGGGCTGAGCCGGTAAAGGCGGGCTACGGTGTAAGCTGGGGACAGCTCTGCACTCTGGTGAGGGACACGAGGCCCCGGTGCTATATTGGCTTTCCCGCCGCCTTGCTGGGCCTGGGCCGTATGTATGGGCCTGGATTTCCCATTGAGCGCGCTCTGGTGTCC
>ERZ827478.1654-NODE-1654-length-14570-cov-17.467447_pt1 | contig 14570 bp, 9 predicted proteins | sample MGYA00519705_ERZ827478 | MGnify/ENA primary metagenome ERZ827478 (study PRJEB31778, sample SAMEA3449318) | human gut metagenome | biome: human gut; feature: human-associated habitat; material: faeces | place: United Kingdom | collected 2010/2012 ... | reverse complement strand
GTATCAATCATGCGTCAGCTTGTGGTTTTAATTCCGGCAGCATACATCCTTTCAAAGCTTGGTGGACTTCACGCTGTATGGTGGGCTTTCCCGATAGCAGAGGTGATATCCCTTACTGTTTCGACATTATTCTTAATCAGGATCAACAGAACTATCATCTCAAAGATTCCTGATGGAAGCGATGTGCTGTAAGAAAAATTTACTTGCGTATTATCTTGCGTATTTTCTTCCTCTATACGTATTTTATGGAAAAAGTGCAATCTGCAGATACAAACTTCTTTTAAAAAATGCGATTTTGTAGTAAAATTGCCAAAAAGAAAATGCAATGATATGGAGGACTAAGACATGAAATTTATATCGTGGAATGTAAATGGACTGCGCGCATGCGTCCAGAAAGGTTTCCTTGATTTTTTCAACAGTATAGACGCTGATTTCTTTTGTATACAGGAGTCCAAGCTACAGGCAGGACAGATTAACCTTGACCTGCCGGGCTATCACCAGTATTGGAATTACGCCGAGAAAAAAGGCTATTCCGGCACAGCCATTTTTGCCAAAAACAAGGCATTATCAGTGTCTTACGGCATAGGCATTGAGGAGCATGATAAGGAAGGACGTGTCATCACACTTGAATATGACAATTTCTATCTCGTAACCTGCTATACTCCAAACTCACAGAATGAGCTGAAAAGACTGCCGTACCGTATTCAGTGGGAGGATGATTTCAGAGAATATCTTAAGACACTCGATGCCAAAAAGCCTGTCGTACTGTGTGGTGATCTGAATGTCGCACACAATGAGATTGACTTGAAAAATCCAAAGACGAACCGCAGCAATGCCGGTTTTTCAGATGAGGAACGTGCTAAAATGACAGATCTTTTAGGTTCAGGCTTTACCGATACCTTCAGATATTTTTATCCGGATGCCGAGGGTATATATTCCTGGTGGTCATACCGTTTTAAGGCACGCGAGAAGAACGCAGGCTGGCGTATCGACTACTTTATCACATCAAAGCGCATCAACGATAAGCTGCAAAAGGCAGCGATCCATACCGATGTGCTCGGTTCAGACCACTGCCCTGTAGAGGTTGATATTGAATTTTAAATTTAAGGTTATGTATTTTACAATCCCTTATGCAACACTTTCTTCTCAAGCTTATCCCCATCCAGGGTATACTCAACAGCATTATACGCACCGTCTCTGTATGCAAACGTCTCATTGTCATCCTGATAATGCACGAAGCTGCCCTTGCCCGGATATGTCAGTATACTGATCTTATCCTCTGTAATGTCCTCTGTAGAGCGGATTTCTCCGTCTGCAACAGGGATAATGGCTCCTGCTTTTATGAAGACAGGTACTTTATCAAGTGGTGCATCTGCTAAAATATATCTGCCGCCACTGTATTTTTCGCCTGTGTAGTAATCATACCAGTCGCCGTCAGGCAGATAAACCTCTCTTGCCTCCTTGCCCGGTGCGATCACAGGTGCAACCAGTACAAAGCTTCCGAGCATATATTCATCGGAAATATTTCTCACATGCTTATCTGCAGGATACTCGTATACGAGCGGGCGCACGATAGGTGCTCCTGTCTTTTCACACTCATGTGCCAGATCATAGATATATGGGATAAATCTGTATCTAAGCTTTACTGTCTTTCTGACTGCATCTATCGTAGTCTCGTCAAACTGCCAAGGCTCCTGTCTGCGTGTTCCCATCGCTGAATGATTTCTGAAAAACGGCACAAATACTGCTGCCTCATAAAATCTGACAAGAAGCTCCGGTGTAGTATCACTTCCGAAACCGCCTATATCGCTGCCGCACATGGCAAGTCCGCTGACTGACAGATTGCACACCTGCTCGAGTGAAAGTGCTATATGCGCCCAGATGCTGTGATTATCTCCGGTCCAGCCACCGCAGTATTTCTGGCTTCCGGCATATGCAGCCCTGGTAAGTACAAACGGACGTTTTCCACCATCATTTTTCGCAAGTCCATCATATGTGGCTTTTGCCATAAAATGTCCGTAAATATTGTGAACCTTTTCATGTGCTCCATACTCAAACTGCACATCATCCGGCAGTGGTCCGTTGAAGCTTGCAGGCTCATTCATATCATTCCATATGCCACTGATACCGTGCTCGAGAAGTATCTTTGTCTTATCTCCCCACCAGCTTCTGACGCTTAGCTTTGTGAAGTCCGGAAATACCGATGTGCCCGGCCAGACAGCATTTTCATATACACTTCCATCTGTATCATGTGCAAATGCATCCATCTCCATGCCCTCTTTGTACATGAAATAGTGCTCATCCTTTTTCACACCCGGGTCAATGATGGATATGAGCTTTACCCCCCTGTCAGCAAGCTTCTCTGAAAGGCCCTTTACATCAGGGAATTTCTTGTCATCAAAGGTGAATACCCTGTAGCCGTTCATGTAATCGATATCCATATGTATCACATCGCATGGGATATCAAGCTCGCGGAATTTGTCAGCTATATCAAGCACCTCATCCTGTGTGTAATAGCCCCAGCGGCTCTGATGGCTGCCGTATATCCATCTCTGATAAAGCGGTGTGGTGCCTGTCAGTGATGTATAAAGTCCTACCACCTCTGCCATATCATTTCCCGGCATAAAATAATAGTCCAGCTCGCCCTTCTCATGCTCAATGAAATAGTAATCTGTGTTTTCAAAACCGAAATCAAAGGTTGTCTTGTAGGTATTATCCGCAAAAATTCCATAGCAATATTCATCGCCCAGCACGGTAAAAAATGGTATGGATTTGTACAGCGATTTGAAGCTGTCCACATGTGGCGCAGGATCATCCGTGTTCCAGTTTACATATGAATATCCACGCTTGTTGAGGCATCCCGGCTTATCTCCCAGACCGTAAATTGCATCATCCTTTCCAAGCTTTTTGATGATGGTAACAGCGTCAGTTTTTTCTTCATCTTTTCCGACAGTATGTCCCTCAAGCTCAGCGATGGCAAGATCCTCGTACGGATTCTTCTCACTCTTTTTGCGTGTTTTTTCATAATCTGAAAGCACAAGCTTCCCTTTGTAATAAATATCAAGCTTCTCGTTATCCTTTACATTTACAGTAATATCCCTTGCGCTGATGACTGCTTTAACTGCTGCATCGCTTACTCCGGCTTCTGCCGCGGTCCCCTTTGCATCAGACGTATCCTTGCAGGTCACGTTCGGTGTGGCAGCCTTCGGAATGAAGCCATCCTCGATTGCAACACTTTCGATGCCGGGTTTTTGTGCAACATGCACTATGTTGTTTTCAAATATGGTAACAAACAGACTGCCGTTCTCGTAGATCAGCTCTGCTGTGTTGTCCTGTATTTTACAGTTCTTATATGAATTTCCCATCGCATAATCCTCCCTTGAATTATATAGTTTCTCCTGATGTTTCTTATAAAAAACTTCCGTTTACTATAATATTATCATCCATTTTTAATTTTTACAACAAAGAAAGTCACCGGTCACACCTAGTATGACCGGTGACTGGCTCAGGCTGTAAGTATCTCTGTCAATACACCATACAGCTCTGTATCAAGCTCCTTTGCCTTGAGCTCTGATAAAATCACTGTTGTTTTCTTTCCCGATGTAATAAGACCGTAGATTTCATCCTTTAGCACAAAGCCTATCTCTGCCTGATTCAGGAAATCAAAGCATCTTTTTTCGATTTGATTATCAAGCGCTACTGTGTCTTTCGATATTGCAACGCTTATTTTGCTCGCTGTCGATGCATTTACAGTAACGATGAGCTTTCTGTTTTCTTTATCATATTTATTCTTTGCCAATACCTCTTTACCATCCACAGATACCTTTACCTTATCGGCTGCTGCCTCGGTTCTTCTTTCAAAGACAAGCTTATAGGTTCTGTTGTCAGGTATTAATGATGTATCTCCATCTGCCGGAGAAATGACAAACATATCTTTATCCGCAGAATATTTCATATCTGTGGTCACACATCTGCCATCCACATATCCGCAGGATTCATTGTCATCCTCGTATAGCTCAAACTCACCATCAGCCTCCGGGAATACCCTGACACATAATACATCAGGATTTTTGATAACAGATCTTGCATCAAGCTCATCAGCATCTGCACACACAAGTATGCCTCCAGCCTTCGCAAACACAGGTATGCTGCTCAAATCCCTGTAAACCTCCAGCATTCTTCCACCATCATAGCGCATGCCTGTATAGATATCATACCAGATGCCCTCCGGGAACCATACTTTGGTTTTTGCCACATTAAGTCCCTTAATACGTGGAGTTGTAACAGGCGCTGCCATAAGCTGGCTGCCAAAGAAATACTGATTCTTTACCTCATAAGCCTCTGCATTTTCAGGATACTCATAATACATAGGCTCAATCAGCGGCATATTCTCTGCATAGCTGCGATAATTCATGGTATACAGATACGGAATCATACAATGCCTCTGTCTGAGCGCTGCCTCCATCGCTTCCTCAGTCTCTTTTTTAAATCGCCACGGCTCTTTGCCGTTAAATTCGCTGCATGAGCTGTGCAGACGCATTATCGGAGAGAATATACCGTATTGTGTCCATCTGGCTGTCAGCTCATCATCCTTGTAGCCAAGCATATGTCCGCCAATATCATGGCTCCACCATCCATATCCGATGTTTGTCGCTGTCGTTGTAAAATACGGTTGAAAATCAAGCGACTCCCATGTAATATGTGTATCTCCCGAAAATCCAATCGGATATCTATGGCTTCCCGGACCTGCATAGCGCGAAAATGTCATTGGACGCCTGCCGTCTCTTTTATTATCGAGATAATGAAAATGATTAAAAATCCATAGCGGATCCAATCCTTCAACCTTGCAATTGCTGCCCTGCTGCCAGTCAATCCACCAGAAGTCCACACCTTCAGCCTCTCTCGGATGATGAAGATACTTAAAATATGCATCCATAAACTTTGGGCTTGCCGGATCACATACAACCGGGTCCTCATTTTCATAGTCCACGCCCATTTCCTTTGCCATATCAACATACATTTCTTCACAGCCCTGCACACCATCCGCAGGGTGTACGTTCAGGGTAGTATGCATTCCTCTGTCATGGAGCTTTCCAAGAAAGCGCTTCGGATCCGGGAAAAGCTTTTTGTTCCAGGTATATCCTGTCCAGCCGCTTCCGTATTTAGGGTCCACATCAACCTGATGCCAGTCCATATCTATTACTGCTACCGTGAATGGGATATTCTTTTCATCGAATTTGTCCATCAGCTCCATATAGCTTTCTTCTGAGTATTTATAATATCTGCTCCACCAGTTTCCCAGTGCATATCGCGGAAGCATCGGAGTCTTGCCGCAAAGCCTGTAAAAATCATTGAGCGCCTGTTTATAATCATGTCCATATCCAAAGAAATACAAATCAGACACACCTTTTTTTCTTGGCTCAATCCATCCATCGTCAAGTAAAATCTGTGATTTACTGTCATCAAGAATTGAATATCCAAAGCGTGAAACGACACCGTGTCCAAGCTCAACCTCTCCGTTTACGTCATCAAGTGTACGCGCTGTACCCTGCAAATCATGCACCTTCTCGCCATAATGCCAGATGCTGTGATATGCGCTCAGGTTTCCCTTAATCTGTATACTCAGTCCGTGTGATGAGAACTCCTTCTCATTATATATCAGGTGCAGCATTGATGTATGAACCTCAATTCCATCAGCGTTACGCACCACATGATAGCCGGTCTTTGGAAAATCCCTGAACAATACTGTCTGTGTTGCCCTATCCTCGAATACGCCATCTTCACTGTATTCTAGACGGACAAGCGCCTCTGTCAGGAATGTAATCCTGTATTTTTCACCTATTATCATATTGTCCGATAATGCCACCGGACTTGTCTTTACTCTGTATATTTCCTGCATGAAATACTCCCTCTCATATAAATTACGCTATCCCTTGACAGCCGATGCCGCAATTCCTGCGATAAACTGCTTCTGGAAGAACAGATATATCAGTAAAACCGGTATGATAGATATTGCCGTTGCCGCAAAAAGTGCGCCATAATCTGTTGAATACTGTCCGTTAAACATCTTAAGACCAACTGCCAATAGCTGCTTTTCCTTGGTATTAATTACAAGATAAGGCCACAGATAGTCTTCCCATGTCCACAGGAACTGAAAAATAGCTATACTTGAAATTCCGTTTTTTGCCATCGGAAATATAATCCTGTGAAAGATATAAAACTCATTAGCGCCATCCATTCTGGCAGCTTCAATAATCTCATCAGGGATGGTCTCAATGTGCTGCTTCATCATAAATATTCCAAATCCGCTGAACATAGCCGGAATAATAAGTGCCTTATAGCTATCCATCCATCCGAATTTCTGAATCATAGTGTATTTTGGAATAATTGTTACACACCATGGAATCATCATAGTAGCCAATACAAAGCCAAATAGGATATTTCTGCCCTTAAACTTATATTTGCTTAATACAAAGCCACAGATTGTACTGGTGTATACCACAAGCAGGGTTACAACAATCGTTATAAACAAACTGTTTCCGAAAAACCTCATGAAATTGAAATGCGAATTCATGCTGATGTAATTGTCTATTGTAAACTCTTGTGGAAGCAGATGTTGCTGCAACGCCATTATTTCCTTATTCTGCTTAAATGATGAGCATAGCATCCATATAAACGGATAAACTGTAACAATGCCCAATAATAGAAGGAATACATTTAAAACTATACTGCTTACTTTTTTTCTCATGATATTCTCCTCCTACTCTTCCTTGCCCGATACTTTGAAAGAAAGCACGGTAAGCACTGCGGTAATCACAAAAAGCACAAATGAAAGTGCTGATGCATATCCAAAGTTGTATTTGACAAAGGCCTCATCGTAAATAATGTAAGAAGCCAGATATGTTGATGTTCCCGGTCCACCCTCTGTCATGATGAGTATCTGAACATATGCCTGGATATACGAAATAATTGATGTAATGACTACAAAAAGTGTCATAGGCTTAAGCAACGGCAATGTAATGTATCTGAATTTCTGCCAGCCACTCGCTCCGTCAACCTGTGCTGCCTCCATGACATCTGCCGGAAGTGAGTACAGGCCTGCCATATACATGACAACCGCATATCCAAAATCCTTCCAGATGGTCATTATAATTACTGCAATCAGAGCAGTTTTGGGATTCATCAGCCAGTTGATATCGAGCCCGAATATTTTGTTGATGATTCCAATCTGTGGATTGTACATGAACTTCCATACAAATGCCACTGCAACCATAGGCGTTACTACAGGCATATAGTAAACTGCCCTGAAAAAGCTCTTATGCTTTATAAGCGTTGAATAAATAGCATACGCGATTCCCAGTCCCAGACCGACTCTGAAAACAATTACAACTACCGAAAAAATTACGGTATTGAACATTGATTTGCCGAACAATTTGCTCGTGAACACCTGCTTATAATTTTCCAGACCCAAAAACTTGTATGTTCCGCTTAACGGATTCCACTCATGAAAGCTTCCTGCAAATGCTATACCAATTGGTATTATCAAAAACACTATAAAGAAAACTACCATAGCTAAAACAACTATGTTTCTTAAAATTATTTCACTTTTACTTTGTAATGGATGTGATTTTTTAAACATTAATAATCCTCCGTAGTGAATCTCTACATGTTATTTTGCAAACTCATATAGATTCTCGACTGATTGGAATGAACTGCTCTTCATATCCTTTATAATATCAGCCTGTGCCTTGTCTAAAGCCGTATCAATATCTACTCCATTGTAGAATATATCCTCTCCGGCCTTTTTCATATCCTCCTCAACACATGAAGGCATCGGACCCGGCCAGATGTAGTGGTCAATGTGCTCTGCAAGTACCTTAAGCGATGGGTTTTTAAGTATTTCCTCATTGTCTGCAAGGGATTTCTTTGCAGGGAAGGTACTCATAGCAAGATTGAAATCTACCTGAGACTCATCATCGCAGAGGAAAAACTTTACAAAATCCTGTGCAACTGCCTGCTGATCCTTTGGTGCTTTTTTGTTTACACCGAATGTTGACTCACCGTTATATCTATTGTATGCATATGGATTTCCGTCAAATGTAGGAATTTCAAATACGCCAAAATCTATATCGCTCCATGTGGTCTTAAGTGTATTGTAATAATGTCCCCACTGAATAACCATTGCCGACTGTCCCTGTCCAAAGCTGTCTGCGCAGTTCTCGCCAAAATCCTTTGAACCAATCTGATCCTTGTCGTACATATCAACAAGCATCTGCATTACCTTCTTCATGGCATCTGAATTGACATTAGGTGTCTTTCCATCCTCCTTAAAGAGGTTCTCACCAAGCTGATAATTAAGACCAAGCAGGTAATTCTGGTGGAAATCATTATTGAAATTGAGTCCGGCCTGGACTATCTTGTCTCCGTCCTTGATGGTAAGCTTCTTTGCCACCTCAATCATTTCATCCCAGGTCTTTGGAACATCATCATCTGTTAGTCCGGCTTCCTTCCACATCTCCTTGTTGTAATAAACAGAGCCTGTCATCATTCCGTAATCAATGTAATAAACCTTACCATCAATCACATGAGCGCTCACTCCATTGAAGTCCTGCTCCAAATCCTCAACAGGAATATCAAGCGGAGCCATATAGTTGATAAGATTCTCATGATAGCTGTTATGTACATCGAAGAGTGCCGGTCCGTCCTCACCATCGAGTGCCAGAGGAAGCTTTGTCCAGTAATCTTCCCATGGATTATCCACCAGGTTTATAGTTACATTAGGATGAATAGCTGTGTATCTGTCAATAACCTTCTGAAATAATTCATCGCTTCCCCACTCCCACAGGTCAATTGAGATATCCTTTCCATCATTAATCTCAACCGAAGGGTCATACTTCACCGTATCGCCAAATGGCTTTGTTGGTACCTTTATGTCCTTTTTAGCTGATGAAGCCGATGAGCTGCCACAGCCTGTAAGCGCTGTCACTGCCATTGTAGCTGCCATAACTGTTGCAATAAGTTTCTTCTTCATAGAAATCCTCACTTTCTTAATTCAATATCCTCTTTTTCGTTCAAATTAGTTTAGCGCTAAATCTAACTATAATCTACCACCACCTTATACATTCGTCAATAGTTTTTTGTTTTTTTATCACTTTTCATATTATTTTTATATGTTTTTTGTGCATTTTTACATGTAAATTAGGGTTTTGTCTAAATATTTGCAAAAACCGATTGCTATTTGCAAAATAAAAATGTATACTTAAGATAATTTATAAACCCATATTTTGAATCATATTCGGTTTATGTATAAACTCATCATTGTTTATGTTCAAACTTATTGTGGTTTATGTATAAACTTTATAGTAAAAAATTATAATACTGAATAGAATGGAGTTTAATATGACGCTTAAGGATATTGCCGAAATGGCAGGTGTGAGCACAATGACCGTCTCAAACGTAATCAACGGAAAGACAAGCCGTGTTTCACAGAAAACAAGGGATAAAATCAATTCAATTATAGAGGAATATAATTATGTTCCGAATATGAACGCAAGAAGTCTTTCAAACAATTCCTCACACATTATCGGAGTTGTTACATTTCTGGAGGATAAGGATTATGCTTCAGGATACAATTATTTTGAGAACCCATATGTCAGTACAATGATTGGTACGATAGAGACAGAGCTTCACAAAAACGGATACTTCACCATGCTTCAATCAGTATCCAGAAGCTCCGACATATTATCTTTGGTTAAGAACTGGAATGTCGATGGGATGATTCTGGTTTTCCCCACCTCTGCCCAAAATCTTGAAAAGCTGATGGATGCAGCCAACTGCCCTATTGCTACCTTTGACAGCAATTACTCTCACCCTAATCTCATAAATGTAATATCTGATGACGAAAAGGGCTTATATTTGTCAACCAAATATATGATAAATCACGGTCACACCGAGATTGCATTTGCAGCTGATTATGAGGGAAATATCGTCCTCACCAAACGTTTTAACGGATACAAAAAAGCTTTGGAGGACAGTCATATTCCTTTCCGTCCTGAATATATTTTCAGCTATCCACCTTCATATGAGGGCGGTATCGAAGCCGGCCGTGCCATTGCAGGCAGCAAGTCACCAATCACAGCAGTGGTAACAACTGCCGATATATGTGCTATCGGCATCATGGAGGGTGCGCGTCTCGGCGGTTACCGTGTCCCGATTGATTTATCTGTCATAGGCTATGATAATTTGAATCTATGCCAGTACACCGTACCGAAGCTTACATCGGTATCACAAAATGTACCAAAAAAAGCCCGGCTTGCAACCGAGCTTCTCCTAAAGAAAATACATGACAATGAATCAGACAGTAATTTGGGTGAGATTATGGATGTTGAGATTGTTGACAGGCAATCCGTCATCTCGCTTTATTAAGCCGATAACCGACCTACTCCCTGTGCACACGCTTGTTTTCATACATTTTCCATTATCTTGTCAAATCCTTTACCCACTTGTATTTTTTAAAATGTATGAGTGTCCACGGTATCTTTCCAACCTCATCCACGCAGGTACACGCATACACCACAACCACCGGCCAGTTCAAAAAATATGTGCCTGCAACTGCAAGCGGTATTGCTATGCCCCACATCGTCACAGCAAGAGAGTACATATCAAACATCGTATCTCCTCCCGAACCAAAGACACCGTTTATGATGATTTCATTTACCGATCGTCCAATCATGTAGAAGGCAAGTACACCGAATAACTGCTTCAGATACTCTGCAGCCTGCGGTGTGAGCTTTACAAAATGTAAAATCACCGGTGCTGAAACCGCCATAAGCACTGTCATAACAGCTCCACACAAAAATGACAGCTTTGCCATTCTGATGCCATATGCTTTTCCACGCTTTAAATTTCCTGCGCCAAGCTCATTTCCTATCATAATGCCTGCTGCACTTGATATACCTGCACTGAGACAGCAAATGATATCACGCACAACCGCTGCTACGGAGTTGGCCGCTGCCGCATCTGTTCCCATGTGTCCCATAAATGTAGAGTACGATGTAAAGCCTATTCCCCATACAAGGCTTGCTCCGAGAATCGGTCCGGAGCACTTCATAAAATCTGCTGACAGCTCCTTGTTCCTTACAAAAAGCTCCCGGATTTTAAGCCTGATATATCCCGGTCTGTACGAAAATGTGATTGAAAGCATAAGCTCCACTACTCTTGATATGAGTGTGGCAAGTGCCGCTCCCCTCACATTCATGCTCTCGATGCCAAATGCACCATAGATAAATATGGCATTGAGCATTATGTTTATAAGCACTGTAATTGAGCTGACTGCCGCCGCAGTACCCGCGTGCTCTGATATCTTCATCATGACTATATAACACTGCGAAAAACCAGTCAATAAATATGAAAAAGAAGCTATTTTCAGATAGCTTACACCATAATCTATAAGTACCGGCTCGTTTGTGAAAATAAGCATCAGATATCGTGGAAAAAATGCACATGCCACGAAAAACAGCACCGATACTATGCCACATATCCTGATTGCAAGAGCGAATATGTCATCGAGCGCCTTTATGTCCTGCTTGCCCCAATACTGTGCTCCGAGTATTGCAAGCCCTGCTGTAGCTGCTGAAAGAAACATGTTCTGGATGAACTGTATCTGTGTGGCAAGCGAAACCGCTGACATATAGTTCTGGTCCAGTCCTCCGAGCATGAAAGCATCTGCCACCGCCACCAGCGCCAGCATCAGATTCTGCACCATTATCGGAACCATGAGTGTCCACAGCTTTTTGTAAAAATGTGTATCAAATTCTATTGTTTTCATAAGTAAATTTTACCTCTATATATAAATCTCTAAAGGTTTACAAGTATCCGTGTCCATGCTTCGCATAGCCTTTCAAATGACCATGCCGCATTTGCAGGGCTTGTGGACGGCAATGTAACTGCCTCCATTCCTGTCAGAGGAAGCTGATATTTCTTATAAAGCGCCCCTGCTTTATTTCCGTTTGCATATATCTGTTTTATATCGGATGTTTCAAGGATTTTTCTTATATCCGTTGGTGTTACATTTTTGATACTGCTGTCGCTCGAACCCCTGATGTCACAGCTTTGTATCACATCCCATATAGCTATATGATTTTTAAACAGCATATATTTTTTCTCATCTATCGTCTCCGGCACCGGTTCATCCAATAGATACGCAAGCAGCTTCCAGAAACGGTTCTGCTTGTGTCCGTAATAGAAATTGTTTTCCCTGGATTTTACGGATGGAAGCGTTCCGAGGATGAGGATTCGGCTGTTTTCGTCATAGACAGGCTTAAAGGAGTGGGTTATGTGCTCGTATTCCATTAGCCTTTATCACCTCTTATCATCTTTAAACGTTCTCCTTTGTTATTTCAATATTTCTTCCACTTTACAGCTATGTTTTTTACTTTCCTTCCAATAACCAATTCCAACCGCAAGTATCCTTCCTGTGTATATCTTTTGCCCTGCAAGTTTAGGCATAAATTTAAGTGCATACTTTTTATCTATGATTTGTGCAATTGCTTCATCCGGAGTGTGATCTACCTTTAATTCAAGGATTATACAATCTGCAGTTGTATCATATGGATAAAAAATAAAATCTACATATCCTGTTCCGGCCTTATCCTCACGCTCCACACGATAACTGTCCCTTGCTGCAAGATATACCAGATTAACTATTGCAGATAACTCTGTCTCATGATTATACGATAGCAGAGGCACCTCCGTGTTATGCGCAAATTCCAGTATCCTTTCCATAGTCAGCGTGTCCCCTGCCAAGGTTGCCTTAAGCATTTTCTCGGACTCTTTTGCTAAACGGTATACATATCCCAATGACTCATTTTTTACAAGAAGCTCATCAAATTTCTCCATCAGCTCTCTGTTTGGAATGCACACTTTTCCATTAAGATAGCTTAAAAATCCATACACTACCATCGCAGAATATATCTCGTCTCTTGTTGAAAGATTCATTGATGTTGCCGCATACTCTTGTATTTTTGCAGTCACGGACTCACCGGATATCATAAGTGCCAGATCATCCCTGACATCAGAAATATTATTTCTGATATAATAATATATCTCATCATATGGTCCCGAGCTTGTCCAGTAATTTGCAAGATTGTTAAACTGCAATGCAAATACCACTGAACGTGGATTGTAAACACGTTCCCCCGACTTTGTATAGTAACCATTATACCAGTCACGGAGTCCTTTCCTCGTCACGCTCTTTTCCTTATGCTGCCTGTCACACTCTACAATATAGCGTCTGTACAGATCATCCACTTCATCATCGGTAAATCCAAAATACTCTCCAAACATCGGTGAATTTACCATTGTAAACTCTGCAAACATATTAAGCTCAGAACCACTGGAATATTTTGCAATAGGTAAAATGCCTGTCATATATGAAAGAACCACATATGGGCGATCCTTCAAAAGATTACTTAAAAATGCCACATATTTTTCTTTATCAATCTCATTTATAAAATCTCTGTGGAATATAAAATCCCATTCATCCAATACAAATATAAATTTCTCACCACACTGCACAAATACACTCTCAAGAATGTCTCCGACTGCATCTGCCTCATTTATTTTAACCTGTGGAAATGCTTCCTTTACATCTTCAATCAAAAGTGCTTCTATGCGCTCAATATATTGTGTATATGAATCACAGTTTCTTGGCATTTTACTGAAATCTATGCGAATGACATTATATTGATTTTTATATCTTCTATAGTCATCCACCTGTGATATTGTAAGACTATCAAAAACTTCACTCGAATCCGATGCTTTCTGAAAAAATGAGCTAATCATATTTGCCATAATTGTTTTGCCAAATCTACGCGGTCTGGTAATACAAATATGACGATTTCCTGCGCTTACATATGGAAACAATTCCCTAAGCATAAGTGTTTTATCCACAAAATACGGACTTAAGCTCTCACTTTTATACAATGTATATGGTGTTATGCTGTTCAGATATGTTCCCATAGTGTCTGCTCCTTTTCGATACCTGTCTTTTCTATAGTTTTATTATACCTTATAGCTGATACTTTTACGAGTCAATTAAATGATTTTTCTCATAAAAAAACTCACAATCGTTTTTTCGATTGTGAGTTTGCACATCTGCTAAACACATTATATATGAGTAATCTGATTTCATCAGCTCAGCTCAATCTCATATGCTCCGGCTTCAAAATCCACCGTTAGAAGCGCATATGCTTCACCGTTATCATAGCGGATTGAAAGCTTTGGTCCTTCTCCTGCTACTGTGATGACAGCTCCCTTCTCAAATGCCTTATGGGTGTTTCTCATGCGAAGCAGCTCAAGCTGCTTTGCAACAACATCCTTTTTTAGCGCCTCCTCAATATCGGAAGCACTGAGGTTTGTTCTGTTTATTTCCTTATGTCCTGATTCTCCTGCGCGCCTTACCGCCTCATGGTCATTTTTGCCTGCAAAGAGGTCCAGATACCATACCTGCGGCTTGCCCGGCATGAACATCTGAATAGCACGGGCCAGAAGCATTTTGCTGTCAGACTCAC
>ERZ827478.1651-NODE-1651-length-14601-cov-3.205624_pt1 | contig 14601 bp, 13 predicted proteins | sample MGYA00519705_ERZ827478 | MGnify/ENA primary metagenome ERZ827478 (study PRJEB31778, sample SAMEA3449318) | human gut metagenome | biome: human gut; feature: human-associated habitat; material: faeces | place: United Kingdom | collected 2010/2012 ... | reverse complement strand
ATGTCGTCATTCTGGAGGACATTCTGGACTCCGGCGTGACGCTCAGCCATGTCTGTGCGCACCTGCGGGAGATGGGCCCGGCTTCCCTGAAGATCTGCACCCTGCTCGACAAGCCCTCGCGCCGCCAGACGGACGTCAAGGCGGACTACGTCGGCTTTACGATCCCGAACGAATTTGTCGTCGGCTATGGCCTCGACTATGACGAGCACTACCGCAACCTGCCGTATGTCGGCATCCTGAAGCCGGAAGTCTACACGAAATAAAAGGAGCTGGGAGCTTGAAAAACCGTTCCAGACTGCTCACCGTTCTGCTGTATATCGTGGTGTTTGCCGTGGCTGTCGTGCTCATCTCGGAGGTGTTCTTCCGGGATGACACGGTCTATGTGAACTACAGCACCGTCTGCGAGCAGTTCCGCAGCGAAAATGTCCGTTCCTTTGAGTATGACAACGGTGTGCTGACACTCGAGCTGCGCAAGCCCTATCAGAACGAGGCGTATTCCGTCAGCCACAAGCTGGCAGACCTCGGCCTGTTCTATGAGGATCTGGGGACCCTGATCGCAGAGCAGCAGGAGAGCGGTGTTCTGCAGTCTTATAACTATGTACCCATGCGCCAGACACCGTGGTATGTGCGTATGCTGCCGGAGATGCTCCTGTCGGTCATCATGATCGCGCTCGTCTACATGGTGCTCGTGCGCAACAGCGGCGGCATGATGAAGTTCGGCCACGCCAATGCCCGCGTGGGCAGCGGCCGCGACAAGGTGATGTTCAGCGACGTCGCCGGAGCGGACGAGGAAAAGGCCGAGCTGCAGGAGATCGTCGATTTCCTGCGCGATCCCGCAAAATACCGCCGCATCGGCGCGCGCATTCCCAAGGGCGTGCTGCTCGTCGGCCCTCCGGGCACGGGCAAGACGCTGCTGGCCCGCGCCGTGGCAGGCGAGGCGAATGTGCAGTTCCTTTCCATTTCCGGCTCGGATTTTGTGGAGCTGTATGTCGGCATCGGCGCGAGCCGCGTTCGCGACCTGTTTGAGCAGGCCAAGCGCAGTGCCCCTGCCATTATTTTCATCGACGAGATCGACGCCGTCGGCCGCCGCCGCGGCGCCGGTATGGGCGGAGGCCACGACGAGCGGGAGCAGACGCTCAACCAGCTCCTTGTGGAGATGGACGGCTTCGGCAGCAATGACGGCGTCATCGTTATGGCGGCGACGAACCGCCGCGATATCCTCGACCCCGCCCTTCTGCGCCCGGGCCGCTTTGACCGCCAGATCTATGTGAACGTGCCCGACGTCGGCGGCCGCGAGGCCATCCTGCGCGTCCATGCGCGCGACAAGCAGCTCTCCGATGACGTCGACCTGCGCACCGTCGCCCGCGCGACGGCGGGCTTCACCGGCGCGGATCTGGAGAACCTGCTCAACGAGGCGGCACTGATTTCGGCACGAAAGAATCTGCCCGTCATTACGATGCAGACCATGGAGGACGCCGTCCTCAAGGTCATTGCCGGGCCGGAAAAACGGAGCCTTGTCAATATCGAGCGCGACCGCCGCATCACGGCCATCCACGAGGCGGGCCACGCCGTTGCGGCATACTTCCTGCCCACGCAGGAGCCTGTCCACCAGATCACCATTGTGCCGCGCGGCAATGCCCTCGGCCTGACGATCAGCCTGCCGGATCAGGACACGCTCCATACCACGCGAAACGAGATGCGCGACCGCATCGTCGTGCTCCTCGGCGGCCGCGTGGCGGAGCAGCTGGAGTTTGACGACATTTCGACCGGCGCTTCGAACGATCTGCAGCGGGCCACGAAGCTGGCGCACGATATGATCGCAAAATACGGTATGAACGAGCGCATCGGCGCCGTGGCCTATGACGACGACAGCGAGATTTTCGTCGGCCGCGACTATGAGCGCACGCGTTCCTATTCCGAGCAGACGGCTGCCGAGATCGACGCCGAGGTCCGCAAGACCGTGGATCAGGCGTATGCGCACTGCACGCAGATCCTGACGGAGCACCACGAGAAGCTGCAGGAGATCGCGCAGTGGCTGCTGGAGCACGAGACGATGAGCCGCAGCCAGTTCGAGGCCTGCATGCAGGCCCTGCCGATCCCCGAGAAGCAGGAGAGCCTGCTGGCCGGAGAGGAGAAGACCGATGGAGCCGAAGAAGATTAAAAACCCGACCGGCATGCTCATCATGCACGGAACGGTCATTGCCGTTGTGCTGTATATGGCCTGGCAGCTCGTGCGAAGCTACCGCGCGGGCGGGGCGGAGGCCCCGAGCCTGACGACCCTGATCGTCGGCCTCGTGCTGCTGGTCGGCGGCTGTGTCGTCGTCGGCTGGCTTGCCGTGCGGCTCTTCCTGCAGGCAAAGCGCGAGGAAAAGGCGCTGGAGCAGGAGACCGAGCAGCTGCATGCCGCAGCTGCGCAGGAGAATTTGAAGGATCCGGAGAATTCGGAAGAATAACGGAAGTGCTCTGCTGCGCATAACGGCAGAGCGCTTTCTTGTAGGACGGGGGGATAGCCATGGGCTGGAAGATCGCGATCTGTGACGACGATGCCGGACAGGCCGCACGGCTGCAGGCGGACGTGACGGACTGGGCGCACGGCGCCTGCGCCGTGACCTGCTTCCCGAGCGCGGAGGCGTTCCGTTTCGCCGGAGATACCGACTGGGATATCCTGCTGCTGGATGTTGAAATGCCCGGCATGAGCGGCATCGATCTTGCCAAGCGTCTGCGCGGCGCGGGCTGCCGGGCGGAGATCATCTTTATCACGTCGCATTTTGAGTGCATGGCCGAGGGCTATGAGGTCGATGCCCTGCACTATCTCGTCAAGCCCGTGCCGGCGGAAAAGCTTCGCGCCGTGCTGGACCGCGCCGCCGCGCGGCTGGCCGTCGAGCCGCCGTCCGTCGTGATCGCGTGCGAGGAGGGAAACGTGAAGCTCTATGAGAGCGAGCTTCTGTATGCGGAGTCCTTCCTGCATGATCTCGTTCTCCACACGACCGGGCCGGACTACCGCATCCGCGAGAGCATCTCGGCCTTTGCCGGGCGGCTGAGCGCGGACTTCTTCCGCACGCACCGGTCGTACCTCGTCAATCTGAAGGCCGTGGTGCACATCGGGCGCACGTCCGTCCTGCTGCGCGGCGGGGCGGAGGTCCCGCTGGCGCGGGGGAAGTATGACGCCATCAACCGGGCGTTCATTGACAGAAACTGAGGACCGCAGAAACAGAGGAAATGCCATGTTGAAGAGAACCTATCTCAGGCTGGTCGAAATGCAGGAGGAGCAGGCGCGGCAGCATCTGGAGGAGGTCCGGAGCATCCATAACGAGATGCGCGGCTATAAGCACGACTTCCACCACCATCTGCAGGCGCTCAAGGGCCAGCTGGAGGCCGGACAGGTCGACCGGGCCATCGCCTACCTCGAGCAGCTGGACCGGAGCCTGCAGACGGTCGACACCCTGCTCAAGACCGGCAATGTGACCGTTGATGCCATTCTTTCGGCCAAGCTCGCGCAGGCCCGCGCCGCCGGGATCGCCGTGACGGCGGAGGCCAATCTGCCGCCGGAGCTGTCGCTCACCGATCTGGAGCTGAGCATTGTCATCGGGAATCTGCTGGACAATGCCATCGAGGGCTGCCGGAGCGCGGCTGGCGAAAAATTCCTCCGCCTTTCTCTGCGGATGAAGGGCGATATGCTCTATTTCTATCTTCTCAACAGCGCCGGGAAGAAGCAGAAGAAGGTTGGCTCCCTCTTCCGGACGGGGAAGACCGGTGCACACGGCTTCGGCCTGCACCGGGCAGAGGCCATTGTGAAGCAGCATGGCGGCTGGGTGAAATACAACAGCGAGGACGGCGCGTTCACGTCGGAATTCCTCGTCCCCGCCGCGTGCTGAATGCGATTCGTGCACCGCTGGAAGCAGTTGGTGCACGATCTCTCTTTTTTGGGGCCTTGTGTGCTACAGTGGAAGCAGAAGGGGGCGATATGCCTTGAAGGAATCAACCAAAAAGCCCTATCGGGGTCTTATGAGCAACGCCGTGTGGAGCTATCGGCAGATGCTCCGCGGAACGCCTGCGTCATTCTTTGTCATGGCGGCCGGCGTCCCGCTGGGCGTGCTTCTGGCTTGGGCGGAGCTTCGCCTGCCCGCGCTCGTCGTGTCGGAGGTGACGGGAGGACAGACGTTCCTCCATGCCGCACTGGCCGTCGGCGCCCTGCTCGTGCTCACGTTTCTGGCAGTCGGCCTGCGGGATTTCTGCAAGACCATTTTGGAGGCCCAGGAGAGCCGCTACCGCTTTTATCTGACCAGCTGCCTGGAAGAGAAGAGCATGGCGATGTTCTATCAGACCTATGAGAAAAAGCAGACGCGAGACCAGCGCAAGCGGGCCGAGAAAGCAAGCTATATGATGAACGGCAAGGTGCCGCTGTGTCAGGTCCCGAACCTGATGACGGAGCTGATCTGCAATGCCCTGTGCTATGCCCTGTTCGGCACGATCCTCTCGCGCATCAGTCCACTGCTGTTGGTGCTGCTGACGCTTGCGGCACTGGTCAACCTGCTGTGCGTCCGGGCCTATAACCGCTATGAATACGCCTCCCGCGGGGAGCGGACGGACATTGGCCGGAGGCTGCGGTATGTGTCTAAAAATGCTGCCGATTTTGCGGCGGCCAAGGATATCCGCATCTACGGCATGGCGACATGGCTGCGCGAGACGTTTTCAGACCTGTTCCGGCAGGATACCGCGTGGTCCGCACGGCTGAACCGCCGCCTGCTTCTGGGGCGTCTCGTCGACCTGCTGGTGATCCTGCTGCGCGACGGCGGGGCCTATGCCCTGCTGCTCGTCATGGCGGTGCGGGGCGAGCTGCGGCCGGATGAATTCGTGCTGTATTTTTCCGCCATCTCCGGCTTTGCCACGTTTATCGGCAACATGATCTCCGCCTGGAACGAAATGCAGACCGCCAGCCTGAAGGTCAGCGATTACCGGCAGTTTATGGAGCTGCCGGACACGGACGGAACGGGAACGGCGCATGCGGCGGACCACCGGGAGCATGCACCGGAGATCACGTTCGACCATGTATCATTCCGCTATGACGGGGCGGCGCATGACACGCTGCACGATATCAGTCTTACGCTCCGTGCCGGGGAGCATGTGGCGCTTGTTGGCCTGAACGGCGCGGGCAAAACGACGCTCGTCAAGCTCCTGTGCGGGCTGTATGCGCCGACATCCGGCACGATCCGGATCGACGGCGTCCCCGCGGCGGAGTTCCGCCGGGACGACTATGCGGCGCTGTTCGCTCCGGTGTTTCAGGAGGTCCGCACGGCCTGCTTTTCGCTGGCCGAGACGGCCGCCTGCGCCTTCGGCCCTGAGGTGGACCGGGAGCGGGCGGAGCGGTGCCTGCGCGCGGCCGGGCTGGGAGAAAAGCTGGATGCCCTGCCGCACGGCATGGATACGCACCTGGATAAACAGGTGAATCCGGACGGCATTGAGCTGTCCGGCGGCGAGGCACAGAAGCTCATGATGGCCCGCGCCCTGTATAAGGACGCACCGGTGCTCGTGCTCGACGAGCCGACGGCGGCGCTTGACCCCATTGCGGAGAATGAGGTCTATGAGCAGTACCGGCGCATGGCGGTAGGGAAGACATCCCTGTTCATTTCGCACCGGCTGGCCTCGACCCGCTTCTGCGACCGGATCGTGCTGCTGCGCGACGGCGGCATCGCCGAGGAGGGCACGCACGAAACGCTCCTTGCGGCGGGCGGAGAATATGCAAGGCTGTATGAAATTCAGAGCTGCTGGTATCAGCCCGGCTATCAGGGAGGGAAGCAGGCATGAAAGAACGTTGGGATCTGAACCGCCGCGCGGTCCGGCTGCTGTGTCATCTGGATCGGAAGTACTTCCTCTGTACCCTGTTTTCCAGCCTGACGACTGCGATCGCGCCCTATATCCCGATCTATTTTTCGGCTAAGATCATCGATGCCCTGACGGCCGGTGCGGGCGGAAAGACGCTTGCCCTGTATGCTGCGCTCACCGTCGGCCTGGCGGCCCTTGTCGGGCTGGCAGGCGCCCTGCTGAAAATGCATGCGGATGTCGGCGAGGCCGAGCTGGACCGGCTGGTTGACTGGCAGCATGCGGAAAAAGCCATGGATCTGCCCTATGCCCTGATCGAGGACCGCAAGACGGCCCTGCTCCGGGAACGGATCGAGATGGAGACGCAGACAGGCTATAATGTGTATTACTATGCCGTGACGGCGGGCGGCCTTGTCCGCTATGCGGTGCAGATCGCGGCCGCCGTCCTGCTGACATTCTCCCTGTTCCGGCCCGGCCTGCTCTCCGCCGGGGCAAAACTGGCGCTGCTGGCGGGCATCGTGCTGACGGCCGTGGTCAGCGTTCTGACCGGCCGCCGGTACGGCAGACTGCGCAGCGAGTTCTTTGCCGGATGCGTAGACGACAACATCTGCGGCGAAAAGCTGTATGATTACACCAGCAATGATTCCTCCGGCAAGGATATTCGTCTGTACGGTATGCGGGCCGCACTGCTGCAGAAGGAGCGGGACTTTAACGAAAACTTCTGCAGGCGGGAGAGAACCATGAATTTCGGTGTTGCGTGGATGGGGCTCCTCTCCAATTTTGTGACGTATGCGCTCCAGTTCGGTGTCTATCTGCTCCTGATCGCGGCGGCGCTGCGGGGCGGCCTGTCCGTCGGCTCCATCGCGCGGTATGTCTCTTCCATCATGCTGCTGCTGGCGGGCGTCTCCGGGCTGGCGCGCACGATTCGGATTTCCGTCACGAACGAGGAATACATGAAGCGCTATCTCGACTACTTCGATATCCCAAACCCCATGTATCAGGGCTCGCTCAGTGTGGAAAAGCGCGATGACGATCGCTATGAGGTGGAATTCCGCGATGTGTCCTTTCGCTATCCCAACACGGAGGCCTATGCGCTGCGCCATGTGAGCATGAAGTTCCGCATCGGCGAAAAGCTGGCCGTCGTCGGCCGCAACGGCAGCGGTAAGACGACGTTCATCAAGCTGCTGTGCAGGCTCTATGACCCGACGGAGGGCGAGATCCTGCTCAACGGCGTTGATATCCGAAAATATGACTATGCGGAGTATCAGGCGCTGTTCTCCGTTGTGTTTCAGGACTTCCGCCTGTTCGCTTTCTCCCTCGGGCAGAATGTGACGGCCGGAGCGGATGTTGACCGCGCGCGGGCGGAGGTCTGCCTGCGGGAGGCCGGGCTCGGCGAACGCCTTTTGTGCATGCCGGACGGCCTCGACACGATGCTTTACCGCGATTTTGACCCGCATGGCGTGGTGATTTCCGGCGGCGAGGCGCAGAAGATCGCCATCGCCCGCGCACTTTACAAGAATGCGCCCTTCCTCGTACTCGACGAGCCGACGGCGGCGCTTGACCCCGTTTCCGAATATGAGGTCTACCGGAAGTTCAATGCGATCTCCGGCGGCAAGACGGCGCTCTATATCAGCCACCGGCTGGCCTCGTGCCGCTTCTGCGATGAAATTCTGGTGTTCTCGGCAGGCAGTATCGTCCAGCACGGCGCGCATGAGGCGCTTCTGCAGGAAAAAAACGGAGAATATGCCCGCCTCTGGCACGCGCAGGCGCAGTATTATGACGATTCTTTACAGAAAAAGAATCCTGTAAAATAACCAAATAACGGATGAATATGAACGGACTGTGAACAAACATCGTGCATTATGTGAATATTAGCACTCTCCTATTGACAGTGCTAAAAACGGTGGTATAATGCAGTTGAACCTTGAGAGAGGGGACAGGAACCCACCCCCAAGGGAACAAAACCACAACCACATTGGGTACATAATACAGGCCCGGCTGCACGGGAGCCTCTCCCGGAGGCGGCCGGAGCGAATGGAGGTATGACTTATGCTGCCCAGCATCTATAGTGAAAATTTGTTTGATGATTTCTTCTCGGATCCGTTTGATATGGTAATGCCGCGTAGCCTCAATGCCCTGTACGGCAAGCATGGCAAGAACCTCATGAAGACCGACGTCCGTGAGACCGAGGACACCTATGAGCTTGACATCGACCTGCCGGGCTTCAAGAAGGAAGAAGTGAATCTGGAGCTGAAGGACGGTTATCTCACCATTCAGGCCGCAAAGGGTCTGGACAAGGAGGAGCCGGAGAAGAAGGGTAAGTACATCCGTCAGGAGCGTTACGCCGGTGCGTGCAGCCGCAGCTTCTATGTCGGTGAGCATGTGGAGCCGGAGGACATCCGCGCGAAGTTCGAAAACGGCATCCTGCAGATCTCTCTGCCGAAGGCCGCAAAGAAGCAGCTCCCGAAGAGCAATGTCATTGCCATCGAGTAACGGCATATTCAATATCCCGCAGAGGAATTTCCCCTGCGGGATATTTTTTTGCGAAGGCACATTGAAAATGCGAACAAAAGCCTCGCAGAGTTTGCCGTCCGCAGACGGCGAAAAAATTGAAATTCGTGTTTTCCGGGGACATGCGCATCGGAAAACACACCGCTCAGACCGCAAGTGTGCAAGCAGAGCGAGTGCATGCGGCGGTCTGAAGCCCTCCCGAAGAAATGCCTGCATTTCTTCGGACCCCGCCGGGGTTTCCCCTGCGGGATATTTTTATGCCCGTATAGCCGAATCAAAATGCTGCGCATATGCTGGCAGGAGGTGAGTGCGATGATCCACACCGTTTTGCCGGGAGAGACGCTGCGCGGCATCGCTGCGATGCACGGGACCGGGCCGGACCTGCTTGCCGCGTGGAACGGGACGGCGGAGCCCTTGACCGGGCAGGAGCTGCTCGTGCTGCATCCGCAGGCACTGCACACCGTCCGGTGCGGCGAGAGCTGGCAGAGCCTGTCTGCGCGCTTTGGCCTGCCGGAGCTGCGCCGCTGCAATCCCGGGCCGCTCCGGCCGGGGCGGCGGCTCGTGCTGGGCTTCCGGGAGCGCGGCACGCGGCCGCTGGCGCTGTGCGGCACGATGGGGCCGGAATGGAACGATCTGGGGCTTTCCTATACATGTGAGCTGGCGGCGGACGCTGCGGAGCTTGACGGCGACGGCGCGCTGCATCGTTTACCGCTGCATGGCCGCCCGGCCTGCCTGCGCCTCACGGGAAGCGGAGCAAAGCTGGAAACCCTGCTCCGCAGCCGGGCCGCGCAGGAGCGCCTTCTGCTCGAGACGGCTGCACTCTGCCGGGCCTGCGGCACAGCGCAGGTCGAGCTGACGGTCCGTGATCTGCTGCCGGACTGCGATCCGGCTCCGCTGGTCTCCCGGCTGCAGGCGCTTCTGGCGGAGCGGGGCGGAGGACTGACGCTGGCCCTGCCGCGGCCCGGCGCGCTCGGCTGGGAGGCCCCGATGCTGGCTCGGCTGGCTGCCGCTGCCGGGCGGGTGCGCGCTGCGCCCGGTCTTCCGGGGCTGCCGCCGGAAAAATTACTGGCGGACTATGACGATGCGGCGTGCGACCGCTGCGGCCTTCGGACGGAGCGGCTCAGCCGGGGCGAAGCGCTGGCGCTGGCCCGGCGGACCGGAGCCTGCCTGCACTATGACGCTGCGAAGCACCTGACGTGCTTTTCCTACCGCGATGAGACGGGCGCACCGCACACGGTGCGCTTTGCGGGCCTGCGCAGCTGGATGGAGCGCCTGCGCGCGCTGGAGCAGGCGGGCGTCGCGGCTCTGGCGCTCCGCGCCCCGGATCCGGCCCTTTGCCTGCTGCTGCATACGCAGTTCCGGCTACGGTAAAAATACGGTGAAAAGGTGAAAAAATGTAGCGTCGCTCACTGAGCGACGCTACAGGCATCAATGCGGCCTCAGCCCTTTTCCGGCGGCTTGCGGCACAGGGCGGCAAGCTCGGCGAAGCGGGCGCAGACGCGGTCGTTGTTCTCCGGGCGGTGGGGGAACAGGCAGGCGGAGCAGTCCTTGATGCCGCTTTCCGTGTACTGCAGGCCGCCGCCGCAGCGCTCGCCAAGGGCGTAGAGCGGGCAGAAGCAGAACAGACAGTTGAAGTGCTCCGGATCGTTCGTCTTGTGGCACGGAAAATATTCGCATTCCCGGTTCTGAAAGAATTTATAGTGCTCGCTCATGGTCTCCTCCCGACCGGGTCCCCGGTCTTTACCTTGCTTTCGATGCCGCGGGCCGACCATTTGGCGATATCCGCGGCGGGTTCGAACTTCCCATGCTCCAGCAGCAGGATGACGGTCGAGCCGCCGTATTCAAAGTAGCCCTTTTCCTGCAGGCGCGCGCAGGCGGCAGCGCCGGTCTCGTGGTTGCAGATGCGGCCAACGAGCATGGCTCCGACCTCCATCTGCACGATATCACCGAAGTGCTCCGTGTGCAGCAGCGTGCGGGCGCGGGCATTGCGGCGGTAGACGCCGAGCGAGCCGGCGATCGGATTGACGCTGTGCAGCACGCCGGGGATGCGGACCGTCGGCTCCTGCGTGCCGGTGTCCGGATAGGCATAGCGATGGTAATCATCCGGCGACAGGCGGAAGATCAGGCACCAGCCGCCGAGGAAGCGCTCCGCCAGCGCGTCGTCCGCCAGCAGCTCGCCGAGGCGGTAGGAGACATCCTTCACGGTAAAGACGCTGTCCTCACCGATGGGCAGGGCCGTCAGCTTGGAGTCCGCGATGGCGGGCAGCTCGTCCGGGGCGGCGCGGTCGTCCGTTCGGACGCGCTGCCGGGTGAAGAAATCGTTGAAGCACCGGAACGTCTGCTGCGTGCAGTCCGAGACGTCGATGTCATACTGCGCCAGAAACCGGCGCACCTTCCCGCGGGAAAGCGGGCTTTTCTGCCATGCGGCATAGAGCTGCGAAACGAAGCGGCGGCAGAGGATGCCGCGGGCGAGCAGGCGGCCGAACGCCGTGCCGTAGACAAAGTGCATGGCGCCCGCGCCGACCTCCGGCTCCTGCGTCAGCGCGCCCTGCGCGCGGTTCCAGACCTCCCGCATGGCGCTCACAGCAGGGCGCGCAGCGCGTCGATGACGGAGGCTACGCTGCCCTCGGCGCTCGGCGCGGCATCGCGGAAGTCATAGCGGCGCATGGCCGGGTCGCAGTCGCCCGTGCGGAAGCCGTAATCTGCGGCCTGCAGCATGGCAAGGTCGTTCGGCGCGTCGCCGACGCAGACAAGAATGCTGCGGCCGAGCGTGTCGGCCAGACGGCGGGCGGCAGTGCCCTTGTCGCAGCCGCCCGCGCTGATCTCCATATTGCGCGGCAGCGCGCGGGTGATGGCATAGCGATTTCCGACGAGCCCGGCCGTGTAGCGCTGCAGCTCGTCAAAATAGGCGATCTCCTCCGGCGGGGTGTTGGCCGGGTCGTCATAGCCCACCTGCTTCGACGTGCCATAGACGGCCAGCTTGATCCACGGCTGCGGCGGCAGGACAGCTTCGTGCTGTACCGGCACGCCGTTGGCAGCCAGCGCGGCATCCCGGCGGGGATCGTCGCCGTAGGCATAGTGGCAGTCGAGCGTCTGCACCTCGGTGCGCTCGTTCGGACAGTGGTCGCGCAGAGCCTGCAGCAGCTGCGGGGCGTCGTCCGCGAGCGGGAAGGCAAACAGCAGCTCGTCCGTGCGGTAATCATAGCACGCGCCGCCGTTATAAAGGATGCACGGCGCATTCACCGGCACGAGCGCGGCCTTCTTGCGGAACATCGGAATGCTCCGGCCACTGGCTACGGTGAAAATGCCGCCCTCGGCCTGAAAGGCGGCGATGGCCTCGAGATTGCGGGCGGGGATCTGCCCGGACATATCCGTCAGCGTATGGTCAAAGTCACTGGCAAGCAGGACATTGGAAAATTTACCCATGCTGTTCCTCCGTATACGATGTAATCTATTATTATTATTATACCATACTCTGACAGGGGCGGCAAGCCGCCATTTTTTGCGCGGAAGTTGCATTTTTCGCGGTTTTGTGTTATCGTTATGCAGATGAAAGAAAAAAGAATGGGGGAGATTGCCTTGCGGCGATTTTTTCTTGCCGTTTTCTGCGCGCTGGCGTTGAGCCTGAGTGCGCTGGCGGCGGACGCGGTGCTGCCGTCGCTCGAGGCGGCGGTCAACGTCCGGGAGGACGGCGTGTGCGAGGTCACGATGACGGCGGAGGTGGATTTTTCCGCCGCGCAGGACAGCCTGCTCATCCCGCTCGGGACGGACGCGCGCGACATCACGCTGGCCGGGTGGAGCTATGAAACGGTCCTGCAGGATGGCGTGACCTGCCTGAAGCTGAGCAATCCTGCCGGCTTCAGCGGCAAGCAGCAGTTTACCTGCAGCTATACGCTGCCGTGCCGTGCGGCCGAGGCCGCGGACGGCCAGCAGTTCCGCCTGAGCCTGCCCGAGACGGGCTGGGACTATGCCATTGACAGCTATTCCCTGACCATGACGTTCCCGGCGCAGGTCACGAACGCGCCGGAGTGGACGAGCGGCTACTACGGCGACGTGGTGGACAACTATCTCGACATCCGCACGCAGGAAAATACCGTGACGGCGAAGTCCACGGCCGCCATGCGAGACCATGAGACGCTCACCGTTTCGGTACAGTTCCCGGCGGATACGTTCAATCTGCGCGACCAGCCCGGCAAGACGGCCGGGTTCGACCGCATCGCCTTTCTGGTGCTGCTGGCGGCGGCCGTGGCGTTCTGGTTCCTGCGCCTGCGCAGCGGGCTGATCCTCCCGCGCGCGCAGCAAACCATCGGCATGGAATCCACGGCGGGTGAGATCCCCTGCCAGCTCCTCGGCGAAGCGCCGGACGCTGCGGGCATGATTGTCCATTGGGGCAACCTCGGCTATCTGACCGTGCGGATGTCGCGCGGACGGGTGATCCTCTATAAGCGCATGGAGATGGGCAACGAGCGCAAGCCCTCGGAGCGGCGCTTCTTTGCCGCGCTGTTCCGCGCGGGCGCTTCGTGTGAGGCGGGCGGCCTGCGCTACCAGGCTGCCGTGCGCGAGATGCAGGCTCCGATCCTGACGGGCTGGCGGCGGCGGATGTTCACGGGCGGAAACCCGCTTGTGCTGCGCCTGCTCGGCGCAGCGGCAGGCCTGTTTGCCTCGCTTCTGACGTTTGACCGCCTTCTGCCTGCGACGGGCTCACGCTGGGTCTGGCTGCCGGTGCTGACGGCGCTGGGTACGGCGGCCTGCGTGCTCGTGCAGCGGGGCGTGGGCTCCCTGTTCCGCCGCCGCCGTGCGCTGGCCTTGGCACTGGGCGGCCTCAGTGCGATCGCACTTGTGATCTTCGGCGTGCTGGCGGGCTCTCTGCCCTATCAGCTCCTGAGCCTGCTGCTGCAGGCCTTCTGCGCGGGGACAACGCTGTTCGGCGGCCGCCGGACTTCCGCAGGCGAGGAGCGCCTGCGCCGCCTGCTCGGTCTGCGGCGCTATCTGCGCCGGGCAGACAGTGCCTCGCTGCAGCGCCTGACGCTGCAGGACCCGCAGTATTTCTACCGGATGCTCCCGTTCGCGGAGGAGATGGGCGTCGGCGGGCGCTTCGTCCGCTGCGCGGCCGGTCTGGAGCTGGAGCCCTGCCTCTGGCTGGAGGGCGCGGCCCCGCGCCGCGCCGGGGACTTCTTCGCCCGGTATGCCGCCGTCTGCGCCCGTCTGCGCGGAGAGGACGGCAGAGCGTCTGCCATTCCGCGCCGCCCGGCTCCGCGGCCCGCAGCCCGTACGGCCTCCCGTCCTGCGCCGCAGCGCCGCACGCCGCCGTTTGCCGCGCCGGAGCCGCAGCGGCCGCCGATGCGCCCGCACCGCAGAGAGGAGTATGATCCGGATGAAGTCTGAGGAATACCGCTTTTACGCGCTTGTATCCCGCATGCGCTATATCACGCGCTGGGGCCTGATGCGCAACACCTTTTCCGAAAACGTGCAGGAGCACAGCCACATGGTCGCCGTGCTGGCCCACGGGCTGGCGCTCATCCGGCGCGACATCCTCGGCCTTCCGGCCGATCCGGAGCGCTGCGCCACGGCGGCGCTGTTCCACGATGCCTCCGAAATTCTGACCGGCGACCTGCCGACGCCGGTGAAGTATTATAACCCGGAGATCCGGGACGCCTATAAGGCGGTGGAGGAATTTTCCGCACGAAAGCTGCTCTCCCTGCTGCCGGAGGAGCTGCGGGGCGCCTACGAGCCGCTGCTGCTGGAGGCGTGCGGCACGCAGGTACAGGCCGTGGTGAAGGCGGCGGACAAGCTCTCCGCCTACCTCAAGTGCCTGGAGGAACTCAAGGCGGGCAACCTGGAGTTCAAGCTTGCCGCGGAGCAGACCCGGCAGGCGCTGGAGGACTCCCCCCTGCCGGAAGTGAACTACTTCCTGGAGCACTTCCTGCCGGGATTCAGTCTGACCCTTGACGAGCTGCAATAAAGAGCGATAGCAACGAAAGGAGAGAACCGACCATGAGAGCGATCGTAACGGTACTGGGCAAGGACCGGGTGGGCATCATGTCCCTGGTGTGTTCCCTGCTGGCCGAACGCAACGTGAATATTCTGGATATCAGCCAGACCATCCTGCAAGACTATTTCACCATGGTGATGCTGGTGGACGCATCCGAGAGCGCCTTGCCCTTTGCCGAGCTGGCCGCCCTGCTGGCTGCCGAGGGGGAGAAGCGGGACCTGGACATCCGCGCCCAGCGCGAGGCCATCTTCAACGCCATGCACCGGATCTGAAAATAA
>ERZ827478.1650-NODE-1650-length-14605-cov-6.266460_pt1 | contig 14605 bp, 15 predicted proteins | sample MGYA00519705_ERZ827478 | MGnify/ENA primary metagenome ERZ827478 (study PRJEB31778, sample SAMEA3449318) | human gut metagenome | biome: human gut; feature: human-associated habitat; material: faeces | place: United Kingdom | collected 2010/2012 ... | reverse complement strand
AATCCAAGAGGATATATAGCTCTTTTAGAGTTTACACAGAATTAATTACAGTCTCAAAGACAGAGCATATAAAGTTGTTATACGCTCTGTTTTTTGCAATATTTTATCTTGCGAATTTATCATTGTAACGAATATGCATATCTTCCCAATCCATGAACAATACGTAAAATACTTTCCCGTATTGCGGGCTCTCTACAATTCTTCCATGATCAAGAACAGAAAAATAAGTTCCGTCAGCTTTTCGAAGATGAAAGTGAATATAGTCATTTTCATTACCATTGTCAATCTGTTCCCAGATACTTGATTCTATCTGTTGCTGTTCATCTTCACGAATCAAGTTGCGAAAACTTTTCTTAGTAAGTCTGAACAGTTCATCTATATCTTTATATCCGGACATATGAAGAAATTCATCATTTGCAAAAAATAGTTCATCATCTTCTTTGTCAGCTCTGTATATGATGAATGCACCTGGAAGATGTTCAGAGATATCCTTGAATGCGAATCCAAGTTGTTTGCGGGCACCTGACCGAAGTCCTTCTCTGTAGACCATACATCCATTTTTTCCATGAAGCTTTATTTCATAAAGAGCGGCATCTGCGCAGCGCATGAGTTGTGAACGATTGGATGCAAATGTTGGATATTCTGCATATCCTAGAGAAATATAAAATGCATGTTCCTTACCATGGTATGAGAATGATTTAGGAAGTTTGGTGAATTTCTGCAGCTGTATATCTGCTTCTGCAAAGGTACAATTTGGTAAAAGAATGCAGAATTCGTCACCACCATTTCTTCCAAGTAATGCATCGGATGGGAAAAAAGTCTTCATGCTGTCTGCAAGATTCTTTAGTGCCCTGTCTCCGTAATTATGTCCATAGATATCATTAATAAACTTGAAATCATCGATATCAAGGAGCGCAGCCACAAAATGTGCTTTTGGATTTTTTTGAATCATTTTTTCTGCAAATTCATCAAATCCATAGCGGTTATAAATATTTGTAAGAGAATCTGTGCGCGCCAGTATCTGAAACTTTTTCTTATGTTCTTTTGCTACTAACCATACTCTGGTAAGAACTGACAGGAGAAGGTTTATTGTAAGAAACATTCCGATGATGATTATCAGTAGTGTGGCATTTCTCCATCCACTTTTAGGACTTACTTCAAATTTCCAGTTTTCATCGCCTATTGAAAAAGTATAAGAAACAGGATGATTTATTTGCCCATCTGATTGATAAACCACTTTATAAGTATCACTCCATGGAGCGTCTGTTTTTGAAATTTTGTATTCGTATCCAAAATTTGAAAGTGCACTGATTGAATCTGAAAAAATATCCGGAACACGCAGGATAACAATAGTAAATCCCCAGAAATACTCATGTCCGTTTTTATCTTTCAGGTATACGGGATTGCGGACTGCAATTCCATATCCTCCCTGTTTTAATTTGAAGGGGCCCTGCGTAATGATTGTATGGTTGTCTCTTGCGTAACAGGAAATTTTTCCGCGGTCTTTATCATGGATCAAATCAATCTTACCTGCCTCATTTTCATTAGCCGGATAAATATCTGTAACAACACCATTAGGAGCGAGCTGTACACTTTCAATAGAATCAGACATAAGATTTCCTGCAATTGTTTCAAACTGATGGATTTCGCCATCTTCACTTATTAAGATTTGCTTCAAGGTATCTGTGATCTCAATTCCATTTGTAATTTCATTCTTTATTTGTTCGCCATAGGTGGCTACGTTTAATTGTGCTGTTATGTGTCTCTGCTCTTTTTCGTGGGTGTCTGTTTTGTATACAATCAAACTAATAAGGCATATGCCCAGTAAAAAAGTGATAAGAGGCACAAGTGTTTTCTTTTTCACTTGGTTCACCTCATTTTGTCCATGGGAATTATTATAATAAAGCATTATATCACAGAAGTTGAAAAACAGAATAAGTTTTATGAAAAAAAAAGAACTGTGCAAAATCTTTATACATCTATGACAGAAGAATGTATATCGATACTGTAGACGGCGACGTTTCTGGAAGATAATCATTCATATCATAGTCCACTTTTATCAGGTTTCTGCTGTAACCACAAAACAATGTAGCTAGGGCAAATATCTTCAATCAGCTCCTCGGACATTTCATCTGCAATAGCGTCAATGACATCATTGATCGAATTGAAATTCCTGTAAAACAACGCCCTCGCTACCCCGACATAGTTGACGATATTCGTTTTTGAAAGTGGCATCGCAACTATTTATTCATTCACAGAAGAACCGAAGGTTATCAATCTGTAAAATTCTGAGTAATGTAAATTCAAGTTCGCAGGGACGACAAGCGGCTCAGTATGATATTTAATTAAATATTGCAATGAAAAGATCATTTACCGTAAACAAGTAGTAGATGGTCTTTTTTATATTTTTTTGTGAACAAGTAGAGACTTATAGCCGGAAATCTATGTTTTATCATAATCTGTGAAATAAGATGGGTTAATTCTTCGATTTACATATTTTTTAAGGTGTTCTGGCATGGTATTATGGTACTTATAAAGAACCTATTATGTCTGTTGGAGAGAGCGGTGAAAAGTTATGAAGTTATTATTTAAACAAAGGCTGTTTTCATGGTTTGACAGCTATGATATCTATGATGAAGCAGGCAACACTGTTTATGTAGTAAAGGGCCAGTTGTCCTGGGGACATAAACTTGCAATTTATGATGCTTATGGAAATGAAGTAGGAATGGTTGTTCAGAAAATTCTTACCTTCCTTCCTAAATTTGAAATTTACAAAAACGGCAGTTACATCGGATGCCTGAGCAAAGAATTCTCATTCCTGACACCACATTATAATATTGATTATAATGGATGGCATATTGATGGAACCATTATGGAATGGGATTATAGCATTCTTGATAGAAGCGGTTATTCAATTGCACGGGTTAGTAAAGAACTGTTTCACATGACAGATACTTATGTTATTGATGTGCAGAATCCAGGAAATGCGTTGGATGCTCTGATGTTTGTACTTGCGATTGATGCAGAAAAATGTTCCAGGAATTAAATAGTTGATCTTGGTGCCCGTGTGATAGGGGAGAATATAAATGAAAGATATATATTAGAATGAGTTTCAGGAGGAGTAAAAATGTTATCATTATTATTTACAATTTGTATGATTTGGTTTGTTGGAAAATTTTTTATTTTTGGGTTAAGAGCATCCTGGGGAATTATGAAACTACTTTGCACAGTTATTTTCTTCCCGGTGATATTGATTGGTATGGTTGTAGGTGGACTGATGTACATTGCTTTTCCATTGTTGATTGTCGGTGGCATTATAGCATTGGTGACGTCACATTTATAATGGATCAGAAATGGTTCATTGCCTTTCATGCAGTATGGATTATTTTAATTTTTCTTTCTCGGTATTTAAAGTGTTGGTTTTTCTATCGCCCGGGTATAAAGGATGGACTGAAATCAAAAAGTACGGTAAAATCAGTATTAAAAATGATGCCCTGAAATCGGGAGTGGATGGAGAATACTTATTATGATCAGAAAGATGAAGAATATAGATATTAATAGAGTTGCTGACATATGGCTAAAGACCAATCTGAAAGCACATTATTTTATTCCTGAACAATACTGGACAAGTAATTATGAATTAGTGAAGGAAATGATGTCACAAGCGGAAGTCTATGTGTATGAAGATGATAAAATGATTCAAGGATTTGTAGGATTAAGTAACGAATATATTGAAGGTGTTTTTGTTTCTGATGAAATGCAGTCATGTGGTATAGGTAAGCTTTTGTTAGATTATATCAAGAATAAAAAAGTCAGATTACGATTAAATGTATACCAGAAAAATACCAGAGCTCTCTCTTTTTACCAAAGAGAAGGGTTCGATATCCAATGCGAAGGATTCGATGGTGCTACTGGTGAAAAAGAATACACAATGTTATGGCAGCAGAAATAGAAACCAGTTTTTGAGGGAGAATTTTATATGGAGTTTAAAAATAAAGTAGTGATTGTGACGGGAGGCGCGCAGGGCATTGGAAAGACTATTGCAGAGGAATTTCAGAAGCAAGGAGCCCTTATCTGCAGCATTGACAAACAGCCTGGAGTTTACTTTACCGGTGATCTTGCACAGCAGGATACATTGGAGAAATTTGCTCAAAAGGTGATTACTGAATATGGTCATGTGGATTATCTTATCAACAACGCATTACCGTTGATGAAAGGAATTGACAACTGCTCTTATGAAGAATTCAATTATACATTAAAAGTAGGTGTTACGGCACCGTTTTATCTGGCCAAACTATTTCAGCCATATTTTTCTGAAGGAGCTGCCATTGTCAATATTTCATCTTCCCGTGACCGCATGAGTCAACCGCAAACAGAAAGTTACACCGCAGCAAAAGGCGGAATTTCAGCATTAACTCATGCGTTGGCAGTCAGCCTTGCAGGAAGAGTACGAGTCAATTCAATCTCTCCGGGATGGATAGATACTGACTTTACCGAATATACAGGAGCAGATGCAGTGCAGCAGCCGGTTCATCGTGTGGGAAATCCCATGGATATTGCCAATATGGTACTGTTTCTTTGTTCTGAAAAAGCAGGCTTTATTACAGGTGAAAATATCTGTATTGACGGTGGTATGACAAAACAAATGATTTATCATGGCGATTGTGGGTGGAGATTTGACATCTAAGTCACGTATTAGAAACACAAAATGTACAAAAGGAGAAGAACTATGAAATTTAAGATGATTCACGAAAATTACAATGTATCAGATTTGGACCGATCTATTAAATTTTACAACGAGGCCCTTGATTTGCACGAAGTGAGAAGAAAGACTACCGATGATTTTATTATTGTGTATCTGAGCAACGATGTAAGTGATTTTGAGTTGGAACTTACCTGGCTTAAAGATCATCCACAGCCATATAATCTGGGTGAATGCGAATTCCACCTGGCATTTAAGGCGGAGGATTATGAGGCAGCGCACAAGAAGCACGAAGAGATGGGGTGCATTTGCTTCGAAAATGAAGCGATGGGAATCTATTTCATTGTAGATCCAGATGGATACTGGCTTGAGATTCTACCGTAAAGCTGGCTGAGAAATCGTAGAAATCATGTTGATCAGATGTTCAGAGGACTTTAAGGGGGATGTGTTATCATGAGAACTATAGGTAATATCCTTTGGTTTATATTTGGAGGATTGCTGGGTGGACTGGCATGGGTTTTTGCAGGATGCATATGGTGTATTACAATTATTGGAATTCCGGTAGGCCTGCAATGCTTTAAATTTGCAACGTTGGCATTCTGGCCGTTTGGAAAAGAAATCGTGTATGGAAATGGTATGTTTTCATTCTTGGTAAATCTCATATGGATTGTATTTTTTGGTTGGGAAATGGCGCTTGGAAATCTGATAGTTGGTTGTATATGGTGTATTACGATAGTTGGAATTCCGTTTGGAAAGCAGTTTTTCAAGATGGCAAGACTTTCTTTCATGCCATTTGGTGCCAGTGTGATAGGGTAGAATACAAAAATTTAAGGAGTCATTTGAGAGAATGATTCAAATGCTATTGGGAATCATAAGTAAAGTTATTAATACATAATAAGAAAAAACAATAGTATTTGTAAGGCGTCAGTGGAGTATTCTACTGGCGTTTTTATTTAACATATTGGATTTACGAAGAATGCCTATCAAAGCGAAAAATTGTTAGAACAAGCTGAAATTCCAGAATCTTATTTATGACAAGTGTATTACAAGCACTTGCTGCAAAGCAGATTGAAGTAGAAACAAGAAAACAGCAGAGCCACGAACAGAAGAGTGGAAGAAAGCATTATGAATTTTCCTTATAATTATATGTATTTCGAAGAATTGCTTCCGGAAAGTTTTTCCACCGAATTATAAATCTGTGTAGTATAATTAATAATAACAGTATATTCTGACTTACATTGTTGTAAACAGGAATGATACATAACAAGGAGATGGGTTTAATGTTAAAAAATGGGATATACGAACAGATTGTTAATACGAGAATAAATAAAGAACTGCAGCAGCTTGATCGTGAAAAATATGATATAGAATTAGAAAAACTTGATGGAGAGGATGCAAGACGTATTCTTACCATATACATATCATATGTCATAAATCAGGCTTTGCAATACTTAAGAGACAGTTTCCCGTCATCTAAAGAAAATGAATCGTTACTGGCACAAATTCGCTTATGTAATGAAATCGTTCAGGAAATAGCAGAGCATACGAATGAACCTGAATTTGAGGATAATATCATTCTTGAAAAAGGAGAAGTATTAACCTCATTATATGAAAAAATGAATTCAGCAAGAAGCATTAATACAATCAAAGCTGTGCATCCGGAAACGTCAATTGTAGAGAATGCCTTGTTTACAGGATCTAAAAATGAGCCAAGTATGCTTTCGGAATTGAAGAAAGAAATCTTGTCCTCTGATTCTATTGATCTTTTGGTTTCATTTATTAAGTGGAGTGCAATACGTCCACTTCTTGTGGAATTGACTGCATTCACGAAACGAGAGGGTGTTCGTTTACGTGTGATTGCAACGACTTATACACAGGCTACAGATTATAAAGCGATTGTTGCTCTTGCAGAGCTTCCAAATACGGAAGTGAAGATTAATTATGAAACGAATCATGCACGTATGCATGCAAAATCTTATTTGTTTAAAAGAGACACTGGATTTTCAACTGCATATATTGGCTCATCAAATCTTTCAAATCCAGCTTTGACTGGGGGATTGGAGTGGAATGTGAAGGTGACTGAGAAAGAGTCATTTGATATTGTGAAAAAGTTTTCGGTTTCCTTTGAGAGCTACTGGAATGATGCCTCTTTTGAAACCTTTGACCCTGAAAACCCAGACTGTCATGAAAAGCTGAAAAAAGAATTAACGAGGGCTGCATTTGATAGAAAGTCAAAACGTAGTCTTCAGGTTTCGATTCGACCATATGCATATCAGCAGGAAATTTTGGATAATCTTGCTGCAGAACGAGAAGTATACGGACATTATCGTAATCTGGTTTCTGCAGCGACAGGTGTTGGAAAAACAATTATTGCGGCATTTGATTATAAAGCTTTTAAGGAGAAGAACCCAAGAGCACGCTTGTTATTTGTGGCTCACAGAAAGGAGATTCTCGAACAGAGCATTCAGAAATTCCAGGAAGTTTTGAATGACTTTAATTTTGGTGAGTTGTACGTAGATGGTTATAAACCAACGGATATTGAGCATCTGTTTATCAGTATCCAGTCATTCAATTCTGCAAAGCTTTCTCAGTGGACAAGCAAGGATTATTATGACTTTATCATAGTGGATGAATTCCACCATGCAGCAGCTGATTCTTATCAGGAATTACTGGCATACTATGAGCCGAAGATTCTATTAGGATTGACTGCTACTCCTGACCGAATGGATGGTAAGGATATCCTGAAGTATTTTGATGGACGTATTGCATCAAAATTACTGTTGGGTGAAGCGATTGATCGAAATCTGTTAAGTCCTTTTCAGTATTTGGGTGTAACAGATGACACAGATTATAGGAATTTCAAATGGACGCGTGGTAAATATGATGTGTCAGAGCTGGAAAAAGTATATACGGCAGATACAAGACGTTGCGCTTTGATTTTAAACAGTGTAAAAAAATATGTGACAGATATTTCGTCTGTGAAAGGTCTTGGATTTTGTGTCAGTGTTGCTCACGCAAATTACATGGCGAAATATTTTAATGATAAAGGAATCCCGTCCATTGCATTATCTTCGAAAAGTGCAGACGATATTCGAAATGATGCAAAAACAGATTTGTTAAGTGGAAAGATAAACTTTATTTTCGTTGTGGATTTATATAATGAGGGTGTGGATATCCCGGCTATAGACACCGTCTTATTCTTGAGGCCAACAGAAAGTGCGACTGTATTTTTACAGCAACTAGGACGAGGGTTACGTTTAAGTCCAGGGAAAGATTGCCTTACGGTTCTTGATTTTATTGGACAGGCAAACAAAAAGTATAATTTTGCAATGAAATTTGAGGCAATTGTAGGGAAAGGCCGAAAATCCATTCGTAAACAGGTGGAGGATGGATTCAGCAATCTGCCAAGAGGTTGCTATATCGAACTTGAAAAGTATGCAAAAGAATATATTCTGGAGAACCTGAAGCAGACAGATAATAACAAAAGAGCACTGATTGAAATGGTGAGAACCTTTGAAGAAGATACTGGATTACCGCTTAATCTGGAAAACTTTTTGCTGGAATATAATATGTCTCTGTATGATTTCTATCAGAATACAGGTGCCAGATCTTTGTTCCGCTTAAAAAAGTGGGCAGGCATTATTGAAGATGACAGAGATGTAGATGATAAAATTTACAGTATGATGACCGGATTTTTCCATGTGAACTCAGCCAGACTACTGGATTATTGGATCAGATATATTGACGGTAATAAAGTTGCAAATAACGAAGAAGAACGCATCATGCGAAATATGCTTTATTATACATTTTATAAAAAGAATCCGGCTAAATGCGGTTTCCAAAGTATCGATGAAGGAATTGAGTCAGTCCTAAAGGAAACTTTTGTAAGAGATGAAGTTCTGCAGATTTTGAAATACAATCGTAAGCATATCAGTTTTGTTGCTGGGAGAAATGAATACTCTTATCTTTGTCCTCTGGATTTACACTGCCGTTATAACACAAATCAGATTATGGCTGCATTTGGATTATTTACAGAGACAGAATCACCGGAATTCAGAGAAGGTGTAAAACGTTTTGAAGATAAAAAAACAGATATCTTTTTTATTAATCTGAACAAATCAGAGAAAGATTTCTCTCCATCTACTATGTATGAGGATTATGCAATTAACGATAAGCTCTTTCATTGGCAAAGCCAAAGTCAGGATAGGCAAGCGAGTGCAAAAATACAGAGATATATTAATCACAAGAATACAGGTGATATCATATCATTATTTGTTCGTGAATTTAAAAGGCTTGGTTCATATACAGCACCATATACTTTTTTAGGAAATGCAGATTATGTGAAGCATGAAGGAGAGAGACCTGTCAGTTTCGTATGGAAGCTGCATAATTCGATTCCTGCGGATATGCTTCCAAAGGCAAACAAGAGCATTGCTTTGTAATTCTATGTGATTAGAAATAAAAAGATGTGCGTACTCTCTTGACAAATTCGGGAACAGGAAAGATATATGCATCCGCACTTGCTATGCGTGAGCTTGGTTTCAAAAGAGTGTTGTTTCTGGTTCATCGTGTGACACTTGCGAAGCAGGCTAAAAAATCTTTTGAAAAAGTTTTTGATAAGAAAGTGACAATGGGATTGGTGGGAGCCAGAAATGCCCGGAAAGAAGATAATCGCGGACGTATGCAGCCGATCACGAAAGTAACGATGAAAATGCATCATCCAGTGAGAGAAGATTTATTACGGTATTTACAGTCAAATATTACAGCATAAATGATTTGAGGTACGAAACAAATGAAGACAATAAAAGTAGTTGCAGCAGTTATCTGCGACAATATGAAAGAAAAGAATAAAATTTTTGCAACGGCTCGTGGTTACGGTGAGCTGAAAGGCGGTTGGGAGTTTCCTGGAGGAAAAATCGAAGCAGGAGAAACTCCTCAGGAAGCATTAAAGCGAGAAATCATGGAAGAACTGGATACAGAAATTAAGGTAGGGGATTTGATTGACACTATAGAGTATGGTTATCCCACCTTTCACCTTTCCATGGATTGCTTCTGGGCAGAGGTCACAGCGGGTCACCTGGAACTAAAAGAAGCGGAAGCTGCAAAATGGCTTACGAAGGATCAACTGAACAGCGTTGCCTGGTTACCGGCAGATATCACTTTGATAGAGAAAATTCGAAGGAACATGGAGAACTGATTTCTAATATTATTTTCAGAGGAATTGCTATGATATACACAGTAAAACGAATTGAGGAAGACCTGGACTTCGGTTGTGAAGAGCGACCGAAAGGCATGCCAGTCATGGCAATAGTGACGCTTATGGATTCTTCAGGCGAAGAAATAAGGATAAAAGCAGAGGATGCTATGCTCTATGAATGTAACATCAATGAAGGGGACAAGGTTTGCCTTGATGCGAATAATAAGTTAGAAAAAGTAAAATAGAAATTATAGAAGAACCAGAGAATATATTTGGATAAAGAAAACCAATGGCTTTGACTGTTATCAGTCTGCACCATTGGTTTTTTTAGGATAAATATAAGGCAAAAAAGCTGGCACGACAGATTGACAACATAGCATATATCTGGCGTTATTAAATAACGCAATGCGTTAATTTGGCGGGAGAGTTTTATCATGAGTAGAGGAAAAGAAGTAAAAGAATTAAGAGAAAAAATGGGAATGAACAGACGTGAATTTAGTGACTACTATGGTATTCCGTATCGCACCGTTCAAGATTGGGAAGCAGAAAAAAGAGAACTTCCAGATTATCTGTTACGTTTATTAAAGTATAGAGCAGAAATAGAATGTCGAATCGAAAGAGCAGGTAAATAGAATAATTTAACTAATGACTTAACTTTTTATTACCAGTTACGATGTAATGAACATAAAAAAAGAAACGAATATATTTTGGAATATTTTGGAAATCATTTCACAATTAAATAAGGCACTCTAATGAAAATCCAGCCCAGCTATTCATCGGAAAGACCATAGAAAAGCCAGGTTCAGATACACTGATTACTCCCAGTGCGTTCGGACCTGTTTTTTTGTTGCTATTGTTTCTTTCGACTGCCTTTGCCACGCTTACTTCCGGGGAATTTCGGAATATCGCATTTACGAAGAATGTCTATTAAAGTGACAAATTCATCTTTGGTGATTTTGCTATATTTGATTCCTAATTGTTTCAGGAATATGGAAACCCTGTTTATAAACCAGGAGAACATCATGCAGCTTGAATAGTTCTGGTTTTGATCAGTGATTTCAAGTAGGCGCATTCTTCATCTGATATTGCTATACTATAAGGTAATGCTGGCATAATTGACCTCCATAAAATGTATTTATTAAGTTCATCGTACCAGATATTGAAACTATCAACAACTTAATTTGTGTTATGTTAGTTTACTACTGCACTTTTTTAACCAGATTTTCATTGTATGATATGAAATAATTGAGTATAATGATTACAACTTGTAAATTATATTGTAAAAACAAAGGAGTGAAAAAGTTATGAGAAGAAAAAACATGTGGGCCGGCAGACTGACAGCAATCCTGCTTTGCACTGTTTTATCAGCAGAGCCAATTGCAATCTATGCAGAAGATTTTTCTGATGGAATTGCAAATACAGAGATGCAGGATAAAACAGAAATTCCAGAAAGTACAGAATCTTATCAGAACGCCGAATCTCAAGTGGATGCGGATCCGGAATCCCTGTCAGATGAATTCGAATCACCTGAGCAGGATTTCGAATCGGAAGAGGATGCATTTTCATCCGGAATCCCGGATGCACAATCAGAAGATGCGCCATCTGCAGAGGCTGTGCGAAGTGGAACCTGTGGAAAGAACGTTACATGGACTCTGCAGAATGGAGTATTAACTGTAGAGGGAAACGGCACAATGGATGATTTTTACAAAATAGTAGACTGGGAAACAGGTGAACCGGTAAATTCACATCTGTGTCCATGGGAAGATTATGCAGATGAGATCGTGGAAGCAGATATCAAAGACGGAGTTACATCAATAGGTGACATTGCATTTTTTAACTGTAATAATCTTCGAAAAGTTGTGATTGGAAATTCTGTGAAGCGAATCGGTGAAAAAGCTTTTGCAAACGATCAAACTCTGACAGACATTACTATCGGAAACTCTCTGGAAAGCATTGAAGATGATGCTCTTTATGGATGTGGCATAAAAAAGCTTGTATTACCTGCAAGTCTGAAAGAGATAAGTTCCTTTGGTCTGGTTTCTTTATGGGAGCTGGAGGAAATAGATATTCCGGATAATGGCGTTTTTAAGTCCATAGATGGAGCTCTATATATAGATCAGGGAAAAACACTTTTACTCTATCCACCCAAACGTACGGGTGAATATGTGATCCCGGATGGAGTGACTGCGATTGGAGGAAACGCTTTCTCATCTACACATCTTACAAAAGTTGTAATTCCGGATACGGTTAAGGAAATCGGAATGTGTGCATTTAGTTACAGTAACTATCTTACTACGATCATTTTTGGGAATGGAATTACAGAAATTCCATCGATGTGCTGTTTTTACTGCAAAGCACTTACTTCTGTGACACTTCCAGAAGGGCTGAAAACAATAGAATATTCTGCTTTTGATTCCTGCACATCATTAAAAAGCATCACTGTTCCTTCTACCGTTACAAACTTAGGACAGGACGCATTTGATAATGGAACAAAAGTAACTTTTCTGAATCCGTCTTTCTCCCGGCTGGAGGATGGCAGCTACATAAACGGAATCAATGTAAACGTAGAGGCAAAAGAAATGTATGCAAAAGCCTTTCAGGTCCTTGATCTTGTAAATAAGGAAAGAGCAAAGCAGGGTCTCTCACCACTAACAATGGACAGCAGCCTTCTTGATACTGCGATGCAGAGAGGATTTGAAAATGTACTCTACTGGTCTCACACCAGACCGAACGGTCAGGATTGTTTTTCCGCTAATAGTCTAATGATGGGAGAGAATATTGCAATGGGGCCTGATGCTGCCGGGCAGGTTATGAACCTGTGGATGAATTCAGAGGGACACAGAAACAATATTTTGTCAGCAAGATTCAGAAGTATCGGAATTGGATGTGTATGTTACCAGGGAATCTACTATTGGGTACAGTGCTTTGGTGAACAGCTGAGTTCAACAGCAGACAGCACCTCTTATACAGACAAAACCAACAGCAGAAATGTACTGGTAAACTACACCCCAAAATATTATAAAGCATCCCTGCAGGTTTCAAAAACATCACTGCAGAAAGGCCAGACAGGGGAAGTAAATATTTTCTGGGATGATCTGCCGCTTAAAGGTTCCGGTGCGGTCATAGAATCTTCTGATCCATCTGTATGTACAGTAAAGGATGGAATCATTACAGCAGTCGGAGAAGGAAAAGCAGATATCCGTATGTATTTTGAAGGACATCCGGAAACGACTCTTACCAAAACGATTCAGGTTACAAAGCCCGCAACCGTCCAGAAAAAAGTAAAAGTTACATTTAATGCCAATGGCGGATCCGTAAGTATAAAATCCAAAAATATAACTGTGAAATCTAAAATCGGAAAACTCCCGATACCTCGCAGAAAAGGCTATGTTTTCGCTGGATGGTATACTGCAAAGACCAAAGGAAAGAAAGTGATTTCTTCTACTAAGATAACTAAAAAACAAACCTTGTATGCTCATTGGAAAAGAGCATAAACTATATAGTGTGAGAAAAAGTCTGTAAAAAATAATCCTTCTATGATAGAATATAAATAAATCATAGGAGGAATTTTTTTATGGCAAGACGTAGACGAGAAAGAATGAGTGAAGGAAAGAAGAATATCATTGCCGGATTGATTCAGGAATACAACATCAAGACAGCAGAAGATATTCAAGAGGCATTAAAGGATCTATTAGGCGGTACTATTCAGGAAATGATGGAAGCTGAACTGGATGAGCATTTAGGTTATGATGAATATGAACGCAGTGACAATCCTGATTATCGAAATGGAGTAAAACATAAAAAACTTCGTAGTTCTTATGGGGAAATCCCTATTGATGTTCCACAAGACCGTGACGGTGATTTTGAACCGCAGATAGTCCCTAAGCTAAAGAAGGACATATCAGAAATAGAACAAAAAATCATTGCTATGTCGGCAAAAGGTATGACAACAAGACAAATTTCTGATATTGTGGAAGATATATATGGTTTTGAGGTAAGTGAAAGTATGGTAACCGCAGTTACAAATAAAATATTACCTCAAATAGAGGAATGGCAACAACGCCCTTTATCAGCTGTGTATCCGATAGTTTTCATTGATGCAATCCACTTTTCGGTTCGTGATGAGCATATAGTGAAAAAGATAGCTGCATACATAATTCTTGGCATAAATGACGAGGGTAAGAAGGAAGTTTTAAGCATAACTATAGGTGAAAATGAGAGTGCGAAATATTGGCTTGGAGTTTTAAATGAACTCAAAAATCGTGGTGTTAGAGATATATTAATATTATGTGCAGACGGTTTATCAGGGATAAAGGAATCAATAGCAGCAGCCTATCCAAATACGGAGTATCAGCGTTGCATTGTCCATCAAGTGCGCAATACATTGAAATATGTAGCGGAAAAAGACAAAAAAGCATTTGCAAATGATTTAAAGCCAATAGTTTGTGTTGGTGAAAGCTTAGAACAAAGAGAAGAAGGAAAAACAGTAGATATAATTACTTCTCAAGTTGAGAAAGCATTAGAAGGACTTACTGATGATCAAGTTAAAAATACAATAATTGCTTATGAACCAATATGGGCAATTGGAACAGGAAAAACAGCAACATCAGAAGACGCAAACAACAGCATAAAAGCAATAAGAAATAAAATTTCAAATATCTATGGAAAAGATGTTGCAGAAAGTGTTATAATACAATAAGGTGGAA
>ERZ827478.1646-NODE-1646-length-14612-cov-3.867349_pt1 | contig 14612 bp, 11 predicted proteins | sample MGYA00519705_ERZ827478 | MGnify/ENA primary metagenome ERZ827478 (study PRJEB31778, sample SAMEA3449318) | human gut metagenome | biome: human gut; feature: human-associated habitat; material: faeces | place: United Kingdom | collected 2010/2012 ... | reverse complement strand
GAATGCTTTTTCAAACACGCTCTGGCGCGCAAAACATCAAAAAAGCTGAAAAAATATCTTGCAAAAACTTTCTTCTTTGTATATAATAAATTCATTCACGGATGGATTCCCGAGTGGCCAAAGGGGACAGACTGTAAATCTGCTGGCGATGCCTTCGAAGGTTCGAATCCTTCTCCGCCCATTATTAAAAAGGACTTCTTCGGAAGTCCTTTTTCGTATACAGAGAAAGAAATCAGAGGAAAGAAACCAAAACGGTTCGAATCCTTCTCCGCCCATTATTTAAGAGGACTTCTCCGGAAGTCCTTTTTTTTTGGCTCCAAAGATGGTAGAATAAAGATATTACAGGGATAGGAGAGTACGGAATATGGGAATTGTAAGAGGAATCTGTATCAGTGAAAAGAGAGGGACACAGAAGCATGAAGTTTCAGAGGCAAAATTTGTTTCAGACTGGGGCATCGAAAATGACGCGCATGCCGGACACTGGCATCGTCAGGTAAGTCTGCTTTCACTGCAGAAGATTGAGGAGTTTCGTGCCAGAGGTGTGGCTGTGGAGTTTGGTGCATTTGGAGAAAATCTGATTGTAGATGGATATGATTTTCGAAATCTTCCGGTGGGTACAAAATTTCGTTGCAATGATGTGTTGCTGGAAATGACACAGATTGGTAAAGAATGTCACAGCCATTGTGAGATTTATAAAGTAGTAGGGGACTGCATCATGCCGCGGGAAGGGGTGTTTGCTAAAGTATTAGAAGGCGGAACCATCAAGGTAGGCGACGAATTGGTTATCGTAGAGTAAGAAAAAAGAACTGTTTCAGGCATTGTGTTTTACATTGACTTTACAAGAATTTTATAAAATGCTGATAGCGGCAAAATTTCAAAAGAAATATTATTAGTATTACGCAGGGATTTTGCAAAGCATAAGAGAAAGCATAAGAGGATAAAATAAATATGAGCAGAATTGCAAATATAATACGGGGATTATTTGGCAGAAAACCCGTGCATCAGCAAAAAGACAGTATGGCACCTCGGGGTAACGGTGAAAAAAGTGTACAGCCAATGCCTGAAAATGTGATTCAGAAGATACCTGTGGAAGCAAAAATGATGAAAGAGGTATCAGATATGGAATTACAGACGGTAAATGCAACAACCGTACAGGCACAGAGCGCAGATGGAAACATGGCGGAGACAAATGTATCGGAAAGAGATGGGCATGGGACAGAAGTACAGGTAACAACAGAACAGACAATGAGGAGTGGGGGAACAATGGTTCATTCATGTTATGACAACAGAGAATTATCATGGTTAAAGTTTAATACAAGAGTTTTAGAGGAAGCTGAGGATACATCGAATCCATTTTGTGAGCGTTTATCTTTTGCATCTATTTTCCAGAGTAATCTGGATGAATTTTTTATGGTACGTGTCGGTTCTTTGTATGATCAGATGCTGGTATCCAAAGATATCCGTGATAATAAGACAAATATGACCTGTCAGGAACAGCTGTTTGCGATCTTTGAGCAGGTGAAACTACTGACACAGCGTAAAGATGCTGCTTATGCAGAACTGAAACGTGGACTGGAGACGCAGGGAGTGGAAATCTGCAGTTATTCCGAACTGGAAAAACGGGATGTGGAATTTCTGGATTCCTATTTTGAACATGAAGTACGCCCGTTATTGTCACCGCAGATCATTGGTAAAAAACAGCCATTTCCGTTTTTAAAAAGTAAAGATATTTATGCAGTGGTTGTGCTGGAAAAGAAAAACCGGGACAAACTGGGGATCGTGCCGTGTAATCTGGATGTGATTCCGCGTCTGGTGCGGATCCCGGGACATGAGAATCGTTTCATGCTCCGTGAGGAACTGATTCTGCATTATATTCCGCTGATTTTTGACCGGTATAAGATTAAGAGTAAATCACTGATCCGTATCATCCGAAATGCTGATATTGATCCGGATGAGGAAATGTATGATGATGATACAGACTTCCGTCAGGTAATGGAACAGCTGGTAAGCCGCAGACGAAAATTATGTCCGATCAAACTGGAGTATACGCGATTGATGGATGAGTCTGTTCTGGATACGTTGTGTGGCTATCTGGATCTGAAGAAAAAGCATATTTTCCATTCAGAAGCACCGCTGGATCTGTCCTTTTTCTCAAGAATCCGTGATTTGCTGAGAAGTAAAAAGGAATTGTTTTATGACAAGTATACACCGCAGATCCCGGCAGATATCGATATGTCAGAAAGTATCATGAAACAGGTGGAGCAGAAAGACCGCTTCCTGTTCTTTCCATATGACAGCATGCAGCCATTCCTTCATATGCTGAATGAAGCGGCAGAAGATCCGAATGTCGTATCTATTAAAATGACACTGTACCGTGTGGCAAATGACAGTAAAGTCGTTGAGGCATTGATCAATGCTGCAGAAAACGGCAAGGAAGTTGTGGCATTGGTGGAACTTCGTGCCCGTTTTGATGAGGAAAATAATATTGAGTGGTCCAGACGGCTGGAGGACGCAGGCTGCCGGATCCTGTATGGTCTGGATAAACTGAAAGTTCATTCCAAGCTCTGCCTGATTACAAAGAAACAGGAAGGTCATATTTCTTATATCACACAGATCGGAACCGGAAATTATAATGAGAAAACAGCAAAACTATATACAGATTTCTCACTGCTGACAGCGCATCAGGGGATTGGCGCAGAAGCAAATGAAGTATTCCACAAACTTTGTCTCGGTCAGGTGATGCAGGAAACCAAATATCTGATGGTTGCACCGAAATGTCTGCGTAACAAGATTCTTTCTAAAATGGATGAGCAGATTGCACTGGCAAAACGCGGAGAAGCCGGATATATTGGTGCAAAGATGAACTCCCTGACAGATAAACGGATTATTGAGAAACTGATGGAAGCGTCTCAGGCTGGTGTGGATATTGAGCTGATCGTGCGCGGAAGCTGCTGTCTGATTGCAGGAGTTCCGGGAGCGACAGATCATATTACTGTACGCAGTATTGTGGGACGTTACCTGGAACATTCCAGAATCTATATTTTCGGACATGATGAGGTATATATTGCCTCTGCAGACTTTATGACCAGAAATACCACACGGCGTGTGGAAGTGGCAACACCGATTTATGATGAAGATATCAAAAAACGTGTGCTTCATATCTTCGATGTGATCATGTCCGATAATGTGAAGGCGAGAATACAGATGGCAGATGGCCAGTATGTACATGCCGTGCAGGATGGAGAACTGATCAATGCACAGAAGTATTTCGAGACAATGGAAAATCGCTAAATAATTTGGAAGTGATGAACGCAAAATCTACGATATAAATGGATTCCTGCAACACATGTGCAATGACACGAACAATTTTCTGTTTGCGCTGCGCCGCTTATCTCCGCCTCCTCCCGCGAACTCGCCCACAGCAGAAACAGCTGTTGGCTCAGACACACTCACGGAGGCGGGCTATGCTCGCTCCAACGACGAAAATTGATCTACCGTCATTCGCACATGTGTTGCAGGAATCATATTAATAAGCGGTAGATTTTGCGAATATACGTTATCAGATGATGCAACGTATATTGCTATGTTGCCAGTACAAGTTCTGCTGATCGTAAGCCCAGTATGGGTATTTTGTGCGAATGACGCTGTGAATTGTAACAGAATGAGTGAATGGCGCACGATTTGACTTGAACAATGTCTTGACAGGAGTAGAAAAATAAGATAGAATAAACAAATCAATTGCCCAGTTAGCTCAGTTGGTAGAGCAGAGGACTGAAAATCCTCGTGTCTCTGGTTCGATTCCGGAACTGGGCATTAAAAACAAAATTTCATATGGGTGTGTAGCTCAGTTGGTAGAGCACTTGACTTTTAATCAAGTTGTCCCGGGTTCGAACCCCGGCACGCTCACTAAAAGCCAGTAAACTTGCGGGTTTGCTGGTTTTTTTGTTACCTGAAAATCAGTCTTTCCCACAAATTTTCCCACATTTTCCCACAAGTAAAAATTCATCTTATTCTGAGACAGCCGATTCGAAAATAGAAACAGCCTTTTTCCTGGTATGCTGTGATACGTGGGAATAAGTATTTAATGTGATTTTGATATCGGAATGTCCTAATAATTCCTGTACGTCTTTGAAGTTCGCTCCATGTGCGATGAGCGTGGAAGCATAAGTGTGACGCAGACCATGAAAGTGAAAATGCTGCAGTTCAGGCAGTAACTGCTTTACAACTTTATTACACCATTTCAGTGTTTGCGTTGTAAGTAATTCACCACCAATTTTGCTGCAAACAAAATGCAATTCAGTTAATGGCTGGTTTATATCATGTTCACCAACGAACTTCCCTTTTGTTGCGCGACTACTGAGCGTTTTTGTGTCTTCTGGTAGATCAGTAAAAATCTGGTAATGGAAACGCCCAGAAATAGTTAGATTTTGATAGTACTGATGTTGATACAATGCACCATATCTCATTTTCTCTTCCAATTGCGTTTTTTTTGCTTTGCGTAAAATCTGAGCTAACTGATCGCCGAAATCGACGATTCGCGACTTCCCGTTTTTGGGCACTTTTAATTCCCAACACTTTGTTTCATTATCGTAATACATTGAGCGCCGTACAATGAGATACTGCTCTTGAAAATTGATGTCTTCCCATGTAAGGCCACACACTTCACCGGCCCGAAGCCCTGTAAAATATGCAATCTGGACAGGAAGAATCAGAACCGCATTTTTTCCATTTTCGGAAAGTTTTTGGATAATTTGATTGTACTCTTCGTGAGTGATAGTATGCAGCTTATTTTCGATATCATCATCAAAAAGAGTCTCTTTCTGGGGTTTCTTACGCTTTTTTATATATTGCATCAGATTTTCACGCAGCAATCGCTTTGGATAAACAGCATATTTAAAAATTCCATTAAGAACAACAAATTGTTTGCGCATATGGCTTTCAGAATATCCAGGTTTAATCTGTTTTCCAGACTTATCGAATATCCCAAAATATTTTTCATCTACATAGCTCTGTAAAGCTTCGCATGTGACGTCGCGTAATTTCATAGAACCCAATTTGTGCTCGCGGATATGGCGAAGTACGTTTTTATAGCCATTTCTGCCGTTGGTCGTTAATGATGTATGTTCAATTTCTGATTCATACCATTGTTTAGCAAGCTCGTTGACAGTAATAGATCCAGGTTCATAGATATAACCAATTGTATTATAATCTGCTAATGCTTCGCGGAGCATTGCCTCGGTTTCGCGTTTGTTTTTACCTCCTTTAAACTCATGCATCTTCCAGTTCCCATCAGCGTCCTTCATCCGAAAACGATAATACCAGTGCTTTCCTTTCTGCCTGACACTTCCGGTTTGATTAGAGTAATCTTTTGTATTTTTCATAATGACTCCTGTTCTTTCACAGAAAACTGTGTGGGAGTCAATACCAGCAAATATAATGAAATAATAAAAAATTGACTTCGGCAGTTCTCTGGGGGTAAGAGGAATCCGAAGTGTATCTGGCGCATTTGGATGCGTCTGTAGTTATTTGGGGAAATATTCATGCAAGAAAACCGATTTACGTTAGCATGAAGTTTGATTTATGTTAAATGTATTCTGCAACAGAGTGTTTACTGTATGCAGATGTGATGTAAGTATTGAAGTATTTTTCATATCAATATTAAGTCAATCACTTGATCCTCGTTTTTATGTTTTTCATAACATAACTCATTTCGTGAAAAAAATCAACGGTAACATATAAAAATTTGAGAAACAAGTGGTATTTGATTCTGGAAAAAAGTGTAAAAACTCAAAATTGCAGAAAATAACATTTCATATTGCATATTTACTATGGAAAATATATTGCATGTGAATGCAATATGAAAAATGTATGGAAGGAGTAAAAAATGCAATGAGTGGTAAAGAAAGAATTGCTTTGTCAATCGCGGAAGCAGCACAATGGACTGGAATTGGAACAAATACATTGAGACAGCTAATCGCATGGAAAAAGTTACCGGCAGTCTACGTGGGAAACAAAATTGTGGTTCGGATTGCGGATCTGGAGTATTTTTTGCAGGAAAATTTAGGAAAAAATCTGCGAGATCAAAATGACGTAATAAGCTGTGATGCTGTCAGAATATAATTAAAAAGTGATGTAAAAAAGACCAGTAAATTCGGAAAGTAGTAGAAGTTCTGAATTACTGGTCTTTTTATTAGAAGATGATTCAATTAATATCCGTATCTGTTCAAAGCTTCATCTAACAGTTTATTTAAGATAGCTTTTTTGCTGTACTGCCAATACTTTTCACAAAGTTTATCATATCTGCCAAGAATTGAATCCTCGATGGTAAAGCTACGGGTAGTAAAAGCGGCAGGTTTAATATCAGATGTTTCAATAATAAAATTTTCGTTTTTCTTTTCCTGTCGTTGTGCTGATTGGGTATTTTTCCAGAGCCCTTTTTCCTTTAGTAATGTGACGGCGGAAGAATAGGAAAAATTGTAGATACCGTTTTTGAAGTCTTTCGTTTTATGCGAAAGACTATTGATGTAGCTTAACAGATTTTGATAATCTTCATCTGTTGCAGTGCACCGAAATTCATTTACGGAGTTAAATTTCTTCTGAACTTCTAAATTTTCCATGATATTTGTCCTTTCAATTTGAAAAATTTCAAAAGATACTTGCTGTGTAGATAATAGTGTTGAACGTTGTGGGTAATGGGGGTAATCGAGGATGTAGGGGATAAGTGTTTGTATGTGGTTATCATTTCACGAAAATGAAAACTGACTGTAGATTTAATCATATATTCACTGATGTATAACGCAATGAGGTTGTAATTTGAGTGAAATCTAATGATATGTTAATATTTTTTGTTGAAATTATTATTCTGTTGCGTGTTCTTTTAAATTTTCTGACAATGCTCTTTTGATAAAATGGACTATATCCCACTTTAATCAAAAAATCAAGTAAAATATTGAAATTCTAAATATCGGTTATACTGGAAATAATGCGTTTGAAATCAATAGGAGGGTTCACTACAACCGGTTTAAAACGTGACTAGATTTTCAGATGTGAAGAATCGGTTTAAGTTATAGATAAAATGGATTATAGTGAACGGTACTTGACTATAGCGGTAATCTGCGGAGTCGGTGGAGTGATACTTTTGGTGGCTAAATGTGCAGAAGCAAGTGGCTATTGTGTAGTGCATAGGAAAGGTAAATGTTTTGGGTATATATTTGTATTAGACTAAGAGAAAAAGAGGAGTGGTTTGGATATACAGGCGGGGATGTATGCATTTTGAGCAAATCGCGTTTGGGGGGATTTTAGGTATAAAATATCAAGAATGTAATAAAAATTGAAATTTACTGTATTTTCATAGGGAAGAGGACAATATGATGGGACAGACAGATACAAAGTGTGGAAGTGTACATTGTGGGAAGTAGGTTAAATTGCGTGAAACAAGTTGGGATGGCTGTGTAATAATTCACATATATGTGATGCTGCTTATAAAATGTGGCTACCTGTAAAATGGATTGGTGGCAAGTATATGACAAAGATTTTGGCATGTTGAAATGGCGACAAGTATATGACAAAGATTAAGGTATGTTGAAATGGCGACAAATATATGACAAAGATTCAGGTATATCGATAATGACGACAAGTATATGACAAAAATGCAAATATATTAAAGGTTGAAAAATAGAAATAGTTGATTTAGATCTGGTGTGTTGTTAATCACAAAAAATAGCTTAAGTATAATATGCTACGCTTTAAGAAAAAGGTGGTCGTAAATCCTTAGCTATAATATGCTAGGTTTATTTTTGAAAGGTAGTATTTTTGAAACTGTTAAATTGGATTTTTCATATGCCAATCGTATGAAATAAATCATAATTTTGAGATACTGTCCGTCCGAACCGTCCGGAAAAATCAGGTAAGAGATAAAGTGATTTCAAGTGCATGGGGATTCCGTCCGAACCGTCCAGAAAAAGTATACGTAGAGACAAAGAAAGTAATATGGAGCAGCTGCTTGAAATTCCGTCCGAACCATCCAGAAGAAAAATAATGTAAGAACTGGTACTGTTAGAGACGAGGAATGTCGATTACTGTATGGTACCATTTGACTAACTGTCCTAATCTGTCGGTGCGATGACTATAGAGGACATACTGCTTATCATTGCGATAAAAGTTAGAAACATTTCTACCGAGAGACATCATATATAGAAAGAATAGGAATGCTTTCAAGGACGGATCGGACGGTTGGAACGGATTTTGAAATACATACAGTTTTTGGGTTTTCATGTAAAAGTTTATGATCATTCATATGGACGGTAATTTTTCTAACATTTCTTCTTGTGGCATTTCTATATGAAATTTTCTGGTTATTTCAAAAATGAAAAGAGAAAGATAAATTGCTGTAAAAAATATAGAAAACAGCGTTCTGAAAAAATCGATAGTTGATGTATGAAAAATGCGACTCCGTCCAAACCGTCCCATCCGTCCGAGACCGAAAATGGATTTTTGTGAGTAAATCCGCCTGTCATAATATCTTGATTCAATAAATAAAAAAATTATGTGTCAGATTTTCGATCGTTCATTTCATCCCGTTCGATTTTCTCATAAATAGCCTGTTTGATGTAAGTAGCAGCAGGAAGACCGGATTTTTTTATAGCAGGTTCTATAACTGTTTCATATTCTTCCTTTTTTACCCGTAAGAGAATTTGCTTTTGGTGTTCTTTTACATATTTTATACTAGCTCGATTCTGTGCCGATGAATACGACATAATGTTGACCTCATTTCTGTAAATTGGATTATTTACCCCATAATATCACAAAAAAAAATTAAAAAAAATAGAAAAAACACTTGATATATGGCTAACCATATGATATTAATATAGCAGGAACGCATGTTCACAAAGACAATTAGTTAGAAGGAGGATTACAAGATGTTATTTGAGAAAGAAACGTTGTCGAAAACCAGTTGTACATGTCAGTCGGAAAATATAATGTCAGCGCAAGACATTATCGATGTATATGAAGAAGAACTGGAAGCATTTGGTATACTGCGTAATTATCGTTATGCCGGAAAAGATACCATTCCAACTAGAAATAGAATTTTGGTCCAGTATTATTTTGGACGATTGATTTTCAAAGACTTACCGAAAGAAAATGTATCTATTTATATTGTCATCGACAAAAATCGTCTGGAGATTTTGACAAATTTGGATGAGAACATCAGACAGATATATTCTGGGGTGCAAATTATTGAAGTTGAAAAAGTAAAATGTGACTTTATTTATGATATGTCCAAAGTAATGGAAAAAGCAGGCGTGGATTGTTCAGGAAGTGGATATTTGATGTTTTACAATTCCGTCAAAAATCCAAACTACTACAAACAGAGTGCGTATGAAAATATTGATATTATATTGCTCCGGGATGGATATATTCGTTTTGACCTGGATTGCGACAAATATAGTGTAATTGGATTCCGATTATCTGAATGTTTGGAAAATTCCATTGACCTGTATGCAGAAGAAGAAATCCAGAATGAAGACATGGTATTTCGAGATGTGAAAAATGGAATGACGGTATATGCTCCGATTTTAGCAGAAGCATTATCAAAAGAAGCCATTATTGATGATTTGAATATTGGTGCTGGCGAATATTATGCATATGTGCGATATGTTTTCGTTGGAGATGTTGGAGAAGATGGATACACGTATATTAATTGGCATCGCTATATGAATCAAAATAACATGATGTACAACAAAATGTATCTAAAACACCATTGCATTACAACCATATGCTAACGATAACCGGTTTTGGTGACAGGAAAGTTAGCATTGATATAGAAATCTAGATAAGAAAGAGGAGGACTCGAACATGACACAGAGAAAAATGATTATGGGCAACAATATGCATCTGACAGCAGAGGAGCAGAACCTGACGTTGGAAGAACGCGGAGAAATTTTGACAGAAGAGTTAAAAAATTTTGGTATGTTGAGAAATTATAGATATGCAAATATAGCAGAATTACCGGCTGTGTCAGAAATCGCTCTTACATATAATTGTGGAGTTATTATTTTTGAGAAGATTCCAGAAGATGTAGATACGTTGTATCTGCTTATGAATGAAGACCATTTTGAAATCTATATAGAAGATCCGTCTGATCGGGCTGTTGTGTACGAAGGCTTTGAGTCACTGTGCTTTAGAAATGCAAAATCAGGAGTGGATTACGATTTAAATGATATGTTTAAAGATCCATTAAAGATGATGCCGATTTTAAGGACAGGAACTATGCATTGCTATAATTCCATTACAGATCCAATCCGTTTTGCACCGATCACAGGAAGCTGGATCGATGTAATTCTGCTCAAAGATGGATTCCTTCGATTTGACTTGAGAAATTTGATGTGTCTGAAAATGACATTTCGATTATCTGACTTACTGGAACATGCTGTGAATCTGGTTTTGGATGCAGATGAAGATCGATGTGGAGATATTACATTTATGGATATACAATCGGGAATGGTTGTGTACGCACCGGTTCTTGCTGCAGCGTTGCAGCGTCAGGCATTTCTTGATGTAGCAGATCTGAAAACAGGTACTTATTATGCATATGTACGGTATGGATTAGTTCCGAAAATGTCGGAACAGGGAAATGTATTCGTTGATATTAACAGATATAATAACAGAAGTAATACGGAATTTAATTTGGAATTTGTGAATTTGTAGATAATATTGGAGAGTAACGAAATGGCCTGGTTCGGAATGAACTGGGCCATTTCCACTTAAGAATCGTCACCTCCCGGTGATACCTATACGCATAATCCGCAGTGATCAGCGTCCCGCTCTTGGAAGTCGGCGATATCACAAAAAGCCGGTCGCACCATGCACTGATGATTCGGTTCCGTCTTGGAAACGTATACCTGGACGGGCGTGTTCCTGGCTTTTCCACGATATTTGATAATCTCATAATCGGTGCAGCGGTACTTGGAAGACGAATAATACCCGCAGGGACAGGCATTCATTGCGGCGATGAACATAAAGCTGGATGGAAACGTATGCGTACCGTTGACTCTGAAAATCGACACTTTTTTGTCCTCCACCGGCTGGCGCAGGGCATCCAGAGTGCGGCGGGAGTATTCGGCAAGTTCATCCAGAAAAAGGACACCATTGTGAGCCAGAGAGACCTCTCCAGGCATGGCATTGGCACCGCCGCCGATCAGGGCATTCAGGGAAATATTGTGGTGCGGGGTGCGGAACGGTCTCTTCCGGATCAGGAAATGATTCGTCATCAGACAGTATGCATGCAGAATGCAGCCGTATTTTTGGAGCGCATTTGCGAGCAGCGTGAGAAAAACCTGATAATCGAAATCATCGGAAAAAATATTCTGTCGGTGTATCCCCCTTTCCATAATGTGATAAGTGGCACTGGGGTACCAGGTACGAAGCTTTCTAGGCATGTAATTCCTCACAATCAGAAAAAAGTGATGATAGCTGCTGAAACCGAAAAACGGAAGAGAGCAGAAAAAGGAGTTGACGGGTGACAAAAGTAAAACCAGGTTATATGACAGATCCAGTCAAGGAAGGTCATAGAAAATAAAAAAGACAAGAAAACCAGAATAGAAAATGTCTTTTCGATTTGTGAAGTTCAATATAGCATAGGTGAAGAGGAAAAACAAGATTAATGTAATATAAATTGTTTGTAAAAAGTGGCTCGTAAATTGTTGTGTTATCTGATACAATAACTATATAGTTATTGGGAGGTGAGATACATTAACGAGCTGAAAATTAGTCAATTATGTTATAATATAAACCTTGGTTCTACAGAACCTAAATTTGCAATTTTAGAAGATGGAACACAGGTTGTTGTAAAATTATTTAATGGACCGGAAGGAAATTTGGTGCTCTTTAATGAGTATTTGTGTTATCGTTTGGCTATATTACTCGATATTCCGATGCCGAGAGCTGGTGTTTGTATTTTGGACAATACTTCAGAAATACAAGATGAAGAACTTGCAACTTCGAATAATTATGGAAAAGCCTTTTTTTCAGAATACATGCCAAAGGTTACAAAGTTGCTTCCTACCATTATTAGTAAAATGAGAAACAAAGAGGATTTTGTAAAGATTCTACTGTTTGATCACATTATATTTAATACAGACAGAAATCCTGGAAATTTGTTGGTAAGATTTTGCAAGGATGACGTTTCATTAAAAGTAATAGATCATACACATGTTTTTATCAATCAAACATTTTGGGATGCAAGCTGCCTGAAAAGAGCAATGGAAGAAAATGATTTGTTAGATACTAAAGTGTTGGAATATAATTCGTACTTATATGGAATGTTTTTTCATAATTTTTCTGTTACTAAGGAGATGTTGGAAAAAGAAAGTTTTGTCTTTAAAAGCAGAATTAATCGTGATATAATAATGGGAATTATCGACATTATTCCGGAGGAATGGAAACCGAAACAGAAAGATATTGATGAACTTGTAAACTATATTTTATATAGGGTCAATAATCTGGATGTGATAATATCCACGATTTTGACATACAATAACAGATAGGGAAGGAGGAAATATTATGTACCACATTGAATATGCAGCATTGAATTATTATCATTCGCCTATATCAGATGAGTGTTTATGTATAGGTGTGTTATTTCACAATGTAACAACAGGACAACGTGATTTCAAATATATCTCCAATTTCCAGCGTTTTCATGCTTTTGATGATGAAGCGGATATTGATTTTGTCAAGCTTTATCTTAGAGGAATCAAAGATGAAGTGGAGACTTCTGTATTTAATTATAACAAAGAATTTGATCTTGCTTCATATATTAGAGTGTATGCAAATGAATTTAGATTTTCATCAGTTAGGATGCTCTCTGTGAATGAAAACGAAAATTATGTTGAGGATTTATCAAAAGTATATTTGAAATATGACTTAGCAAAATCGCAGAGACTAACTAGCAATGAAGAAAAGAAATTAATTCGTAGAGTGCTTGAATCAAATAATCTTGAATATACTACTCAAAAAAAGGTAGATGGACCATATAGTGATGAAATTTCTTTTGACTATCAAGTTGGAAATGTATGCATTAAGATGTTCTCATTTAAAGGGAAAAACCTAAAGCGAGTTATAGGAAATGCTAGACAATGGTCTTTTGTAGCTGATGAGTTGCGAGCACAAAAAAAAGTGCTATTTATATATGATTCAGATTATGAAGATATGAACAATCTTAATATAATTATTAAGATACTATCAAAGAATGCAAAGGCTCTGAAGTTGGATGATGGAATGGATTATATTTTGAAGCAGTGTTCGTAGAATCAAGGCTGTAGATGATGTGTCTGCGGCCTTTTTTGTTTATAATTTTTTTTATCCAACAGGAACTTAACCTGTCAGGAGTCGGTTTCCTCTTTTTTGCGTCTTCCGATTAAAGCACGAAAAAATTTTTTTAAAATCCCAAAACTTCGATGCATCCAGAAAACAAGGGAATTTAGTCTGTTGTAGCCAAAATGTGCAGCGAGGTACACATTAATTTCATTGGCACCTAACACCTTTTGAACAAAAAAATAGAACGCCGTCGCAACGCCGTCCTTACAAAAACACAATTGTTTTTATGATTCTGTATTTATTATATGAGTAAGATTCTAAAATGTAAACAGATTATAAAGAAAAAAACTTGACAAATGACAATCTTATGATTATGCAAAAAATGAAGAAATAACTTTACATGCAAATTCATAGTTGCTTTTTATAAGTTCATTATTCTTAAAAAACCCTCTTTCCATGTATGGGAAAATTTAATGAATCATATGTATTATAACTATTACCTTAATATTACATAAGGATTGAGATGCTTGAATTATATCATATTGTGCAAAGATTATCTATGAGGAATAAATGTAACATCATAACAAAATAACCGTTAATCATACGAAAAGAGGAAATCGATATCCAACAGGAACCCAACCTGTCAGGAGTCGGTTTCCTCTTTTTGCGTCTTCCGATTAAAGCACGAAAAAATTTTTTTGAAATCCAAAAACTTCGATGCATCCAGAAAACAAGGGGATTTAGTCTGTAGCCAAAACGTGCAGCGGTGCACACAAACACCAAATTTTATTGACAATACGGGGGGGGTGGTTTATAACTAATAAAAAGTGAAAGAAACTAACTAATAGTTAAAAGCGCTAACCAAAGGAAAAGATAGGTAATTAGAGAAAACAAGTGCTAATTACGGAACATAACGACAGAAGAAGGAGGGATGGAAAAACAAGAGAGAAAGTCACCTGCTTGCCCCAAGAGCAGGAAAAAATATGGTGTTCAACACCAACAAAAACAGCGAGAGAAAAAGAGAGGAGAGAGAAAAGAGATGAAAAAAGCAGTAAAGAAATTGCTGACGTTTGTTATGGCAGCAGCGATGCTGATCGGCAGTGTTCCGATGTCAGCATTTGCCGCAGATACAAATGACAGCTCAGGTTCCAATGCAGATGCTGCATCTACTGGAACAGAGATTGAGACAGGAAAAACCTACAGCGTTCCATTGATTTTTTATGGACCATTAGGAAAATTACTTACGGAGGAGCCTTATTCGGGTACAGTTCAGGATTACATGGATAATGTTGCAC
>ERZ827478.1643-NODE-1643-length-14634-cov-19.223198_pt1 | contig 14634 bp, 9 predicted proteins | sample MGYA00519705_ERZ827478 | MGnify/ENA primary metagenome ERZ827478 (study PRJEB31778, sample SAMEA3449318) | human gut metagenome | biome: human gut; feature: human-associated habitat; material: faeces | place: United Kingdom | collected 2010/2012 ... | reverse complement strand
TTATGCCGTGCTGTTTGGCTTCTAAAACCTTGTGTGTCCTTGTCAACTGATGGTATAACTGAATTATACTACCGACATGCAGGTTGGGCAATGGCTTTGTGGCACTCGTGCAAAGCCGCGTTTTCATTGGGACGGTTATGTGGTAAAATATTTTTATCTTTCAGGGAGGATTGAGATATGGGAAATGATCTCCACAGGAAGCTTAAAAATATGAAAATGGGCAGCGCAGTATGATGACGGGAAAATGCGGCATAATATCCGGCGGAGAGCGGGATACCCTAAGCGGCATAGAGGACTGCGGGCTCATCATCGCCTGCGATAAGGGATACGAATACGCAAGGGCTGCAGGCGTGCGCCCCGGGCTGCTGGTAGGCGATTTCGACTCATATACCGGCCCATTGCCTGAGGATATCCCCCGGCTGGACCTGCCCGCAGAAAAAGACGATACGGACACCATGGCGGCGGTGCGGTACGCCATAGCTCAGGGCTATGGCGAGATAAGGATATACTGCGCCCTGGGCGGCAGGGCGGATCACCTGTTGGGCAACATACAGGCACTCTCCTTCTGCGCGGAGCGGGGCGTAAGGGCCTCCATAGTGGGAGGCTGCTGCCGCATAGACGTGATAAAAAATTCTGTTATTTCCCTTGAAGAACAAAATGGGTATTTTTCCGTAATATCCCTGAGCGACGTCAGCACCGTCACCATAGAGAACGCCAAATATGAGCTCTCTGACGCCCGCCTGACCAACTCCTTCCCCATAGGCGTGAGCAACCGGTGGAAGAATGGCGAAGCACGGGTGAAGGTTAAGGACGGGACTGCGGCGGTGATCAGGGTAAAAGAATAGACGCCGTATATCTTTCCTGTTTTTCGTCCATACTATCCTCCGAGCCCCCTATGCGGGCAAACAAATACGGAAAATATCAAGGAGGAAACTCAGTATGATGAAGAAGACAGCGGCGATGATGCTGGCAATGGCGTTAATAGCGGCATTTGCGGGCTGCGCGCCCCAGAACAAACCTGCCCCCAGCCCCAGCCCGGCGGCGGTAGCTACCCCCGCGGCTTCCCCCGTGGTTTCGCCTGAGGTCACCAATAACGCGGGAACAGGCCCTAATACCCAGGGCAATACCGATGGCGTTATAGAGGGCTTCAAGGAGGGCGAGGTAGTGGATGCGGACAAGCTGCCCGACAAGGTGAAGACCGCCATAAAGGAAAAATACCCTGAGGCGACCATAAAGACCGTCACCTTCGCCACCTATGAGAATCAGCAGCTCTATAAGATATTGCTGCAAAAGACTGAAAACGACACTACCGAAGAGGTGTATGTCACCGCCAACGGCGCCATAATACCCGCGAAGGCTACCGCCGCAGCAACTCCCGGCGCCTCTCCCGCAGGCACAGCGGCTCCCGCAAAGAAAAAGTAACGCGATTAAAAAGCGGCCTCGCGCCGCTTATTTTTTTGCCAATTTAGGCCGAATTGCAAAAATACATCAAAAAAACACAGGAGATGGGAAATTTCCCACAAACTCTGGTATAATAAACAAAAACGCACCGGGAGGTCTGTAATATGTACGGATATTACGGCTACGACACGCTGTTCCTTGCGGTAATAGTTGTGTTCATACTGGGCATATGGGCTCAGATAAGGGTAAAAAACACATATAAGAAGTATTCGCAGGAGTACGCTTCCTCAGGCGTTACCGCAGCCAACATGGCGGAACGTATGCTTTCGGAGCACGGAAGCTCCGTTCAGGTAACTATGATACCCGGCAGCCTTACAGACAACTACAACCCCCGGACGGGGCTGGTCAGCCTGTCCCAGGGCACGTACGGCAGCACAAGCGTAGCGGCCCTCGCCGTAGCGGCCCATGAGATAGGCCATGTCATGCAGCATCAGGAGGGGTATATCCCCATAAGGATACGCAACGCCATACTGCCCGCCGCCTCCATAGGCTCCACCGCAGCCCCCTATATAGTCATACTGGGCGCGATAATGGGCTCCTATAACCTTGCCATGATAGGCGTGTATCTTTTCCTCGCCATGCTGATATTCCAGATTGTGACGCTGCCGGTAGAGCTCAACGCCTCCAGCCGGGGCCTTGAGATGCTGGAGTCCGGCGGCTATATCTCCTACGATCAGCGGGGCGATGCTAAGGCGGTGCTGAAGGCTGCCGCCATGACCTACATCGTTGCGGCGCTTTCCACCCTCGTATCCTTCCTGAGGCTGCTCATGATAGCCAACAACAGCAGGCGAAGGAATTAACGGCATAAATGCAAGGCGCGGAGAACCGCGCCTTCAGAGTGTCAAAAAAGTGGCTGAATGCCACTTTTTTGAGTTTTACGGGTTTTGCCTCTCGCATTCGCTCCCGGGCGGCAAAATCCGCAAAGTACGAAAACCTCTGGGTTTTCATCCGTTCTGACGCACATGTCGTCAGAGCCGGATTAAACATAAGGGACTGCGGCCCCTTATCAACCCCGGGGTTTTTCAACAGACTGAAGGCGCGGGAACCCGCGCCTTTGGTTTATCCCCGTTTCACCTTCACATCGAACCTTACCGCCTTTTCCGCGCCGAACATGTAGCCGGTGGAAGCCTCCAGCTGCTCGAAGGAGGTCTCGGTGACCAGCAGCGTATCCCCATAGAGCCGCACGCGGTACTCCGCAGGCGCGCCGTACTCCGGTGCGCCCGGCTCCTCCAGCATGTCCCTGTCCTCTGCCACGAGGGGCAGCGGGCATATGAGGTCGAGGCCGTTGCCATAGCCCATGGTAAGGTCTATGGAGAACCTTATGTATATCCGGCAGCTTTGGCCGGGGTCCAGCTCGTTCAAAAGGGGCAGAGTAAGTACCGGGCCGTCCAGGGTATAGTAGGCCATTTCCCCATTGAGCGCTACACCGGTCACCTCCATGCATCCGGGAGCCACGGCGTTTGGATAAAGGCCGATATCAAGGGAGTATACCGTCTCCACCTGCCTGCTCACGTAGTCTATGAGCACCTGCCCTTCTGCCCGCCTGTCCTTGGTGTCTATGTATAGAGAGGCGGCGTACAGGCTGTCGGTGCGGCCGGCCGGCGCTATGTCCGGCGTTGGGGCGGCGGCAGGCTCCGGCGTAAGGTCTGGTATGATGGGCTCCGCTGCGGCGGAGGTATTCTCCGCCTCGCCCTTAAGCGGTATGGCTCCCAGCCCCGTCCATACCAGATAGCACAGCGCGAGGAACGCCAGAACCCCCGCCGTTATGAGAATGCCGCGCTTTAAGGCGCGCTTTTTTCTTTTTCGCTTTGCCGTGTTTTCCATGTGCCTGATTATACCACATATCGCCGCAAAAGTGTTTGAACAATGGCGAATCTTGCCCCTATTGCACCAATACGCTCTCCCCGGTGGAAAGAAGGTGTATCCAGCACTCCTTTACGGGGATGCCCGTCAGCTCCTCAAGGGCGCTCTTATAGAGCCTTAGCTGCTTTGCGTGGCTCATTGCCACCTCCTTAGCCCTGCCCTTTGGAACATAGTCCGTCTTGTAGTCTATAAGCACCCATTCGCCGCCTTCAATAAAGCAGCAGTCGATTATGCCCTGCAAAAGCAGCGTCTCATCCGTATCCGCATCGAATACGGAATTTGCCTTTACCCTGTGGTTAAAGGCAAGCTCCCGCTCCACCCTTGGCGAAGCGAGCATACGGCTGCCCAGCCCCTTTGAGAAGAAGTCCACTATGTTGGCCGCATATATGCCCTCCGCCTCCTTCTTTGTGAGTGTGCCCCTATCCGTAAGCTCCTTCAGGCAGGCATTCACGGAGGCGAAGGTATGCTTCGCTATGGGCAGATGCTCCATCAGCTTGTGGGCGGCAGTGCCCCGGCTGACTGCCCGCTCCGCCATGCTGTCCCTCATAAAGTCCGGGTACTGGCCCAGCTCGGGCAGGTTGCCTATCAGCTGGGATACGCTTATTTTGGAGGGCAGCACAGTGTCCGCCCCGTAGGGATAGCGCCAGGCGAACAGCTCCGCGTATTCCCCGGGGCCGTCCTCTACGGCCTGCCTTGTGAAGGCCAGATATTCCTCCCGCGGCAGCGCCGCGCCCAGTGCGGATATCTGCAGCGTGGGGTGTATGGCGCAGAGTATGGTCTTATGACCGCTGAGGGGGGGCATTCCAAGGTATTCCCTGAGTGGGTTGCCGGAGGGGGAGGAAAACAGCACCGGCAATATCCAGTCGGCGAAGCGCTCCGCCCCGGAACAGGTATTTGGGGTGACTGGTATGCGCCCGGCCCCGAGGCCCTTTTCCACATCCCTGAAGGAGCAAAGCATTATGAGCTTTTCCGAGGCGCGGGTCATGGCAACGTATAAAAGGCGCATGCGCTCGGATATCTCCCTGCGCCATATGCGCTCCGCTATGGCGGAATGGTAAAGGTTCAGCTCCCGGCTGCTTCCCCTGGCGGCCTTCAGGCCTATGCCAAGGGAGGAATCCAGCACCAAAACGCTTGAGCGGCTCTTTTTGTTGAAGTTTACCGAAAGGCCGCCCAGTATCACCGCCGGAAACTCAAGGCCCTTGCTCTTGTGTATGGATATGAGCCGCACAACGTTGGCCGAGGCTATCTGCGCCGCCCCAAGAGAGTCGCCGGAGCGGGCCTTTTCCATAAACCGCAGGAAGCCGCGTATGCCGTGGCCGGAGTTTGAGTATATGCCCGCGTTCTTTATGAGCGCCTCAAGGTTGGCGTGCCGGGACTGGCCGCCGGGCAGCGCGGATACGTAGTTCTCAAAGCCGGTATCCTCCAGCAGCATGGCTATGAGCTCGGTTATGTCGTAAAGCTCGCCCTGCGCGCGCCACCTTTTCAGTCTGCCAAGGAATCCGCCGGCCTTATGGCCCAGAGGCGTGTCCCTATCCGCCCCGGCCTTGAGCGCCTCGTAAAACAGTCCCTCCCTGCAGTCAGCGCGGAGGGTTATGAGTTCCTCCGTGGAAAAGCCGCCTATGGGGCTCCTCAGTACGCTTATCAGGGGTATGTCCTGCAGGGGGTTGTCGATTATGGCCAGGAGATTCAGGAATATCTGCACCTCTATGGCGTCGAAATAGCCGCCTGTCAGCTCGGCGTATACCGGTATGCCCTCCCGGGACAGCGTGCGCACCCAGGCCTCCGCCACGTTCTTCGGGGAGGAATGCAGTATCACTATGTCGCTGTATTTATAGTTTCGGGTATTTCCCTTCCTGTCGGTAAAGCTCTCGCATAGCAGCTCCCGTATGCGGCCCGCGGCGAAAAGAGCCTCCGCCTCGGCGGCGAGAAGCTGCTCCTCCGTGTTTTCGTCCGCCGCGTCACCTGTGTCCAGCGGCGCGCTCCGGGATATGACGTGGAGCTCCGCACCGCCAGGGGAAGCGTCCCTGCGGCCGTGTACGAGGCGGGCGGTTTCGTCGTAATCCACGCCGCCTGTCTCCCGGGTCATTATTGGGGTAAATATGCTGTTGACGCCCTCTATGACCTCATTGGAGCTTCTGAAATTGGCGCTCAGATGCAGCGCCGCATCCCGCCTTGAGAATTCGTCTATGCGCTCTGTGAACATGGTAGGCTCAGCCATGCGGAAGCCGTATATGGACTGCTTCACGTCCCCCACTATAAAGAGGTTGTCGGGACGGGCAAGGGCCGAAAAAAGGGCGTTTTGCAGAGGGCTGCAATCCTGATACTCGTCTATGAATACGAAGCTGAACCTGTCGCGATACTCCTTGGCCACGGCGGGGAGCCTTAGGAGCCGCAGGGCTATGTGCTCCATGTCCGCATAGTCTATTATGCCTGCCTGCTCTTTCTTTTCGGAATACAGGGCTATAAAGTCCCCGGTAAAGGAGTACAGCATATCCAGCAGCGGCTTTATGCCGCAAAGGAGCCTCGCCTGCCGTTCCATTGGCTTGCCGGACAGGGCGATGTGCTTCTTTACCTCCTTCTTCATGTCGTCCCGGGGCTTTTTGACGTACTCGCTGTAGGATTTTTCCGCCCCCCTCATGCTGAAGGTGGCGAATGCACAGGCGGAAAGCTGGTTGGCGTAGCCCCTGAGGCTCTTTTGCAGCAGCGCCCCGCCCAGCTGCGTAAGGTCGTCGTCCAGTATGGCGGCGGTTTTAGGGTAGTCCTCCGCGATCTCGTCCCGCCGGGAGCGCAGTATGTCCATATACGCCCCAAGTCGCACCTTCAGCCCCTTCAGGTATTCCTCCGCCGCGGGGCAGCGCCCAAGATCCTCCTCCGTTATGCCGTATTTGTCTATGGCCTCCTTCAGCCACTCCATAGGCTCGGGCTGAGCCATTATGAACTCGTAAAGCCTCAGGAACTGGGCGGAGAACTCCGCCTCCTCACCGAAGGCGTCCACAAGATCTGAAAAGCCCTTTTGCGCGTAGTACCGCTCCATGAGCTCATCAAGCGCCTCCTGTCTGAGGGCAAGGTTTTCCGCCTCTTCACCCGCCCGGAAGGCGGGGTCCAGGCCGGCTATGTCGAAATGCCTTCTCAGCACATGGGAGCAGAAGCCGTCTATGGTGGATATGTTGGCCCTGCCTATACCCTCCGCCGCCGCGTAAAGCCGAGCGGCCTCGTCGCCCTGTTGTTGAGCCGCCAGGGCGGACAGCCTGTCCCCTATGCGCTTTTTCATCTCGGCAGCAGCGGCACGCGTGAAGGTCACTACCAGCAGGTCGTCCGGGCTTGCGCCCTCCAGTATGTGCCTCGCGATGCGCTCCGTAAGCACGGCGGTCTTGCCGCTGCCTGCCGCCGCGGAAACTATAAGGCTGCCGGGGGTCTCTATGGCCCGCCGCTGCTCGGCCGTCCAGTTAGTCGCCATTTCCGCCCTCCTTGCCGTTGTCACCATTCTCCTCAGCTGCGCCTATGCGCTCAAAAAAGGCCTTGTCGCTCAGGGTTCCGAGGCTGCGCTTTTTGCAGCCCGGCAGCTTTTCGTCAAAGCCGCACACGCTGCGGTTGGCGCAGTTCTTGCAGCGGTCAGAGTCGCTCCGAAGCTTTGCCGGGGATACCGCCGCCCTGCCCTCGAATATTTCCGTCAGGGTATCGGTGGACTTTTTCAGCGCGTAGCCTATGAGGCCGTCCATCCGCTCCTCAGGTATCACGGTCTTTGCCCCTGTGGATATTACGGGGCAACCCTCTCCCGCCGTGGCCCTTACCACTACCGGGTCGCTCAGGGTGAGGCCGGAGAGCCGGAAGCTCTCCATCACCTTTTTCTTTACCGTAGCCTCGTCCACCGCGGTATCCGCAGATTCGCTGACCACGGGCGAATCCACCTTCATATAGTACATGCCGGCGGCCCTTCGGGCCTTTTCCACCGCCCCTATTGCCGCGGCGTAAAGGGGTAATTGGAGGCTCAGGCCGTAGTAAAGCCTGGTGTAGCTGAAGTCGCCGCTGCCGGTCTTGTAGTCGATTATCCTGTAATAGTCCTGCCCCGCTATGGTGCAGCCGTCTATCCGGTCTATCCTCCCGCCTATGTAGAACCTTTCCCCGGTAGGCAGCTCAAGGGTCAGGGCGGGCAGGCCGCCCATGCCGAAGGACACCTCGGTCTGCTCCGGCACAAAGCCCCCCGACTGTACCTGCTGGACTATTGCCCGGGCCGTGGCCTTCACCTTGCGGATAAGCCTTGCGCAGAGCGCCATGTTCCGGGCGCTGGAAAGCAGCACCCCGTTGTTATGGGAAGCCATGAGAGGCGGCATTATGCCGTCTATTATCTCGTCGCACTGTGCGCCGCTGAGCGCCTTTATGTCCCTCTTCAGCGCCTCCTTTACGAAGGAGTCCAGCGCGCTGTGGCAGAAGGTGCCCTCGTCCAGCGGCCGCTCCCTGAATTCCCGCCGCTCGGCGGCCCTTAAGCCATACGTCACGAAGTGGTCGAAGGGGCAGGCGTTGTAGCGTTCAAGGCGGGTGGCGGAGCCGAAGAGGGAATCCCCGTATAATTTAAGCGAAAGCTCGTGGCCGAAGGGCTCCGGGGAGCAGCGGTAGTACAGGGCGTCCTCAAGGCCCTCCAGTGTGTGGCGGTATTCCGGTTTCCCGGCGTACCACGCGTAAAGCGGCACAAGCCCTTCCCAGGGTGTAAGGTCGTCGCCGTAGGCGCGCAGCTCCTTCGCAAGGCGGGCGACCCCCCCCTCCGGGCTTACGGGGGGCAGCGGCTCAAGGTCGGTATGCAGGCCCACCTTTGGAAATATTTCCCGTATCCTGTCCACCAGCGGCGCAGGCAGGGCAGCGTCCGTCCCCGCGCTCATGGTATAGGATATGTATAAAAATTCCTTTGGGGCGGCGAGGGCACAGTAAAGATCCATAAGCTCCCCCTCCGCCTTTTCCGCGCTGCGGCCCCAGGTCTTTGCGCCCATAGAGGCGAGGTGGTCAAGCTCCCTGTCGTTTATCATGCCGTCGTCGTTGAAGTAGTGCGGGAAGCTGCCCTCGTTTGCGCCTAATATGAACATGGCACGAGGGCTTTTTGCCATTGTCCTGCCCAGGGTGCCCAGGAGCAGCTGATCCGCCGTGGCGGGTATGGCGCTTATCTCGTATGCGTCGAAGCCCTCCTCCAGTATAGCGGCGAAGCGCCTTGCGGATACCGCCCCTTCTCCCATTATGGCGTGGAGCTGGTCCAGCACCGTCAGCATCAGCCGGTACACCTGGGCGTTTTCCTCCGCAAGCTGGTGTCGGCCCTCAGCCCTGAGCCGTCCCACAAGGCCGTTTATACTGTCGTAAAGCCCCATGCTCTCCATAAAGGCGAAAAGCGCCGCCGCCTTGTCCCGGGCGGTGGGTGCGTTTACGAATGCGGTGTGGAAATTATCTATTCTGGATATTATGAAGCCCCGGACTTTTTCGGGTATCTCCTGATCAAAGGGCTTTTTGAAGCCTGTGCCGCCTATGCCGCAGCGCAGAGCGTAGTTTTCGAACAGATCGATGTCTCCTCCCTCTATGCCCGTGAGGCCGGTGCGGAGCATGTCCATTATATAGTTGAGATTGTATCCTCTGTTTACGCACTTCAGTGCGGATAATACCAGCCGCGGCGCGCCGTAGGCGGAGAGCTTGCGGGCCCCGTCGCTGAAGCAGGGTATGCCCCGGCGCTGCATTGAGCGCAGCAGCTGCAATTCGTAGGCCGGCTCGGTGGCTATTACCGCCATGTCACGGTAGCGCATTCCCCTTTGGGCGCATCTCAATACCGCCTCCGCCGCCATTTCGCACTCCGCGCTCACGGACGTGGCGGCGGCTATGCGCAGAGATGGGGCTTCCCCGCCGTATATCTTATACGGATATGCGAATACCTCGGCCTCAAGATGGGAAAGGGCGGGGTCGGTCTGCCTCTTCGGGTTGCCGTCCGGCAGCTGTATGACCCTTATGTCGCAGCCGTTTTCCTGCGCCGCCCCGTAAAGGCGGGCATAAGCCCTGCGCTTGGGCGCAAAAAGCTTGGCGTCCCTTCCCTCCTTGGGGTCCATGCGCAGCGATATGTACATGCTCTCCGCGTGCTTCGTCATTGCCGCCATAAGATGATAAAGCTGGTCGGTGAGCAGGTCGAAGTCGTCTATGACTACCTCCGCACCCGCTATGGGCGAGGAGGGCAGGTTCTGTATCAGCGCCGCGAACATGTCCTCACTGTCCATGTACCGGCCGGAAATGTAGCTTTCCGTCTCGCCGTAGAGCAGTGCAAGCTCTGTGAGCTTGTTGGCAAGCAGGCTGTCCTCCCCCGCCTTTTCCGCCCCCTCAAGCAGGTCGCCGGGGGCTACCTCATATCGCTTGCAGGCGGTAAACAGCTCGCAGAGCCGCTCGGAAAACCCGGGGCGATCCTTTACCCGGGCGAATATCCTGAGCTTGCTGCCCTGCTCGGTTATGGTCTTGCGGACGGCCATGCGCCGCCCCTGACGGGAAAGAAAGCCTAAATAGCTCCCCTCCAGCGTCTTTTCCGCAAGGGAGGAGAAGGAGTATACCTCTATATCCATAAGGCCGCCCAGCTCTGAGGCCAGCTGCCGCTCCGTCTCGAAGGTGAACTGCTCGGGCACTATCACCACCACCCGGCGGCCCTTATCAAGGGCCTCCTTTATGCAGCGGTGCAGCCGCCTCGTCTTGCCGGAGCCCGAGCGTCCCAGCAGGAACGTCACCCGGGCCGGCATTATATTTTCTCCCTGTGAAGGGGTATGTATACCATCTCCCCCTTTTCCCGGCGGCTTTCGAACAGGGTTATGGCCTGCACGGTAAGGGAGGCGTTGGCCCTGATGCTGTTCTTAAGCTCCATGGCGGTGAGGTCGTCCTGCTCAACGCTGCGGCCAAGGGTGATATGGGGCACAAACTTCTTGCGTTCCCGGGAGAAGCCCCTGTCGTAAAGGGCGGACTCAAGGGACTCGTGCATGGCGGTAAGCTCTCCAAGATCGCCCAGCACCTCCATTACGGCAGTGCGGCCGTGGCTGCCCTTCTCCAGGCTTGTATATTTGCCAAGGTGCAGCGTAAAGGGGCGTATGCCCCGCACCGCCTCGTGCATGGCCTCTGCGGCGTCTGCGATATCGTCGCTTTCTCCTATAAAGTGCAGCGTTATGTGGAAGTTGTCCTGGGGCACGAACCTGCCGCCGCAGGATATGCCCTTTACCTCCTTCTGTATCCTCGCAAGCTCCGCTTTAAAGGAGCGGGGCAGGTCTATTGCTATGAAAAGGCGCATTATACATATCCTCCGCATGTTTTTCAGCTTAATGATAACATATTTTATGTACTAAAAAAAGGACGGCGGGGAGCCGTCCCTGAAGTTTTGCCTTTTCATACCTTATGTATAAAGTTGCCGTTTATGTATACGTTGCTGGTGGCGATTATGAAGGCCTTGGGGTCTACGCCCTTCACTATGCGCTCAAGCTGCTCCAGCTCGTAGCGGTTTATGCAGGTGCAGAGCACCGCGGTGGGCTCGTTGGTGTATGCGCCGTAGCCGTCCCAGCGGGTAACGCCGCGGCCAGTCTCCTCCATTATGCGCTGGGGAATGGCGTTGTCCCTGTATTTGGTGAATATGAGCACCTGCATGTTGATGCTCTGCTGGTGCATCCTGTCCAGTATGAGGCTGGAAAACACCATGTAAAGCACGCTGTATACCACCACAGCGAAGTCATAGCGGAAGAAGCACAGCACAAAGAGCAGTATGTTGACGAGTATTGTGAACCTGCCCACCTGAAGGCCGGTCTTTTTCGTTATGTGCATCGCCAGCATATCCAAGCCGCCCACGGTGCAGCCGCAGGTTATGACCATTCCATCGCCCACGCCCACGCAAACGCTGCCTATCAGCACGCAGGTGAGCCTGTCGTTTATCACGGGGGCAGAGGGCACGGGTATGAAGGCGGTGGTCAGGGAGAACACCGCGGTAAATACCAGGGTGCGCAAAAAGAAGCTTCGCCCGAGGCCCTTGAAGGTGATTATGAATATGGGTATGCTCAACGCATAGTAGATCACGCCCGCGAGGTCTATATTGCTCAGCGTTATGCCGTAATCCTCCACCAGCACGGACCTTAAAAACTGGGAGTAGCCCACAAGGCCGGTGGTGTAGAAGTTCCAGGGAGTAGTGAATACGTTTATGCCGATGGACATTATGACGCAGCCCAGGGTGGCTATAAACATACGTCCGGCAAAGGTGCGCATGGTGCTGTTGTACATAAGGGGTTTCCTCCAAGCTTCGGGCTTTTTTTCGGGGCGCGCCCGAATGAACAGGGTACATTATAAACCCTTGCCATAGCGTATTTCAATAGAAAAACAGCCCTTTAACAATCTTTTTTTCGCGGCGCTCCCGCGCTGCGTAGAGCGCTGACAATACCATGCCGTCCATGGTATAATAAAAGATACGGGCGCCTGCGCGATATGCGCGGAAAAGCCCGAAAAAAGAAAAGGAATTGATGATATGTGCAATACCGAACTGCTTTCCTGCCTCAGGCAGGATAAGCTCATAGCCATATGCCGGGGCGCGGAGGGGGAAAGCCTTCTCAGCCTTGCCGCGGCCATACGGGATGGCGGCATACGCTTCATAGAAGTGACGTTCCAGCAGGAGAGGGAGGACTGCGCCGATTTGGCCCGGAGGAACATAAAGGCCCTCTGCGGTATGCCGGGCATAATCCCCGGGGCTGGTACTGTGCTGAGCCCCGATCAGGTGCGGGCCGCATACGAGGCGGGGGCAAAATATATCGTCTCCCCAAACACCGACCCCGCCGTCATAGCGGAAACTAAGCGCTTGGGCCTTGTATCCATACCCGGCGCGCTCACCCCCAGCGAGATAATGGCGGCCCACAACGCGGGCGCAGACCTGGTGAAGCTGTTCCCCACGGCCACAATGGGCCTAAAGTACTTCAAGGATCTCCGTGCGCCCCTCTCACATATAGGCCTTGTGGTCACGGCGGGCATAACGCCCGATAACCTCGGGGACTACCTGAAGGCCGGGGCCTTTGCCGCAGGCATAAGCAGCCCCCTGTGCGATAAGGAGCTCATGGCCGCAGGGGACTTTGCCGAGATAACCCGCCGGGCAAGGGCTTTCCGCGGCATCGCCAATCCAACCGTAAAGGCATGAATATCTTTAATATAAGAAATGGAAAAAATATGCAGACCATAGCCGAGATACTTTCAAAGGAACTGAACGAGACCCTGCCCCACGTGCAGAACGTGATAGAGCTGCTGGATGGGGGCAATACGGTGCCCTTCATAGCCCGCTACCGCAAGGAGCTGCACGGCAGCATGGACGACCAGCAGATACGAAGGCTGGCGGACAGGCTTACTTATCTTAGAAACCTGGATGCAAGGCGCAGCGAGATTAAGCAGAGCATCGCCTCTCAGGAAAAGCTTACCGGCGAGCTTTCATCAAAGCTGGACAGCGCCGCCACCTTGGCCGAGCTTGAGGACTTATACAGGCCCTACAAGCCGAAGCGCACCACGAGGGCTTCCATCGCAAAGGAAAAGGGGCTCATGCCCCTTGCCGCAAAGCTTCTCATGCAGGAGCCTGCCGCAGACCCCGTAAAGCTTGCGGAGAAATACGTAAACCCCGGCAAGGGCGTGAACACTCCCGACGAAGCCCTATCGGGCGCACGCGACATAATCGCCGAGCGGCTGTCGGATTCCGCCGATATCCGCCGCTATATAAAAGAGCTTGCACACAGGTCCGGCACGCTGACCGCGTTAAAGGCGGCGGACGCGCCGGAGGATAACGGGGTATACGATATGTACTTCGACTTTTCCGAGGGCCTCTCCACCATACCCGGCTACAGGGTGCTGGCGATAAACCGGGGCGAAAAGGAGGGTTTCCTTAAAGTTTCGGTAAGCATTCCCGAGGAAGGCGCAGAGCGCATAGTCGCTCTCAGCGTGGTGCGGGGGAGCTGCCCCTGCTCAAAGCAGGTGGAAGCCGCGGCAAAGGACGCGTGGAGCAGGCTTATATATCCCTCCGTTACCCGCGAGCTCCGCTCCATGCTCACCGATGAAGCCTGCGAGCAGGCCATAGCCACCTTTGCGGTGAACCTGAAGCCGCTGCTCATGCAGCCCCCGGTGAAGGGCATGGTTACCATGGGGCTGGACCCTGGCTACCGCACCGGCTGCAAGGTGGCGGTAGTGGACGAGACGGGCAAGGTACTGGATACCGCCGTCATATACCCTGCGCCGCCCCACAATAAAATAGCCGAAGCGGAGCGCATCGTCACGGGGCTCATAAAGAAGCACAACGTGAAGGTCATATCCATAGGCAACGGCACCGCCGGCCGTGAAACGGAAAAGTTCGCTGCAGATACCGTAAAAGGCACGGATGTAAAGTACGTTATAGTCAGCGAAGCGGGGGCATCGGTGTACTCCGCCAGCAAGCTGGGCGCGGAGGAGTTCCCGGATTACGACGTATCCCTGAGGAGCGCAGTGTCCATCGCCAGAAGGCTACAGGACCCATTGGCGGAGCTTGTGAAGATAGACCCCAAGAGCATAGGCGTTGGCCAGTATCAGCACGACATGCCCCAAAAGCGGCTGGACGAAACGCTGGAGGGGGTGGTGGAGGACTGCGTGAACAGCGTAGGCGTTGACCTTAACACCGCATCGGTGTCCCTCCTTTCCCACGTTTCCGGCGTAAATTCCACCGTGGCAAAGAACATCGTAGCGTACCGCGAAGCCGAAGGGGCTTTCAGGAGCCGCAAGGAGCTTCTCAAGGTGCCTAAGCTGGGCGCAAAGGCATACGAGCAGTGCGCCGGCTTCCTCCGGGTGCCGGAAAGCGCCGAGATGCTGGACAATACCGCCGTACACCCCGAGAGCTACAGGGCGGCCAAGTCGTTGCTTCTGCTCTGCGGCAGCGACATATCAAAGCTGCCCGATGAGCTTAAAAGGATAGGCATGGACAAGGCCGCCGAGGAATGCGGCATAGGCGTGCCCACGCTGAAGGATATACTCAGGGAGCTGCAAAAGCCGGGCCGCGACCCCCGGGACGAGCTGCCCAAGCCGCTGCTGCGCAGCGACGTGATGGAGATGAGCGACCTTGTGCCCGGCATGGAGCTTACCGGCACCGTGCGCAACATAGTGGACTTCGGGGCGTTCGTGGACATAGGCGTGCATCAGGACGGCCTCGTACACATATCGAGGATATGCAATAAGTTCATACGCCACCCCAGCGAGGTACTCAAGCCCGGGGACATTGTCACCGTATGGGTGCTTGAGGTTGACCAGAAGAAAAAGCGTATAAGCCTGACGATGAAAAAG
>ERZ827478.1634-NODE-1634-length-14744-cov-2.885765_pt1 | contig 14744 bp, 9 predicted proteins | sample MGYA00519705_ERZ827478 | MGnify/ENA primary metagenome ERZ827478 (study PRJEB31778, sample SAMEA3449318) | human gut metagenome | biome: human gut; feature: human-associated habitat; material: faeces | place: United Kingdom | collected 2010/2012 ... | reverse complement strand
GAGCAGATGCAGACAGCGTATCGTTCTGGAGGGAGATATTCCGTCTCCGATGAATCCGCCAAGCGGATGCCGTTTCCATACACGTTGTCCATATGCAATGGATAAATGTAAAGAATGCGTTCCGAAATTCAAGGAATATGAGAAGGGTCACTGGGTGGCCTGCCATCTGTTAGAGCAGTAGAATACTGCCGTTGTCTTGTTTGAGACAGCTTTCACTTTTTGGTGGGAGCAATTGAAATTGGGTAATGCAGGGTAGTCCTGTTTTATCAATAAATTTATAAAGGAGAGTACTATGAAAAAGAGATTGGTATCAGTTGTATTAGTTGCAGCTTTCGCTTTTTCCATGCTTGCGGGCTGTGGAAGCGACAACAGCGCAGCTAACGACAACAAAAACAACACATCTGCAGAAGCAGAGAAGACAGCTTCCAAAGACGGTGATTTCAACCTCACTGTAAACTTCGCATCTGAGCCGATGACAATGGATCCGGCCCTGAACTCCTCCGTGGATGGAGCTGTCATGGCAAACCATTTATTCGAAGGTCTGATGAAATGGGAGAGCACAGGTGAGGAAGTTGAAGGTTCTGACGGAACATGCGATAGTGCAAAACTTACTTACGGTCAGGCTGAGAGCTATGACAAAACAGCAAATGATGATGGAACTGTAACATACACCTTCCACCTTCGTGATGGCATCAAATGGTCTGACGGAAAAGACGTTACAGCAGGCGACTTTGAGTATGCTTGGAAACGTTTGGTTAACCCGGCTACAGCAGCAGATTACAATTACATGCTTGATTGTGTTGTAAATGCAAATGAGATTATGGCTGGTGAGAAAGATCCTTCTGAGTTAGCTGTAAAAGCAGTTGATGACAAGACATTTGAAGTAACTTTAACAACAGATCTTCCATATTTTGACGAGCTGTGTGCATTCCCGGCTATGATGCCTGTACGTCAGGACATCATCGAGGCAAATGGAGATCAGTGGACATTTGATCCTTCTACATACATCTCCAATGGTCCATACAAACTGACAGAGTGGACACATAACTCACAGATCGTAATGGCAAAAAATGAGAACTATTACGATTATGAGAACCTTGGACCGGATACTCTGACATTCAAACTGATGGATGATACAAACGCTATGCTTTCCGGTTTCAAATCCGGCGAGCTTGATTACATCCAGGAAGCTCCGCAGGCAGAACTTCCGAACCTGATCGCTTCCGGCGATATGAAGATCGTAGACTACCTTGGAACATATTATGTATGTTTCCAGACACAGAAAGCTCCGTTCGACAATCCGAAAGTACGTGAGGCATTCACACTTGCTGTTGACCGTAACTACATTGTTGATAAAGTAACTCAGTCCGGACAGGTTGAGGCTAGTGCATATGTACCAAGCGGTATCTCTGATGCTGAGGAAGGATCTGACTTCCGTAAAGTTGGTGGCGATTACTATGATCCGACTAAGGATGCTTACGAAGCAAACTGCGAGAAAGCAAGACAGCTCCTTGCAGAGGCTGGTTACCCGAACGGTGAGGGATTCCCGGTTGTAGAATATCTGTACAACACAAGTGATGCTCATAAAGCAGTTGCTGAAGCACTTCAGAATATGTGGGAGCAGGAACTTGGCGTAACTGTTACACTGAACAACCAGGAGTGGGCATCTTTCCTTCAGACACGTAAAAACGGTGATTACTCTATCGCACGTAACGGATGGATTTCTGATTACAATGATCCGGTTTCCTTCCTTGATATGTGGGTAACAGGCGGCGGAAATAACGACGCTCAGTACTCTAACCCGGATTACGATAACCTGATCAACCAGGCAAAAGCTGAATCTGATCCTGCTGCACGTATGAAACTGTTACATCAGGCAGAGGACATCTTAGTAGGTCAGGATTACGTAGTTGATCCGCTGTACTTCTATACACAGAAATATATGCTGCGTGATGGAATCGAAGGCATGTACTACACACCACTGGGATACTTCTTCTTTGGATATTGTACACAGTCTAAGTAGTAAATGACATGAAAAGGAATCCTGCTTGCAGGATTCCTTTTTTTGAAATAAATGGAATGGTAAAATTTTAGTGAAAAGCATATGAGCAACGGGATCATGTTTTTTTCAATGGAATTTTATAAAAACATATAAATACATAGGAGCATTTGCTTTAGGAGGATTCAGTATGCGAGCTTATGAAAGATTATTAAATTATGTAAAAGTCTGGACGACTAGCGATGAGGAGAGTACCACTTCTCCGACTACGGCACGTCAGTTTGATCTGGCAAAACTGCTGCTGGAAGAAATGAAGGGTATGGGCATTGAAGATGCCATGATGGACGAATACGGATATGTATACGGTCATATTCCGGCGACTCCGGGTTATGAGAATTGTACAGCCATCGGCTTCCTTGCACATATGGATACCGCACCGGATTACAGTGGAGAGAATGTGAATCCGCAGATTATTGAAAATTATGACGGAAAAGATGTGATTCTGGGCACTTCCGGCAGAACATTGACGGTAAAAGATTTTCCTTCATTAAAAAATATGACAGGGAAAACATTGATTACCACAGACGGAACCACATTACTTGGCGCAGATGACAAAGCAGGTATTGCTGAGATCATGACGGTTGCCGAGGAGTTATTAAAAGGTGATATTCCGCATGGAAACGTGTGCCTTGCTTTTACAACAGATGAGGAAGTAGGAAGTGGCGCCTGCCACATGGATCTGGAACGATTTGGTGCACCGTATGCCTATACGGTAGACGGTGGTCCGGAAGGAGAAATCCAGTTTGAAAACTTTAATGCAGCTTCTGCGGAGTTTGTCATTCATGGTGTCAATGTACATCCGGGCGAGGCAAAGGATATTATGGTTAATTCCATGAAAATTGCCATGGAGTTACAGGGTATGCTGCCGGAGCAGGAAGCACCGGAGCACACGGAAGGTTATGAAGGATTTTTCCACCTGATGGAAATGAACGGAAGTGTGGAAGAGACGACCATGAGCTATCTGATCCGTGAGTTTGATGCAGAAAAATACGAAGCACGTAAAGCTTTGATGCAGGAGATTACTGCAAAAATAAATGCAAAATATGGAGAGGGAACCGTAGAACTGAAACTGGAAGATTCTTACCGCAACATGCGTGAGATGATCGAGCCTTGTATGCAGCTGATCGATTTTGCAGTTCAGGCATGCAAAGATGCTGATGTGGAGCCGGATATCGCACCGATCCGCGGCGGTACAGACGGTGCACGTCTCAGTTTTGTCGGACTTCCGTGTCCGAACCTTGGAACAGGTGGTTATGGCTTCCATGGTGCGTATGAGCACATTACTGCAGAAGGCATGGATAAGTCTGCAGCAATTATAAAAAATATCATATCACAGTTCGCACACCAAATGTAGCAGTGGGAAAGAGTAGGAAAATTTTATGGGTGCATTATTGTATCAGACGTTAAGAGAAAGTATTGTGGATGCCATCCGCAGTAAGATCTTTAACCATGAGATCAAGCCCGGACAGCGTATTGTGGAGCTGGAACTGGCGAAAGAATTTCATACAAGCCGGGGGCCGATCCGCGAGGCACTCCGACAGCTGGAAAATGAAGGCATCATTGTGTATGCGAGAAATGTAGGATGTTCTGTGAAAGAACTTTCTTTTCAGGACTCCTACGAAGTATATCTGCTGAGAACCAATTATGAGGTAGTCAGTGTCAGATTTTTACAGGGAAAGATCCCGGAGAAGTCCATGCAGCATCTGGAAGAGATTCTGAAACGTATGAAAAATCTGACGGCAGAGGAATTTGACCAGGTATTTGAATGTGATAATGAATTTCATGAAGAACTGGTAAAAATGTGTGGTATGCCACGGGTTCAGAAAGCGTGGAAAGAGCAGTACTACGGTAATCTTTTCGCCGGATATGATCTGGTGCAGGATAAAGAAGCTATCGCAAAACGGCAGTATGCATCGCATAAGATCATTTATGATGCATGTGTGGCAGGAGATTGTGAGGCAATCTGTAAAGCCATCAAAGGCCATTACTGGAGAACCATCGGTGAAATGATGCGTGAACAAAATGTAGATGCGCCAGATCTTGAGCGTGGCTGGGAGAGTGCGTTTTAGGCATCTTGGTTTCTTTTGTGGTGAATATTGGTAATGAAGAAAAATCAGCTTTATTTTGTCTCAGTCGCTAGCAATCGCTCCTTGAGAAAAAATAAAGCTGATTTTTTGATTTACGTTATCCAGAACCGTAAATTTTGCATATTTTATACTATGATTACAGTGTGAAAAGCACGGAATAATCCATGTAATCATAATAGATCATCTGCAAGTCTTGTATGAAGTTTCACATGCATTCGACTTGAACTGATAGAACCTTCGGTGGATGTGCCGAAGAAAGAAAGGTAATAATATGGCAAGATTTACGAATCAGGCGCAATTGCGCTATGGAGATTCTGTGGCAAATTCAAATATTGCAGCCGAAACCGACGGTGGCAACAGCAGGAACCGCAGCAGTCATCACGGATGACTTCGATCCGATTCTGAAAAATCTGACGGTATCCTTCAATGGAACCGCATGGATAGAAGGCGTGGATTACACCTACGATGAGACAACCGGAAGTTTTGCGACCATCGCCGGAAACGTAACCGTGCCTGCGGCAGAATATGCCCAGAATCCGGTCACCGGCATCTGGATCACAAATCCTGGCATCAGCACGCTGATCGTAACCGGCACAGTATAAAAAAGCAACGATTCTTCGGAATCGTTGCTTTTTAGACGAAAGTCGCAATTTGAGTGGTTGACTCTGTTTTTGCCCTTTCGTATAATATTTATTCGATACCAATAAATTTATCAAAAAAGCATGGAGCATAAAACAGGAGTGTGCAGAACAAATATGAAAAACGTACTGAAGATATTTCGAAGAGATTTGAAGCGGCTGCTCCGAAATCGTGCGGCAGTGCTGGTACTGGGCGGCGTATGTCTGTTACCGTCGTTGTATGCATGGTTTAATATTGCAGCAAATATGGATCCCTATGGAAATACACAAGGCATTAAGGTTGCTGTGGCAAATTGTGATGAAGGTGCCGACACCGCGCAGATGTCGTTGAATGCGGGAGCCAGCATCATGGATAACCTGAAAGAAAACAAGAAACTTGGCTGGACTTTTGTGGATGAGGAGGAAGCCATTGAGGGAGTAAAATCAGGTGCTTACTATGCAGCCATTGTTATTCCTGAGGATTTCAGTGATTCGCTGCTGAGTATTTTATCCGGAGATGTCAGGAAGCCACAGCTGGATTACTACATTAATGAAAAGAAAAATGCCATTGCACCGAAAATCACAGATACGGGTGCCACGACATTGCAGCAGCAGATCAACGATACTTTTTCGTCCGTGGCTTCTGAAGCAATTTCAGAGATGGTCAGTACATCTGCCGGAAACCTGACAGTGGATGTGGACAATACCAATTCGGAATTGCTCAGTTCTATTTCTGCTGTGCGGGAGAATCTGGCCGGTTATCAGAATGTGTTGGATCATTTCCGGGAAACAGTAGGAAGTTCAGATGTATTGATCCAGGATACCCTGTCTTCGTTGGAAAAGCTGAAGAAATCAGCAGCATCTGTATCTGATACTCTGGATCAGAGCACAGATCTGCTGGGTGAGAGCCGTAAGGCAGTTTCTGATTTTTCGTCGGTATTTTCTGACAGTCTGACGAGTGGGGATCTGTTTTTGAATGATGCATATATTACTGCATCGATCAAACTGGGAAATTTGGAATCGAAAGTGACACAGGTGAATACGTCTGTGGGTGGCGGCCTCGATTCAGTGACAGATTTAAATCAGAAAAATCAGCAGATTCTGGATGAACTTGCAAGATTGCAGGGAAGTATCGCAAACGATTCACAGATTTCTGCAGCGATCACAGAGCAGATCGCAAATCTGCAAAAGCAGAATCAGGAGATTGGCCAGGTGCTTGATTCCATGGATAAAAGCAATTCAGCCATCGCAGATATGGTAACTACTTCGCAAAATACCAGACAGAATCTGGAACAGATTATGGGAAACAGCCGGGATGATCTGAAAAATTACCGTAGTACTCTGACGCAGTCTACTGTTCCGCAGATCAGTCAGTCTCTGGACGGACTGGCAGTGGTCAGTGGAGAAATGTCTGCAACATTATCAGGAATCACACCGATGGTGGATCAGCTGAGCACGATGCTGCAGCAACTGCAGACCAGTCTGGATGACAGCGTGAATGCGCTGACCAAAACCGGTTCTGCACTGGAGAAGGTTGATGCGCAGCTGGAAACGGTACAGACGGATATTAAGGCAATGCAAAGTTCTGAGGCTTATCAGGAAATTTTAGAACTGGAAGGCATTGATGCCGAGGCTATTTCCGAGTTTATGGCATCTCCGGTGTCTATTAATTCTGAAGTGTTGTATGATGTGAAAAATTATGGAACCGGTATGACGCCGTTTTATACAAACCTTGCACTTTGGGTAGGCGGTCTTATTCTGGTATCAATTCTGAAACAGGAAGTGGATAAGGATGCAGAAGTATCTGATTTTTCCAATACCAGTGCATATTTCGGCAGATGGATGTTGTTTGTTGTACTTGCAGTGATCCAGGGATTTATCGTCTGCATCGGTGATATTGTATTGTTGAAAGTGCAGTGTGTACACCCGGTATTGTTTGTGGCAAGTGGCATGTTCTGTTCTTTTATCTATGTAAATATTATTTTTGCAATGGCACTTACCTTCAAGCATATTGGAAAAGCATTGGGTGTATTCCTGATCATCTTGCAGATCCCGGGTTCCTCTGGTACGTATCCGATTGAGATGATGCCGGGCTTTTTCAAAAAACTGAATCCGTTCCTGCCGTTCACGTATTCCATCCGTGGCATGCGTGAGTGCATCGCAGGATTTTACGAGAATACTTATGTGAAAAATATGGCAGTGATGTTTGTATTTTTAGCACTGGCACTTTTTATTGGTCTGGTGCTTCGGCCGCTGTTGATGAATCTGAATCATCTGTTTGACCGGCGTCTGGAAGAGACAGAAATGATGGTCGGTGAGACTGCCGGCAGTGAAAGACAGCTTCCGCAGATGCAGCTGATGCTTGAAATCTTGATGCGGGATGATTTGACAAAACGCCGGTTTTTGGAAAAATCCGGAAAGTTTGAATTGAAATATCCGAAAATGGTGCGCATTGGATTCGCAGGAATCCTCGTGATTCCACTTGTATTTCTGATTTTATCCTTTGTATTACCGGCAAAATTTGTATTTCTGGTGCTCTGGATCATTTCCCTGATCGCACTGGTGGTTTATCTGATCTGTGTGGAGTATGTGCATGACCGTATTGTACGTCAGCTGGAGATGAGCGGACTGGAACCGGAAGAACTGGTAAAAAAGATTAAGGAGGGAGACATCTGATGAAAAATGTATGGAAAATCTTTCAGCGGGATATGATGCGTGTCCGCAATAATGTCATTGCGCTGGTTGTCATTATTGGTATCAGTGTCGTTCCCTGCCTGTATGCGTGGTTCAATATTGCAGCCAGCTGGGATCCGTATTCCAACACCGGAAATCTTAAGGTGGCTGTGGCCAGCGTGGATGAAGGATATGAGGGAAGTCTGATCCCGATTGAAATCAATATCGGTGATAAAGTGTTGTCTGCTTTGCGGGAAAATACTCAGATGGAGTGGGTGTTTACCACAGAGGAAAAAGCTACCAGCGGAGTGAAATCCGGAAAATATTATGCAGCGATCGTGATTCCGAAAGATTTCAGTAACAAGATGATGAGTGTTTTTTCTGAAAAGGTAGAAAAACCGGAGATTACCTATTATTCCAATGCCAAGGAAAATGCGATTGCACCGAAGGTAACAGATAAAGGAGCCGGTGCAGTGCAGCGTCAGGTAAATGAGGTATTTATCGAGACGGTTTCAGATACAACACTGACGGTACTGCAGGCAGTTTCTAATATGACACAGGCCAGTGGTGCGGAGACGATCGTGGATAATCTGAATACAAATCTGAATCAGATTGCCGGAGATCTGACAGCTTCTGCCGGTTTGCTGGAATCTTTCTCAGATATGACAGGTTCCGCGCAGAAACTGCTGAATTCTACTACGGAATTTCTGCAAACCGTACAACAGCAGACGAAGGAGAGCAGGCAGACATTTCAGGAGACATCAAAAACATTTTCCGGTCTGGATGATTCCATGGATGCGGCCGCAGACAGTGTCGGAACAGCACTGAAATCAGCAGAAAATGTGTATGATCAGATGGATCAGGTCATTTCAGGTGCCTTTTCTGATGAAAGTGCGGATGCACAGCAGATTGCATCCACGCTGGATACTCTTGCTGGTCAGGTTGGAAATGTGGTGACTGCCTATACTTCCGTCCGGGACTCTGTAGCAGCAGTCGCAGATAAATATCCGGAGACATCCCCACTTGTTGATGCAATTGTGGTTCGGATGGATACTTCCATTCAGCAGCAGAAAAATCTGCAAAGCAAATTACAGGACAGTGCAAAAGGCCTGCGGGATGCCACCACCGATCTTGGCACCGCACGGAGTGAGTTAAAGGATCTGGCAGCAAAGAACCGGGAAAATATGTCCGGTGTGTCTGCAAGTTATAAATCTTCGGTACAGAAATCATTAAATCAACTGTCAGCGTCCCTGACTTCTTCCAAACAGGAGATTTCCAGTCTGTTGTCGCAGCTGGATCAGAGTGCCAACGGCATTTATAAACTGACGGATACGGCAGATTCTGATCTGTCAGAAATCCAGAAAGTGCTGGGAGATTCCGGCGAACTGCTGACGGAAGCTTCTGACCGGATTACAGATACGACAGCTAAGCTGGATGAGATGGAAACGAGCGGAGATTTTTCCGAGCTGGAAGCTTTGATTTCCGGAGATAAATCTGCGATCAGTACATTTTTGGCAGCTCCTGTCTCACTGGATACGCACAAAATATATGAAATTGCTAATTACGGTTCTTCTATGGCTCCGTTTTATTCCGTATTGTCGATCTGGATCGGTGGTATCGTTCTGGTGGCAATGCTGAAAGTTAATGTATCTGAGAATTGCACGAAAGGATTAAAAAATGTCGAGCTGCATCAGATTTATTTTGGGCGTTTTATTACATTTATGATCGTTGGTTTATTCCAGAGTACATTGATCGCATTAGGTGATCTGCTCTATCTTGGGATTCAGTGTGAGCATCCGTTTTTGTTCCTGCTGGGCTGCTGGTTCTCAAGCCTGGTATTTGTAAATATTATTTATACGCTGACGGTGTCTCTGGGAGACATTGGAAAAGCGGTCAGCGTCATTCTGCTGGTTGTGCAGGTAGCCGGAACCGGTGGAACCTTCCCGATAGAGGTAGCACCGTCCTTCTTCCGTGCGGTTTATCCGCTGCTTCCGTTTACACACAGTATGGCTGCGCTGCGGGAGACGGTGGGAGGCATGTATGGCATGAATTACTGGATCGATCTTGGAAAACTTGCAATATTCTTAGGTATTTCTCTGATCGTCGGTCTGGTGCTTCGCAAACCGATCATCAAGGCAAATGATGCTTTTACAGAAAAACTGGAAGAGACAAAGCTTATGTAATGCTCCAAGTAGATGTAAATTTACGTAAAATGAATGCTTGAAAAAAATCCCCGTTGTTACTTAAAGATATAAGCAACAGCGGGGATTTCTTTGTCCCAATCGTTAAAAACCACAGGTGCATTTTTAAAAGTCATTTTCATGATCATTTATATAAGAAAGAATAAAAGCAATGTGCGCCTGGTAATCTTCACATTCGTTCTGCATAATGGAAACCGCTTTTTTTACTTTATTCAGTACCGTATTGCGGTGCTGGAAAATAGCGGTGGCTGTCTGGTTGATATTTCGCCCGTTTTTCAGAAATTGCATAAAAATATAACAAAGATCGCCGTTGTGGGTCTCATCATACTGGCGGAGTACTTCGTAACAGGGGGAAGCAGCCATTTTTACCACACCGGTCTTTTTCAGTTCCTGCAGCAGATACTTGGCATAATAATCTGAGAACGAATAGAAGGACGGGGCAGGAGCTTCCTCTCCGGAGGTGCCAAGCGCAAGGGCTTCCCGGGCCTGTGCAGCAGCCGTAGGCAGATCCATCAGAGAGAAAAAGGTGTTGCTGATGCCACATTCAAACTGCCGGTTGCGGAAGTTTTTGCGGAAAATCGTCTGTTCTTCCGGAGCAAGAAAAGTGGCATAGGATTCATTCTCACTGTTATTTTTCAGTATGTATAAAGTATTCTGATAGACAAACGGTTTTAACTGCGGGATTGAAGTACGCAGATTCCAGCTGACAAAGGAAAATGGAAGCTCCTGTTCTCCGTTGTAGCGGATGACCGCGAGCATAAAGCGCCCACTCATGGTCAGATCGGGAATATAACCAAGTTGATCTTCAATCTGCTGTTGCGGAATCTCCGGGTGCTCTAAAATATCGTGGAAGACCGGCTCATAAATCTCAGAAGAAGACCGGTTGGTAAAACGTTTCTGCTGGAAAAACAGCTGCAGGTTTTCGGTCACGATATTCATCAGATAGAGGTAATTTGTTCTCGGATGAACGGCACAATGAAAAATCAGTGCATAGCCAACGGTATGATTGTTTGCTTTGAAGCGGTACATCATGCTGTAGTAGCAGTCATGGGTGGTCAGGCTATACCAGCTGATCAGCGGATTTTCCGTCTGTTCTGAGGTGGAGATGAGTCCGTTCTGACGCAGGCGCTCCATGATCTGTGGTGTCACATAACCGGCAGACAGAATGGATTCCATGATCGGATCACTGACTTCCGGATTTTTGAGGTAACCAAGAATGGAGTAATTGCGATCCAGTACTACCATCGGGTGAACAAGAAAATCTCTGGACAGATTCAAAAGATCCTGCAGGGATTTCTGCTGGATCAGCATCAGATGAAAGTTTTTGTCCCAGACATCAAAATCATGAAAGATCTTCAGAATCCGATTGAACACAAGCGGAAAAGACTCATCGGTATATAAAAGAACCATGGAAAGGCCGGATGGAAAATCTGATACATGGAGTTTTTCATCCTGACAGATACACAGGAACGTACAGTTTGACTGGAAATCCTGGTCTGAAGTTCTGCTTAAAGCAGTTAAAAGCACCTGATCCGCAACCAGATAGAGTTCATTTTCATAAGTTCCGGCAAGCTGTGTCTGGTCAAAAAGCTGTACACCGTCAAAGCTGCAGGTCAGATCAATATTCTGGTTTTCATATATGCTGTTGGCAGAAAGCTGATATAAAAGTACGTTTAATGGTATCCGCATCGTGGTTCTCCTTTGTAAAAAACATATGCGCTCATTAGATCATGAACAAAAGCAGTTCATGATCAACATTCGTCGTTCGTCAATTATGCAAGCATATTGACACACTTGTACTCATTATATCACGATATGCAAATGTGTGAACAGCATAATTTCAAAGTGCATTTTTGTTTTTCTTGACATACAAAGAGGGGATGCATTGTATTAATATAGATACAAAAGTATAAGGAATATAAATGGGAGGTATAATCATGAACTTTTTTACACCGGCCGAAGTGGCCAAAAATTACATTGCAACCGGAAAAAGTAAGGTCAATACACCGATTCCGAAAATGATCATTCTTGCAATCCTGGCAGGTGCATTTATCGGATTCGGAGGTGTCGGAGCAACTACCGTGGCAGTGTCCATCACAGAACCGTCTCTTGGTAAATTCATCGGAGCCTGTGTATTCCCGGGTGGACTGACGATGGTTCTGATCGCTGGAAGTGAACTATTCACCGGAAATTGTCTGTTGACAATCCCGCTTCTGGAGAAGGAGATCACTGTAAGCCAGATGCTGAAAAACTGGGTGATCGTGTACATCGGTAACCTGATCGGCGGAATCCTGGTAGGTGCAGGCGTTGCGTTTAGTCATCAGCCGTCTCTGTTTGGAAATGGAATGGCCGTATCGGTATTATCTACGGCAGTAAGTAAATGTTCTATGCCATTTAGTGATGCATTTATCAAAGGCATTCTCTGTAACTTTCTGGTATGTACCGCTGTATGGATTTCCTTTGCGGCAAAAGAAGTAGTCAGCAAGATCGTGGGGCTGTTTTTCCCGATTATGATGTTTGTGCTCTGTGGATTTGAGCATAGTATCGCAAATATGTATTACATCAGTGCAGGCCTTTTTGCAAAAACAAATGCAGTTTATGTACAGGCAGCCACAGATGCAGGGGTGGATCTGACAAATCTGACCTGGGGCAATTTCTTTGGTAAAAATCTGCTGCCAGTTTCCCTGGGAAATATCATAGGCGGTGCAGTCTGTATCGGATGTGTGTACTGGTTTATTTATCTCAGAAAAAATAAGGCAGATGCTTAAGAACAGAACGAATCACTGCACATCCATGCAGCAGTGAGAATGCTTCTCAAAAATGTATGGATTGCACAAATTCAGATACAAAATTGTGCTTTTGTCATATGCTGAGAGCACAATTTTTTCGTTATAATAGATGCATTACAGTATCCTGTTGTGATACTGGATAGGAGGGATATTAGAAAAATGAGTAAGATTTATCTTGCCGGAAAGCACAGCCGTGATGTGATCATCGGGGATCTGTTAGAGAAATTCTCCAGAAAAGTAGAAGTCTACCCGCCTGGAACATGTCCGTTGACCGTACAGTTATCACTGCTGCACGCTTCCATGAATCAGACCTGTGGAAAATGTGTACCATGTCGTGATGGTCTTCCACAGCTTGCAAAATTACTGGAAAAAATATTAAATGGCGTTGGAAGCATGGAAATGCTGGATAAAATGAAAGAAATCGCCATCATGATTCGTGACAGTGCGGACTGTGCCATTGGTTACCAGTCTGCCATTGAAGTTCTGGAAGGACTCGAAACGTTTGCCTCAGAGTATGAAAGCCATATCAGGGCACATGAATGTCCGCAGAATGTGGGACAGAAAGTGCCGTGTGTAACGCTCTGTCCGGCCCATGTCGATATTCCGGGCTACATTGCACATGTACACGAAGGAAACTACGCAGATGCAATCAATCTGATCCGCCGGGACAATCCATTACCGACTGCCTGTGCCATGATCTGTGAGCATCCGTGTGAGGAGCGCTGCCGCAGAAATCTGATTGATGATTCCATCAACATCCGCGGTATCAAAAAATATGCGGTAGATCAGATCGCAGCGGATCAGGTAGCAGTTCCGAAAGCAAATGTATCCACCGGCAAAAAAGTTGCCGTCATCGGTGGCGGCCCTGCCGGAATGACTGCGGCATATTTTCTGTCTCTGATGGGACATAAAGTAACCGTTTATGAAGCAAAAGAGCATCTCGGTGGTATGCTGATGTACGGAATCCCAAATTACCGGTTCCCGAAAGACCGCATGGATGAGGATATGAACGCCATCCTTTCCACAGGAAATATTGAAGTAAAATATAATACAAATGTAGGTGTGGATATTTCCGTTGAGGAAGTAAGAAACAGTCATGATGCCATGTTTGTTGCAATCGGTGCACAGAAGGGTAAAAAACTCCGTCTGGAAAATATTGATGCAAACAACGTGTTCTCAGCCGTAGAGATGCTGGATGAGATCGGACATGGCCACCGTCCGGATTATACCGGCAAGACCGTAGCCGTAATCGGCGGCGGAAACGTAGCCATGGATGCGGCAAGAAGTGCCCTGCGCTGTGGAGCAAAAGATGTCCGTATCATATACAGAAGACGTCAGGAAGATATGACCGCTCTGGATACAGAGATTGAATCCGCGGTTATGGAAGGAATTGAGCTGATGCTCCTTCAGGCGCCAAAGAGCATTGAGAAGGACGAAAACGGCGACTGCTGTGCACTCTGGGTACAGCCGCAGATGATCGGTGCATACCGCGGAGGAAGACCGTCACCGGTCGATTCCGCATCCAAAGAACCATTGCGTGTTCCGTGTGATGTCGTACTGATCGCCGTTGGACAGGATATTATCAGTGAACCGTTCGAAGCGTTTGGTATGCCGGCAGAATGGCATGTATTCCAGGCAGGACTTGATACTGCGGTAGAGGGTATGCCGGGTGTATTTGTCGGCGGTGACTGCGCGACCGGACCGGCAACTGCAATCAAAGCGATCGCAGCCGGTAAAGTAGCAGCACACAATATCGATGAATATCTTGGTTTCCACCATATCATCAGCTGTGATGTTGAGATTCCGGAACCTCGCTTAAGCGACCGCGAACCTTGCGGAAGAGTTGAACTGACAGAACGCGAAGCATGCAGCCGTGTCTGTGACTTTGAAGGCGTTGAAAACTGTATGACAGAAGCCGAAGCAAAACAGGAATCCCACAGATGCCTGCGCTGCGACCACTTCGGTTATGGTATTTTCAAAGGAGGTCGGAAAGAAAAATGGTAAATGTTACAATTGATAATCAGAAAATATCCGTACCTTCCGGAACTACTATCATGGAAGCTGCGGCAAAGCTTGGAACTCCGATTCCGAAATTATGTTATTTGAAAGATATCAACGAGATTGCGGCCTGCCGTGTCTGCGTTGTTGAGATTGAAGGAAAAGACCGTCTGGTCACATCCTGTAATAACGTCGTAACCGAAGGCATGGTGATCTACACGAACAGCCCGAAGGTACGCATTGCAAGAAGACAGACTGTACAGCTTATCCTTTCCCAGCACGACTGCAAATGTGCAACCTGTGTCAGAAGCGGAAACTGT
>ERZ827478.1627-NODE-1627-length-14871-cov-5.105764_pt1 | contig 14871 bp, 14 predicted proteins | sample MGYA00519705_ERZ827478 | MGnify/ENA primary metagenome ERZ827478 (study PRJEB31778, sample SAMEA3449318) | human gut metagenome | biome: human gut; feature: human-associated habitat; material: faeces | place: United Kingdom | collected 2010/2012 ... | reverse complement strand
TCATAGTTTTCCTGGGCAATCCCGGCCCACGCTATGAGTTCACCCGCCACAATGCCGGATTTATGGCCGCTGAGGCTATGGCCCGGGAAAAGAACCTAAGTATAAATAAGCTCCGCTTCAAATCCCTCACTGCCTCCTGCTCAATAGGGGGTCAGGCCGTCCTGCTTATGAAGCCCCAGACCTTTATGAACCTGTCCGGGGAGGCAGTGCGCCAGGCCGCCGCTTTCTACAAAGTGGCCCCTGAGCACGTGCTTGTCATTTCCGACGAGATCAGCCTGCCCATAGGGAAGCTGCGCATTCGCACCAAGGGCTCCGCAGGGGGGCACAATGGCCTGAAGGACATCATAGCCAAGCTGGGTACCCAGGATTTTCCGCGGATACGGATCGGCGTGGGAGCGCCGCCCCATCCCGACTACGACATGGCCGATTGGGTGCTCTCCACCTTTAAAAATCAGGATGCCGAGGATATGAAAGCTGCGGCTTTGAGGGCAGCCCAGGCGGCTGAGTGCTATATCACCCAGGGTCCGGATCGGGCGATGAACCTTTTTAATTAGTATTTTACGGCTCTCTCCCCCGCAGCGGGGGAGGCCGGAAGATAAAGTACGAAGGAGGAGACCGCTTATGAAGAAAAACTGTATTGCAATGCTGCTTGCAGGCGGTCAGGGCTCAAGACTTTATGCACTGACTCAGAAAGTGGCAAAACCCAGCGTTCCCTTTGGCGGGAAGTACAGAATAATAGACTTCCCCCTCTCCAATTGCGCCAACTCCGGCATCGATACTGTGGGCGTGTTGACCCAGTATCGTCCCCTTCAGCTCAACAGCTATATCGGCAACGGCCAGCCTTGGGACCTGGACCCGGCCGACGGCGGAGTATATATCCTGCCGCCCTACCAGAGTGCCGGAGAGAAAGGCTCCTGGTTCTCCGGCACTGCCAACGCAATCTATCAGAACATCAGCTTTATCGAGACCTATGACCCGGAAAACGTGCTTATCCTCTCCGGTGACCACATCTACAAGATGGACTATTCCGACATGCTCCGGGAGCACCTGGAGAAGGAAGCCGCCTGCACCATATCGGTGCTGCAGGTCTCCATGGAGGAAGCCACCCGCTTCGGTATCATGAACTTGGGGGAGGACGGCTACGTCAACCAGTTTGAGGAAAAGCCCAAGCAGCCCAAGAGTGATCTGGCCTCCATGGGCATATACATATTTAATTGGAAGAAGCTGAGGGAGTACCTCATTGCCGATGAGAATGACCCCAACTCCTCCAAGGACTTCGGCAAGAACATCATCCCCAATATGCTTGCCGCCGGGGAAAAACTCTGGCCCTACCGTTTCAGAGGCTATTGGAGAGACGTGGGCACCATCACCAGTCTGTGGGACGCCAATATGGATATGCTCTCCCCCGACCTTATAAATCTCTACGATGCTTCCTGGCCTATAAGCTCCAGGAGCCCCATCTGCCCGCCCCACTTTGCCGGGGAGGAGTCGGAGATCATCCACTCCATAGTGACCGAAGGCTGTGAAGTGGATGGGCATGTGGAAAATTCCGTACTGTCCCCCAACGTCATAATCGGCAAGGGCGCCACCGTAAACTACAGTGTGCTCATGCCCGGCGCCGTGGTGGAGAGCGGCGCTATAGTGGAATACGCCATCGTGGGCGAAAATACCGTCGTTCGTTCCAGCGCTCATGTGGGAGCTCCTCCCGACGGCACCGATGCCTGGGGAGTGGCCACCTGCGGGCCGGATATAGAGATCAGGAGCGGGGCGGCCGTGCCTGCCGGCGCCATGATCTACACCGGGGAGGAGGTTTAAGCAATGAAGGATTTCCACGGAATTATCTTTGCCTACAGCGCTGCCCCTGAACTGAGGGAATTGGTGGGAGCACGTACTGCCGCCTCCCTGCCCTTCTGCGGCAGATACAGGCTTATCGACTTTGCCCTGTCCTCCATGCGCAACGCGGGAATACTGGATGTGGGCATCATCATGCAGCGGGATTACCAGTCCCTGCTGGACCATATAGGCAGCGGTAAGGCCTGGGATATGAGCCGCCGCAGCGGCGGCTTGCGTATGCTGCCCCCCTTCGGCCTGCCCGAATACCACACTGGTAACTACACCGGCACCATTGAAGCCCTTAATGCTGTGGCCACCTATATCCGGGATATACCCCAGAAGTATCTGGTGCTGCTGTTGGGCAACATGTGCGCCAATATAGACCTGCTCCAGCCAATGCGCCAGCACCGGCGCTCCGGGGCGGAGATAACCGCAATCTGCGCCGACCATACCCCCGCCGAGAGCCACCACCGCTATGTGCTGGGAGAGGACGGCATGGTAAAACAGATACTCTTTGACCGTACTGACGACGGTGAGGGCCTGCCCTCCCTGGAGGGGTACATCATCAATAAGGATACCCTGCTGAAGATGATGGACGACTGCAAGGCCAGAAATCTCTACAGCTTCCATAAGGATGCCGTGGCGGCCTTCCTGGCCCAGGGCGGCACCATGGATACCTATGTGCACCCGGGCTATGCCGTTGCTATACGTACCGTGGAGGCATATTATAAGGCCAGTATGGATATGCTTAAAACCGAGTACCGCCGCCAGATGTTCCCGGCAGACCGGCCGGTGCGCACCAAGGCCCATGAGGAAGTCAGCACCTACTACGGAGAGAAAGCGGTCTCCCGCAACTGCCTGGTTGCGGATAACTGCATGATCGAAGGCAGCATAGAAAACTGCATCATTTTCTCCGGCGCCCGTATAGAGCGGGGAGCAAAGCTTCGCAACTGCATCATCATGCGCGGTGGCATAGTGGGCGAGAACACGGAGCTCAACTGTGTTATTGCAGATAAGTTCTGCTCCTTCTCCTCCGGCACCGTACTTACAGGCAACGCCAAGCTGCCGATGGTGGTGCCAAAGGGCGTCAGTATCTGAACTTTTTTAAGCCCCTATTATTTTGCAGGATTCCCGGTGCGGCAGCTGAGTCTCGCCGCACCGGAATTTTGATATTATACCAAACGGCCGCAGGCTGCCCATGGGCGGCTGGCGGTCAAACATGGAGGAAAGAATTTAATGACCAATCAAATTTCCCGCGACGAAGTACGCAGCGCCATTGAGGATAAGCTCTGCGCACATTTCGGAGTGGCCAGTGACCTTGCTACCGACGCCCAGATCTTTCAGGCGACGGCAATAGTGATCCGGGAACTGATGAGCCGCCTGCTCACAGCGGAAAATCCCCATCACGCCACAAAGGAAATCCACTATATGTCCATGGAATTCCTCATGGGCCGCAGCCTTATGAAGAATGCCTATAACCTGGGAGTATCCCAGGCGGTCATAGGCGCACTGGAAGATATGGGCCGCAGCGCCGCCGATATCTTTGAGGAGGAGCCGGATGCAGGTCTGGGCAACGGCGGCCTTGGCCGTCTGGCAGCCTGCTATATGGACTCTATTGCTACCGAGGGCCTGGAAGGGACTGGATATTCCATATGCTATGAGCTGGGCATGTTCAAGCAGAAGCTGGTAGACGGCAAACAGACCGAGGTAGCCGACGATTGGCGCATAAGCGCCGAGAGCTGGCTGGTACCCCACTACGAGGACGCGGTGGAGGTCCGCTTTGGCGGACAGATAGAGGCCCATTGGGACAGTCTTGGCCATTATCACGCCGAGCACAGAAACTATGACGCCGTCATAGCAGTGCCCCGGGATATGCTCATCGCCGGTTACGGCGGGCGGGAGATAAACAAGCTGCGTCTTTGGGACGCCAAGAGCACCAACTCCCTGGATATGTACCTCTTCTCCGAGGGCAAATATGTAAAGAGCATGGAGCAGCGCACCATGGCCGAGGTCATCACCAAGGTCCTTTACCCTGCTGACGACCACATGGAAGGCAAGTCCCTGCGCTTGAAGCAGCAGTACTTCTTTGTATCTGCCACCGCCCAGGATATAGTGCGCAAGCATATGAAGAAGTGGGGCGATATCCGCAGCTTTGCTCAGCACCACACCATCCAGATAAACGATACCCATCCCACCCTCATCATCCCGGAACTCATGCGTATATTTATGGACGAATACCAGCTGGGTTGGGATGAAGCCTGGGAGATAGTCAAGGGCAGTGTGGCTTACACCAACCACACCGTCATGGCGGAAGCCCTGGAGAAATGGCCTCAGGGTCTGGTACAGCAGCTTCTGCCCCGTCTCTGGGAAATCATGTGTGAGATCAACCGCCGCTGGTGCGATTATCTCATTGGCTGTTTCGGCAGCAACGAGAAGGTTGGGCGCAACATGATAATCAGCGGCGGCCAGGTCCACATGGCAAATATGTGTCTTGCCGCCTGCTACAAGGTCAATGGCGTGTCCCGGCTCCACGGCGAAATACTTAAAAACGACCTGTTCAAAGACATCTGTTCCCTGGATCCCCAGCGTTTTACCCACGTGACCAACGGCATTGACCATCGCCGTTGGCTCAGCCAGATCAACCCCGGGCTCCACGGACTCATTGTGGAACTGCTGGGCGGTGATGATTACCTTCTCAAGCCCGAAGAGCTCATAAAGCTCATGGACTTTGCCGGCGACAGCCAGGTCAGGGAGCAGGTCAACAAGATAAAGAAGGACAATAAGGAGCGCTTTGCCCGTTTTGCCCTGAGAAACGACGGCTTTGTCCTGAATACCGACGCTATTATGGACGTACAGGTCAAGCGCCTTCACGAGTATAAGCGCCAGCTGCTGTGCGCCATGAGCATCGCCAGCCTCCAGATGCAGCTCCACGACAATCCCAATATGGACTTCGTGCCCCGGAGCTTTGTGTTCGGCGCCAAGTCCGCTGCGGGTTATAAGACTGCCAAGCGCATCATAGAGCTGCTGCTGTCCATGGCCGACGATATCAACAACGACCCCGTGTGCAAGGATAAGCTCCAGGTCTACTTTGTGGAGAACTACAGGGTCAGCGCCGCCGAGGCCATCATGCCAGCCGCCCAGGTCTCCGAGCAGATCTCCACCGCCGGCAAAGAGGCCTCCGGTACCGGCTGCATGAAGCTGATGATGAACGGCGCCGTGACTATAGGCACCCTGGACGGAGCCAATGTGGAGATGTACGAGCGGCTGGGAGATGAGAACATGTTCCTCTTCGGACTGCACACCGACGAGATCGCCAACTGGCGCCGCAACGGCTACGACCCGGCGGGTCTGGCCCAGAGAGACGGGGAGATCATGCGTATCATGTCCCGCTTCCGCCAGGGCTTTGCCGACGGCAAGAGCTATTCCGACCTGGTATCCAGCCTCCTCTACGGCGGCGACCAGTATATGCTGATTGCCGACTACAGGGCTTATGCCGGCTGCCAGAAGCGTATGTATGAGCGCATCAAGGATGAAGGCGAGCGGGCCCGCCTGTCCATCGTGAACACCGCCCAGAGCGGCGTGTTCGCCGCCGACCGGGCTATCGCCGAATACGCAAAGGATATATGGAAGATAAAGTAAGGCCTCAGACCAAAAGTATTGATGCCGCCGTGGTTTTCGGCGGCATCAATATGGATATATGGGGCAGGCCGGGGCAGCCACTGATACTCAGGGACTCCAACCCCGGTACCGTCACCCTGCGCCCCGGCGGAGTGGGGAGAAATATAGCCCATGACCTGCGGCTTTTGGGCTTGGAGGTCAGCCTTGTTGCGGCCATAGGCGACGATGTATATGCCGATGCTATCATAAGCAGCTGCCGGGAGCTGGGGATAGATTTGAGCCTTGCCCCGATCTTTCCGGGACGGCGCAGCTCTACCTATCTGTATATCAGCGACGAGAAGGGAGAAATGGAGCTGGCTGTCAGCGATATGGAAATATGCTCGGCGCTGACGCCGGAATATGCGGCCTCCGTGCTGCCGAAACTTCAGGCCTCCGCTGTGGTGGTGGATGCAAACCTGCCGGAGGAGACGGTGCACTATATCTGCAACAACAGCCCTATTCCCGTTTATGCCGACCCGGTTTCCACCGCCAAGTCTGTGAAGCTGCTGCCGGTGCTGCACCGGTTATCGGCAATAAAGCCAAATGCCCTGGAGGCAGAAAAGCTCACGGGGGAAAAGGACACTGAACGGGCTGCCCGGGCTCTGGTGGAAATGGGTGTAAAAAGAGTGTTTGTGAGCCTGGGCGGACAAGGGATGATAGCTGCCGACGAGAAGGAACTGCTGCATTTGCCGGCGCCTTTGGCTCCGGTGGTGAACACCACGGGGGCAGGGGATGCCGCTACTGCGGCAATGGTTTTTTCCGGTATAAAAGGGCTGAGCTTGAAAAAAACGGCGGAACTGGCCCAATGGGCCGGGGCCGTTACCTGCGGCAGCGAGAGCCCCAACACGGAAAAACTCAGGGATGTTTTGGAATTACTGTAAATAAACGGGGGTTAATACAATGGAGACCAGGGGGAGAAGGCTCAGTTTTTCCGGGCTTCTTTTTGCTCTGCTGCTGGCCCTTGAGCTCAGCTTCGTTACGGACATGCTCACCACCAGGGCCGTGAGCAACCTACCGGCCGCAATATTGGCGGCTGTCTTTGCCCTGTCTTTCATTGCCTTTGCTGTATTGGGCCAGCTGAGACACGGGCTGATAAAATGGCTTTTCCTCCTTTTTACTGCCGTGGTGCTGCTGCTGGGCCTGGGCCTGTATCTGGTCTGGTTCAGCACTTTCAAGAACGGAGTTTACCAGGATGCGGACAAAGCGAAGGCCCAGATCTTCTCCGGGAAAAAAGTCATGGCCATCGTACCCCACCAGGACGATGAGATGAATCTGCTGGGGGGAGTGCTGGAGCAGTACGTGAAATACGGCAGCGACGTGTACATCGTCTATGTCTTCAATGGGGACATGAACGGCGACGGGGTACAGCGCATTACCGAGGCCGACACTGCCATGACCGCCATAGGTATCCCGGCTGAAAATCTCATTTTCCTGGGCTATGGGGACCAGATCAACCTGGACGGCACGCCGGTATTCCTCTGCCCGGAGGACGAGGTGCTCACATCTGCCTCCGGTTTCAGCAGTACCTATGGTACGGACAGGCACCCGCCCTTTAATCCCGGGGCGGCATACACCCGGAAAAACCTGTATAACGATATACGCACCGTACTGCTGCGCTATACCCCGGACGTGGTTTTCTGCACAGATGCGGATGAACACATTGACCACCAGACCGTGGCAATGTTTTTTGAGCAGGCCATGGGCGAGGTTTTAAAGGCCCGGCCCGCTTATGAGCCGGTAATATTCCGGGGCTTTGCCTACAGCACCGCCTATGCCGCCCCTTCGGATTATTACGCACTCAACGCTCTGTCTACGGTAAAGCCCGGGAATGAGGACTTTATCACCGACAGCGGCAGCAATATTTATAACTGGGATGAGCGTGTCCGCCTGCCGGTATATCCGGGTATCCTGTCCCGCTCCATATACAGCAGCTCCGGCTATGCCATGGCGGAATGCTATGCCTCCCAAGGGGCGATAAACCATGCCGACGGGATAATTAATTCAGATAAAGTATTCTGGCTCAGGGAGAGCGGCTCCCTCAGCTATGAGACGGAGTTCTGGGTCAGCTCCGGAGATGCGGCGCTCCTCAATGATTTCATCCTGTCCCAGCACACCAGCTATCACGAGGACCCGGGATACTCCGACAATACCTGGGTGCCCGAGGCGGATGACAGTGAGAAGCGAGCCATCATAAAATTTGAAGAGCCCACCATTTTAAGCCGCGTAGTGCTCTACGACAATCCATCCATGTCTGACAATGTGCTGGAAGCCGCCGTGCGCCTGGATAACGGTGCTTTCTACCTCAGCGGGCCTCTGGAACCCAACGGCTCCGGTACGGAGATCTGCTTTGACCCGGTGTATGTGGAGGAGCTGGAAGTGGTGCTTATGGAAACCGAAGGCAGCGGCGCCGGCCTTACGGAGATAGAGCTCTATGCCGGCAGCTATGAGCCGCCCTTCAGTTTCATAAAACTCACCAATGCCCAGGGAGATTTCATTTACGACTACTATATCGACCCCAGCGGCCGGGAGGAACTGGGCCTCTATGCCTTCGGATGCAGTGACAACCCCGCAGATTACAAGGTGATATGCATCGGGCAGGATTGCTATGCCTCGCTGGAGGACGGCAAGTTAATAATGAACTGCCCGGAGGGCAAGAGCTGCTACCTGACCTTGATGGATGAGAGCGGGGCGCTCAGCGATACCGTTTATATACGCAACGATACCGCCTGGCCTGCCCAGCTGGCCCAGGCTCTGGAATATCATATGCGTTTTGAATTCAGACAGGGCTCTAACAGCAATACCGCAATAATCATAAACAGAGTAAAGGAGATTGTGGAGAAATGGCAATGAGCAAGTTCAAAGCTTTCCTGCGCCGGAAAAATATAGTCTTTTCTGCCCAGCGCTACGGCATTGAGGCTTTGGGGGCAATGGCCCAGGGCCTGTTTTGTTCCCTGCTGATAGGCACCATAATCAACACTCTGGGCCAACAGCTGGGCCTGCCTTTCCTGCAGGATGTGGGCAGCTTTGCAATGTCTGTCTCCGGGGCGGCAATGGCGGTTGCCATAGGCTATGCTCTGAAGGCCGACCCCATGGTGCTCTTCTCACTGGCAGCTGTGGGCTATGCCGCCAACGCCGAAGGCGGCGCCGGCGGCCCGCTGGCGGTGCTGGTGATTGCCATTGTGGCTGCCGAGTGCGGCAAAGCGGTGAGCAAGGAGACTAAAGTGGATATCCTGGTAACGCCCGGCGTAACCATACTGGTGGGCGTGGCCCTGGCAAAGTGGATAGCCCCCCCCATAGGCACTGCCGCCTATGCCTTCGGCCTGCTTATAGACTCCGCTACAAAACTCCAGCCCTTCTGGATGGGCATAGCCGTTTCGGTGCTTGTGGGCATGGCCCTGACTCTGCCCATATCTTCCGCTGCCATATGTTCGGTTTTGCAGCTTACAGGCCTTGCCGGCGGTGCCGCCGTGGCCGGCTGCTGCGCCCAGATGGTGGGCTTTGCCGTAATGTCCTTTAAAGAAAACCGCTGGGGCGGGTTGGTGAGCCAGGGCTTGGGTACTTCGATGCTGCAAATGCCCAATATCGTCCGCAATCCCCGGATCTGGATTGCTCCTACAGTGGCCTCCGCTATTACCGGACCTATAGCCACATGCCTCTTCGGACTGGAAATGAACGGGACGGCAATCAACTCCGGCATGGGTACCTGCGGACTGTGCGGCCCCATCGGAGTGTGGACAGGCTGGCTGGCGCCCTCCGCCGAGGCGGTGGCCAAGGGGGCTGCTGCGATAAGCCCTTCGGCCATGGACTGGATTGGCCTTGCGCTGGTGGCTGTTGTGCTGCCCGCAGTTCTGACTCCGCTGATAAATCTCCCCCTCCGCCGCTTGGGCTGGGTCAAGGACGGAGATCTGAAGCTGTAAAGCCGACTTTAAATAACTTTTCTCAATATATCGGAGCCCGCCGTGGATATCCCTATCTACGGCGGGCTTTGTTTTTAAATATTGCTAAAAACTGAGTATGTTTTTTTGCTGGAGGGAAACAATGTAAAAAAAGGAGGTATTATATATGAAATTAACCGAAGATTCTATAAAGGAGTTTGAGAACAAGCTATACCTCAATGAGAAATCCAAGGCCACCGTTATGAAATATTCTGCTGCTATCCACAAGCTGAAAAACTATCTGAAGGAAAATGAAATTAGCCCCTTGAAATTTCACCACCTTCCGAGAGGCGTTATCGGGTGTTATTAAAGCCCCGGAAACCCTTGAAAATACGCCAATTTATCCATGCGAAGGCGTTATAGGCTGTTATCGAACATTACCGCATTTTTATGGCCTCACGGACGCTCGTGAGGGAAAAATTAAGGGCAAAACACAGGGAACGACAAGAGAATGAAGTGGCAAAGAGAACTGTCGTGATGTGTGCCAGGCTCCGCCGGAGCCTCCCCTGTGTGAAGCCGGACAACTGAATATAGCGGCTCTTGTGAGCCGATGGATTGACGGACATTAGTGTTTCTGCTGATGTCCGTTTTTCTATGCCTAAAATCAGATGCGAAAGGAGGTTCCGGGCTGGGCCTCCTTTTTGTGTCTCAATGGAGGTGAGAAGCATTGAGCGACAAGCCCGCGTCACCTGCCAGGGGACGAAAGAAAACCGCCCCGCCTGCCCAGCAGCCACCCCAGGAAGAAGTGGTGGTTCGCCTGCCGCTGACGGACCTTCATCCTTTCCCGGACCACCCTTTTCAGGTGCGGGACGATGAGGAAATGCGGGAGACAATCCAGAGCGTCAAAGAGTATGGCGTGATTGTCCCTGCCATCGTGCGGCCCCGCGAGGAAGGCGGCTATGAGATCGTAGCCGGACACCGGCGCAAATACGCCTGTGAGCAGGCCGGTCTGGATACCATGCCGGTCCTGATCCGCAACCTGGACCGGGACGCCGCCACCATCATCATGGTGGACAGCAACCTTCAGCGGGAGAACATCCTGCCCAGCGAAAGGGCCAAGGCATACAAGATGAAGCTGGAGGCTATCAAGCGGCAGGGCGCACGAAACGATTTGACTTCGCCGAAAATTTCGGCGAAGTTGAGAAGTGATGATGAGATCGGCCAGCAGATGGGGGTCAGCGGCGATACGGTCCGCAATTATATTTCCCTGACGAACCTGGTCCCGGAGCTGATGCAGATGGTAGACGAGAAAAAGATTGCCCTTTCACCCGCCTATCAAATTGCGGCGCTCAAACCGGAGGAACAGCAGATGCTCGTCACCACGATAGACTATGAGCAGGCCACCCCGTCACTCTCCCAGGCCCAGCGGATGAAGAAATTCAGCCAGGCCGGGCGGCTCAATGAGGACAGTATGCTGGCAATCATGTCCGAGGAAAAGAAGCCGGAGAAGTTCAGCCTGACCTTTGACGGGGACCGCATACGCAAGTATTTTCCAAAATCCTATACGCCCCTGCAAATGGAGAACACCATCATCAAGCTGCTTGAGGCATGGCAGAAGAAACGCCAGCGCAGCCAGGAGCGATAAAACCGAATACACCTAACCCGCCGGACAATCCATTTGCCCGGCTTTTTCATTTTCACAAGGAGGTATCCATGTATATCAACACTTTCAAATACACACCGGAAGATGTGGACTGCAAACTTTGCACCGAGTATGTCAAGAAATTTGGCTGCACCGCCTGCGGCTGCCCCTGGATGGCCGAGCGCATCGAGGCGGGCGTTGTGGGCTATGCAGAGGTGGTCCGGCAGATGTTTCCCCACGATAAGCGCCTGATGGCCCGTCTGGAACCGCTGATCCGGGATTTTCCCGGTATGCTCTGGCAGGATGAGCGCCACCGTCAGCGCATGGAGGGCGTGAAAATCCACCTGGGCCACAGCAAGCGCCGGGACACGCCTGCCTTCTTTGCGGTCATGTTCCTGTTCACTTCCGATGAGGACATTTACCGCCGCGCCGGAAACTGCCTGTGCAGGCGGGGCGCGGAGTTCGACTATGCAAGGCTCCATGAGATTTCTCCCCACGATTACACCCTCTATATCGCTGCGCGGGGCATCTACACCAATGCGGGCGGCCTGACAACCCGTGACCTGGCGGATGCCGAGGTTGTGGACGCTGCGGCGCTCCGCATGATCGTGAACGCCCTGCTCATCGCCCGGTATGGCTGTGCGGTCCTGGATATTCACGAAAGGGGGCGCAAGGCATGAAACCTCTGCATCTCCCGCTGGAAGGCCACGACCTGCTGGCTGTGGAACGGTTCAAGGACGATACCCGGCACATGGCGGAATTTCTCATCCTGTCCACCCACTGCCCCCTGGGGCGCAGGGGCCAGTATAAGCGGCTGTTTCTGACCGAGGACGAATATGCCCGGATGCGGTCCCTGGAACGCCAGGGCCAGCTTCAGATCCGCCGTCACGCTGCAATCATCGAGGGGCATATCCTGCCCGACAAACCCAAAAAGCGCCGCCATTGATGGCAGGCTCACCCATAGGAGGATTTAAGTATGGACGCTTATGAAGCATTGAAAGAAACCTTTGACGATCTGTTTCAGCAGGCGGTGGAGGAAGGCTGCTACACCGAGGACGAGGCCGCCGAGCTGGTGGAAAGCCTGGACATTTACAGTCTGTTGCAGGTGGTCCGCCACAATGCCACAACGGTGTATTCCTACATCACCCAGGGCAGGCAGGAACGGTCCTTCAACTACCGGGGCGAGGACCTGTTCCGCCAGAAAGCCACCCTGCTGTATGAGGAAACCGACCAGGTGACAATGGAAATCGTAGTGGCTACCCGCACCTTGGAGCTGTGGCTCCTGGAAGATATGTCTCTGGCTGTTGTCTCCTGCGTGAGTGTGAACTATGACCATGACGGTTACATCACGCAGTACCGCACCATCAAGGATACGCCGGTCATGGACAGCGAGCTGTGCCTGGACCTGGGCGAGCTTGTAGAGGACTTAAACGGGCTGTGCGGCCCGGTGTATGAACATACCCAGCCGGTCTATGAACCGTAACCAGTAAGGCGGCTGGCCCCAGGGCCGGGCCGCCCTTTCAGAATGGGAGTGATGAATATGGCAGTTTTTCGCGTAGAGCGCACACGGGACTACACCGTGATGAGCAACTACCACCTGAAAGATACCGGCCTGACCCTGAAAGCCAAGGGGCTTCTCTCCATGATGCTCTCCCTGCCGGATGAGTGGAATTACACAACGCGGGGCCTGGCCTCCATCTGCAAGGAAAGCGTGGAGACGATTGGCAAGACCCTCCGGGAGCTGGAAAGCACGGGGTATCTGACCCGCAGGCAGCTTCGGGGCAAGAATGGCCGGATCACCGATACCGAGTACACCATCTTTGAGAAGCCGGTCAAGCCCCAGCCGGAACCGGCCCAGCCAGATACGGCTTCACCAGGTACGGAAAACCCGGATATGGTAAATCCAGATATGGAAACACCAGATATGGCTGTACCAGATACGGGAAATCCGCCGCAATTAAATACTAAGAAATCAAATATCCAAAAATCAAATACTCATGGATCAAATACTCATTCATTCTTTCCTTCTGCGCCTGCGGCGGCAGAGACGGACGGACAGACGGAAGTAATGGAAAAACGAGAGGAAATCAGGGATCAGATTGAGTACGATCATATCTGCAATTCCCTAAACCGGGAACAGATTGACGAGTTTGTGGAGATCATGCTGGAAGTGGCAATGACGAAAAGCCCAACCATCAAGATTGGGCGGGATGCAGAGTACCCCACCGCTTTTGTTCAGCAGCGGTTTGCGAAGATCACCTGTTCCCATATCGAGAAAGTGCTGGACGGCATCCACGAAAACACCACCCGCGTCTGGAATACCAAGGCATATCTGATGGCGGCGCTGTTCAATGCACCGTCCTCTCTGGACAATCATTACACGATGCTGGTTAATCACGACCTTTACGGAGGCGGCTCATAAGGGCCGCCTTTTCTACACCCCGGATATGGGGAGAAAGGAGTTTTGCATGAAACGCCCGCTTGCGTATATCACCGCCCATTGGGGCGACAACGAGTTTGAGAACACTGAAAATGCCGCCAAATACTGCCGCCTGGTCTATGAGGCCGGTTTTTCCCCGGTCTGCCCGCTTCTGTTCCTGCCGCTGTTTTTGAAGGACAGCATCCCCCAGGAGCATAAGGACGGGATCGACATGGCACGCGACTATCTCCGCCGCGCTTCTGTGCTGGTAGTCTGCGGCGGTACGGTGGATGAGGCCATGAAAAACGACATCGCCGTGGCCGAACGGCGGCGGATCACCGCCACCACCCTGGACGGCATCCTGACGGTTAAAGGCCAGGGCCGCGAGGAAGGGGGCGGAAAATGATGGAGCTGAACCACGCAGAACAGATGGCGCTCTTTGAGGGCCTGATGGATGCGGAATACCGAAAGCTCAAGCCGCAGTTCCCGCGATGCCGGTTTAAGAAAGATTTTTTCCCGGAAGGGATTTATCTGCACATCCAGAACGGCAGGCGGCACTGTGATGTGGAGGTTGGCACCGGCATTCACATCAACTGCTGGCGGAATGAGCGGTATGGCCGGGACGATGACCTGTATAGCTGTAGCTATAATCCACCAAAGGACAATCAGGTGATGGAGCTTGCCCGGTATCTGCAAGAGGTTCATTTCCCCCTGCTGGAACAGCCGGAGCGCCGCTCCGATGAGCTGTTCCCATCCATCTGGGAGTAATCCGGCTAACATCATTCTCACCCAGACAGAACGGCTGACGATGAACAGCCGCCCTAAAGACCCCAGGACAGCCAGGAATAAGAATGTTCTGATTATCGGCGGCTCCGGCAGCGGTAAGACACGCTTCTGGTTGAAACCCAACCTGATGCAGTGTACTTCCAAGACCTATCCGACCTCCTTTGTAGTCACCGATCCAAAGGGCAGTATTCTCATCGAGTGCGGGAAAATGCTGCAAAAGTTCGGCTACCGCATCCGTTTCCTGAACACCATCAACATGAAAAAGTCCATGCACTACAACCCTTTCGCCTACATCCACTCGGAGAAGGACATCCTGAAATTGGTGACAACGCTGATTGCGAACACCAAAGGCGAAGGCAAGGGCGGGGACGATTTCTGGGTCAAAGCCGAGACGCTATTGTTTACGGCGCTGATCGGCTATATCCACTATGAGGCCCCAACGGAGGAACAGAACTTCTCCACCCTGTTGGAAATGATTAACGCGATGGAGGTCCGGGAGGACGATGAGGAATTTGAAAACCCTGTGGATTTGATGTTCAAGGAGCTGGAAAGCCGCCAGCCCGGACACTTTGCGGTGCGCCAATATAAAAAATACAAGCTCGCCGCAGGTGTTGTATGCTCTAAAAGACTTCTTAATCAAGCGGTTGGGAAGTCTCTTA
>ERZ827478.1623-NODE-1623-length-14899-cov-3.802546_pt1 | contig 14899 bp, 19 predicted proteins | sample MGYA00519705_ERZ827478 | MGnify/ENA primary metagenome ERZ827478 (study PRJEB31778, sample SAMEA3449318) | human gut metagenome | biome: human gut; feature: human-associated habitat; material: faeces | place: United Kingdom | collected 2010/2012 ... | reverse complement strand
GAGTACGGCTTTAAGGTCGTCGCCGCAGATCTGTGGAGCGAGCCGGAAGAAAATGCCGCTTTCTTTGCTGCCCAAGGTATGGGTCCGGAGAACATACAGGCGGTTAAAGCGGACGCTATGGAGCTGCCTTTTGCAGCTGAGAGCTTTGATGCGGTGGTAAGCATAGACTCATATCACTATTTTGGCCGTGACAAAAATTTCCTCAACGACAAGCTCCTGCCCTATGTACGTCATGGTGGCTACATTTATATTGCCATACCCGGTATGGTGAAGGATTGCCATGATAATTTGCCCAGGGAATTGCTGTTCTCGTGGAACCCCGACCAGCTGGATTATATGCATGATGTACATTATTGGAGAGGAGTATTCAGTTCGGCAAGGGGAATCGACCTGCTGGCAGTCCGTCAAATGGATAGTATGGAGGAAGTGTGGCATGATTGGCTAGATCAGGATAACCCCTATGCGCGGGGGGACAGGAAAGCTATGGAGGCCGGAGCCGGTAAGTACCTAAATTTTATAAAAATAATTATCCGCAAAAGATGAGCAGACAAAAGCTGAGGCCGGGATTCTTCCCGGCCTCAGCTTTTTGGACGATTAACTCATATTAAAAATATGTAATTACTCACTTTTTAAACTCAGGGATGAATGCATCGCTTATTCCCATTTCGTGGAGGCGGACTTTCATTTGGCTGGGTTTCTTATTATACATGGCCGTACGTAGCACATCATCCGGCACAAAACGATAATATGTGGAGCAGAAGCTGTCAAACATGGCGCGGTTTTTGGGGCCAAGTATAGGCAGGTACATGAACATAGCCACTACTGCGCCGGCGAAAAAGCAGATTATAAAATACCAGGGGCATAACAACGCCACAATGGTTATCACTATTACACATACTACGATACAGCTGCCGGTGGAGACTGCGGTATAGCGGCGGGCACCAATGGCAATAAGATCCGCGTTGGCTGCCTGCATGCCTTTTATGAGGGGATAGGCAGTGAGAAAATTAAAAAACAGCTGCCGGACAAAGAGATAGAACCAGAGCCAGCCCACTACAAGCAGTGCGCCGCCGCCTAAAATTTTCATTTGCATATTGTTTGACCCTCCCGAATAAGCTTTTGAAAAGATGATAACACATATGCTATTGGGTTTCAAGAATAATTCCTGATCTTCGGACATAGAGTGTTTCAAGGAAGTGATGAAATGGACAGCTTTAAAGCCGCGTGTGAGCTGCTGCCGTCTACTTTGCGGCAAAGGCTGGAGCCGGCAGGAGGGCGCGACGTGGAAGAGGTTCGGCTGCGCATTGGCAGACGCCTGTCTCTAGTTTGCAATGGCCGGGAGTTGGAAGCAGGGGAGGACAAGCTTAGCCGACGGGAGCTGATGCAGGTTTTGGAAAAGGCTACGGGAGCATCCCTGCACTCTGCAGCGCCGGCAATGGTAAACGGTTATATAAGTTATAAGGGACTGCGCATTGGGCTTTGCGGCGAGGCCGCCATGAACGCGGGTGAGCTTGTGGGATTTAGAGAATATACATCCCTGGCAATACGCCTGCCGAAAGAGTGCAGGGGAATATGCAGTGAATTTATAGATGGGCTTATGGAAGGCGGACTGGAAAATACGCTTATAATCTCACCGCCGGGAGTGGGCAAGACCACGCTGCTGAGAGAGCTTATTCGTGTTCTCTCCGATATGGGTATCCGTGTAGCGGTGCTGGACGAGCGTGGAGAACTTTATGCATCGGGGGGATTTGAGCTGGGGCGCTGCAGCGATGTGCTTTCCGGCATACCAAAGGAAATTGGAGTAAGCATGCTGCTGAGAGGCATGAATCCCCAGGTGATAGCAATGGATGAGATAAGCCGGGAGGCGGACATGCCCGCGCTTGGCCAAATAATCGGCTGCGGAGTTGCCGTGATTGCCAGTGCCCACGGCAGGGACAGGCAGGACATGGAAAAGCGGCCGATGTACAGGGAGATATTCGGTATGGGGATATTTAAAAACTTCTTGACGATATACCTCAGGGACGGCCGCCGCCGTTATGTTTTGGAGAAAATTTAATGCTGCGGCTGCTGGGAGCACTGCTGATAAGTGCCTCATCTTTGGCTCTTGGACTCAGCTATGTAGCAGGGGAATCAAGAAAGCTAAGTATTCTCCGATCCGTACTGCAACTGCTGAGAGAGATGAGGGGGGAACTGGAAACTCGGCTCACGCCATTGCCCGAGCTGCTGGAATACGCCGCCGGCCGCTGCAACGGGGCGGGAAAAGACTTTGCCGTCTGCCTTATGGACAGCCTGCCCCAATTGGGGGAGAAAGAATTTTTCCAACTATGGGACAAAAGCGTGGCAGACTGCTTTGCAGGACTGTGTTCTGAAGACAGAGAGATATTGCAAACATTGGGCCACAGTCTGGGACGCTTCGAGCTGGACAGGCAGCTGGCGGATATGGATGCGTGCATAGAAACTTTGGAGAGCAGGGCTGCCGCATGCAGCGGAGCCATGCCGGAGAAAAAAAGACTGGGCCTGGGCATTGCCTGCTCTTTCGGTGCCCTGCTGCTTATAGTACTTATTTAGGAGAAAAACATGGATGTTGACCTGATATTCAAAATAGCCGCCATAGGCATTCTTGTGGCAGTTCTCAATATTCTCCTGCAGCGCTCAGGCAGGGACGAGCAGGCCCTCATGACAAGCATAACAGCTCTGGTGGTTGTGCTGATGATAGTTGTGCAAAAAATCAGTGAACTTTTCAATATGATAAAGTCGCTCTTTGGACTGTAGACTATGGAAGTGGTGATAAAATGTGCCGCCGCTGCGCTGCTAAGCAGCTTGGTGTGCCTGCTGATAAAGCGGACAAACCCGGAAATGTCCATGATACTCAGCGCCGGAGTAATAGTAATTATCGTTGCCGCGGCCTTGGGATTTGCTTCCAGCCTGATTGAGCTTGCTCAAGCGGTCAGAAACATCAGCTCCGGGGCTGATGTGCTTATAACACCGGTGCTTAAATGTGTGGGCATTGGGGCCGTTACAAAAATCAGTGCCGAACTGTGCAGGGATTCTTCCCAGAGCTCAGCTGCGGCGGCAGTGGATATGGCCGGAACTCTGTGCGCTATAGGTGTTTCTATGCCGCTTATATTGAGCATGCTTAAGATGATAGGGGGGATGACATGAGGGTGGTGCTGCTGGTTCTGCTTATGCTGCCGTGCTTTATAAAGAGTGCCTATGCAGAAGATATATATGAGCAGGCTGCCCAGGAGACAGGAGTATATGCCGTGGAAGAGAAATTACCGGAAGCGGCCAGAGATATCAGCGGAGCCTTGAAAGTGGACGGCAGTTACGATACGGAAAATGCCCTGGAGCGCCTTTGGGGCAGTTTTATAGGCAGTGTAAAGTCGGAGCTGGAGAAAAATCTGAAAACTGCTGCCTCCCTTGTTGCTATCGCTATGCTCTGCGCTCTTTCCGGTTCTCTTTGCAGTAACAGGCCCATCAAAGAATATATTGCTATTGCAGGCTGCTGCGCTGCTGCTGTCAGCCTTTTGGGCAGCATGGACAGCATAGTGACCCAGACGGTAGATGCGCTTAATCAGCTGTCAGACTACTCAAAAGCCGTGCTGCCTGCCATGTTTACCGCTGCCGCCGCCTGCGGCGCGGTAGGTTCCTCGGCGGCAAAATATGCGGCTACCTGTCTTGCCCTGGATGTTCTCATGAGCGCTGCGCAAAAGCTGATAATCCCTTTGGTATATTCATATCTGGCTTTGGCCCTGGCAGGCAGTGTATTTCCCAATTCCCTGCTCAGTAACACGGCGAAGCTGATAAAATGGATGGCTACCACAGCTATGACTGCCATGACCATAGCCTTCAGCGCTTACATAGGAATGACCGGTCTGGTGACCGGGAGTATCGATGCCATGGCCCTGAAAACTGCCCGTACCGTCATATCCACCAGCCTGCCTGTAGTGGGCGGTATAATATCCGACACGTCCGCCGCGGTGCTTACCGCGGCTTCGGTAATAAAAAACTCTGCCGGGGTTTTTGGGCTAATTGCGGTTTGCGCTTTATGCGCCGGACCTTTTGCAATTTTATCGGTTCGTATGCTGGTGCTGAAAGCTGCCGCTGCCGCCTCGGATCTGGTTCCAAACAGCAGGCTGTCCGGACTAATTTCCAGCGTCAGTACAGCAATGGGCCTGCTTTTGGGCCTGCTGGGCTGCTGCGGTATTATGCTTTTTATATCCATAATGGCTGGCATCAAGGCGGTGAGTCTGTAATGTATGAGGGAATAAGGGCGCTTTGTGCAGTGTCGCTTCTTTGTGGCGCCGCTCTCAGTATACTGCCGGAAGGTGGAGTGAAGCGTGTGGCGGAGATACTGTGTACCGCAAGCCTTATACTGGCTGTCCTCAGCCCGATAAGAGAGCTGGATCTTGAAACCTATGCCGTGGAAAATGCAAGGCTGCATGAACTGGAGGCAAGTATTGCTCAAAATGGGCAGGAGGCAGGCGAACGGCTGGAACGCCTGGTCATAGAAGGCGAGTATGAGACATATATTATGGACAAAGCCGGAGAACTGGGAATAGACAATTTAAAGACAGATGTGGAAGTACAGTGGAGCCTGGACGGATTCTGGATACCCTACGGTGTGGCATTAAGCGCTGAATGCGATGATGAGAGTAGGGAGAAGCTTAGCTACATTCTGGTGTCCGATCTGGGAATACCTTACGAAAGGCAGCGGTGGAGCAGTGAGTGAAAGCCTGAAAATCAAAGCTGAAAAGCTGGAGAAATTCAAATATCCTCTGGTGGTGCTGGTGATAGGCGTGGCGCTGATGCTGCTGCCCTCCGGAAGTTTTCAGGCTAAGGAAGCTTCGGACAGGGACGAACAGGTGGCCCAGATACTGTCGCAAACCGAAGGTGTGGGAGAGGCAAAGGTACTTATATCGGAAAGCGGTGTGGTGGTGGCCTGCACGGGTGCTGAGAATGCCCGGGTGAAATTGGATATTATCCGGGCCGTAAGCTCATATACTGGTTTTACATCGGATAAGATCACGATTCTGAAAATAGCAGATTAAAGCTTAGGGGGAGTAGCAAACATGAAAAACCGTAAAAGAAATCTTACGATGCTGGCCGTACTAATGTTCGTATGCGCGGCAGTGGCCCTCAACTGGTCATATAACAACAGATGGGGCACACCGGATTCGGAGATGGTATCTGCCGAGGACGAAGCCATGATGAGTGCCAATGCAGAGTTTGCCGACAGCCTTGTGAGCACCGGCAGTGAATATTTTGCCGAAGCGAGGCTGACCAGGCAGGTCTCCCGGGATGAGGCTCTGGAGCTTTTGCAGACTGCGGCTACCTCAGAGACCGCTTCTCAGGAAACCATAGACAGCGCCATGAACGCAATATCCGCCATGGCTACCTGCACCATGCAGGAAGCCCAGATAGAAAATCTGCTGATTGCAAAGGACTTTGACGAGTGTGTCGTATACATAGGAAACGACACGGTTACAGTAGCTGTCCCCGCTCCCGCAGAGGGACTGAGCGAGGAGGCAGTGGCCAGAATCACCGATGTCATCTGTACCGAGACTCAATATACAGCCTCTCAGCTGAGCATTATTGAGGTAAAAGCCTAGACAGATAGGCCAAATCTGTAAGCTTTCAGGCTCCCCTATGCCGGGGAGCCTGAATATTTTTCAGCCGTCACTTTGAAATTTGAATATTGTACTTTATTTTTTCAGTGTATCGTGTTAAAATATAACGAATTCATTTAGGAGGATAACTATGGGCGAGAATTATATCACCTGCCATGAACAGCTTGGCAGCATCAATATTTCCGAGGACGTTATATACAGCATGGTCAGAACTGCTATTACCGAGGTGGATGGGGTCGCGGGCCTTTCCAATACGGCAGGGGCTGAGCTGGCTGAGCTGTTTGGACTGAAGACCGTATCCCGGGGAGTAAAGGTGCAGTTTGTGGAATCCAAAATAGTTGTGGACGCCATTATCACTGTTATGTATGGCCGCAACATCGTAAGCGTGGCAAGGTCTGTGCAGGAAAAAGTTTTGTCTGTGGTACAGTCCACTACCGGCATTGACAATGCGGAAGTAAATGTGCATGTCTCCGGTGTGGCCTTCGAGAAATAAAAGCCGGGGGTAGCTTATATGACCAGAACTACGGCCAGGGAGATAGCTATCCAGCTGGGCTTTGCCGCTGCTTCCCGTGGAGGAGAGCTGGAGGAGCTGATGGAAGGCTTTTTTTCTCCTGAGCATTATGCCACCTTGCAGGCGGAGGACGATCTATACAAAGAGTTGCCCGACAAAAAGCAGATGGCATACATACGCCGCCTTGTCCGGCTGACTGTGGAAAACCGCAGTGAGATCGACGGGTATATTGAGCGATATTCCAAGGGCTGGAAGATAGAGCGTATATCCCGCACTGCCCTTGCGGTGATGCGCTGCGCCATATGCGAGATACTGTACATGGATGAGATTCCCAATGCCGCTGCAATAAATGAGGCTGTGGAGCTCTCCAAAGGTTATGACGAGCCGGATACCGTTGCCTTTGTCAACGGTGTTCTCGGCGGCTTCGTGCGGGGAGAGCTGCACCGTGAGCCTTCCACTCAGGAGTGAGCCATGGAGAGGCATAGCCTAAGTGTAAGCGAACTCAACAATCTTATAAAAGGGCTTTTGGAACAGGAGCCCTTGCTTTCCAATGTCTGTGTACGCGGCGAGCTGTCCAACTATAAAATATATCCCTCGGGACACCATTATTTTACCCTTAAAGACAGTGAAAGCAGCCTGCGTTGCGTTATGTTTAAAAGCAGCGCCTCAAAGCTTAGATTCCGGCCGGAAAATGGTATGGGCGTGACAGTGTACGGCAGAGTGGCCGTATATCCCAGAGATGGAGCTTATCAGCTTTATTGCTCGGCAATCATGCCCGAGGGTGCCGGTGACCTACAGGTGGCCTTTGAGCAGCTCAAGGCCAGGCTGGATTCGGAAGGGCTGTTCCTGCGCAGCCATAAAAATCCTTTGCCTCAGTTTCCGGAACGTATAGCAATTATCACCTCCTCTGCGGGGGCGGCAGTCCATGATATGATACGCATATTGGGACATCGCTGGCCCATGGCTCAGGTGGTGCTTTTGCCTGTGCGTGTTCAGGGAACGGAGGCTCCGCCGGAAATAGTTGGTGCCATTAAGTATGCCAACGAATTCAAGGTGGCAGATCTTATCATAACCGGCCGTGGGGGCGGTTCCATGGAGGATCTGTGGGCTTTTAACGATGAGCGGGTGGCCCGGGCTATATACGCTTCAGAGCTGCCGGTCATTTCGGCTGTGGGGCATGAGCCCGATGTGACCATTGCCGACTATGTGGCGGATGTCCGAGCCTCCACTCCCTCCAACGCGGCAGAAATTGCTGTGCCGGATTGGCATGACATTCAGGATAGTTTAGATGCCTATTCTATCAGAGCTGACCAGGCGATAAGAAAAAAGCTGCTCAGTCTGAGCGAGAGGCTGGAGTCATACAAAAACAAGCGGGTGATTACCGACCCTACGGCACATATTGACAACCGACGCATCGAGCTTGACCATGTTAGGGACAGGCTGGCTGCTGCCGAGGAACGCAATCTGTCCCGATGCAGGCAGAGCTTTGTGGCTCTTACGGCGTCACTGGATGCCATGAGCCCCCTTAGGGTATTAAGCCGAGGCTACGCAATTGCCGAGAAGGAAGACGGAACCACGGTAAAGAGCGTGGATATGCTCTCCTGTGGGGATCTTGTCAAATTGCAGCTGAGGGACGGCAGGGCGGACTGCCTCGTGCGTTCAACGGAAAAAAGAGAAAATACCTGAAACACTTAATAAACAACATTGAATTTACTCGGCCGCTTTCCAGCGGCCTTTGTATGGGCTGCCCTTTGCCGCCTGGGTGCAGTGCCTTAGTTTCTTCAGCAAGGCGGCGGAAGGGAGCGCGGCATGGCCGGGAAAAAACTAAACTTTGAACAAGCCCTGAGCAGGCTTGACGAAATTGTACGACACCTGGAAAAAGGTGATCTGCCTTTGAGCGAGTCCCTGGCACTGTACGAAGAGGGAACCGGACTTATCAAACAGTGCAGCATAATGCTGGATGAAGCGGAGCAGAAAGTTGTAAAGCTGAAGAAGGGGCCGGACCGGGAGCCAATAGAGTTGCCTTTTGAGGATGAGAACTGAAATGACCGTTGACCAGTATAAGGAAAAAATAGAATGTGCATTGGACTCCTGCTTCAGGCTTTCGGAGGATTTTCCCCAGGCGGGTCTTGCCCAGTCCATGCGATACAGCCTTCTTGCAGGCGGCAAACGTATTCGGCCCATGCTGGTGCTGGAATTTTGCCGTATCTCCGGCGGTGATGTGGAGAAAGCCATGCCTGTGGCCTGCGCTATAGAGATGCTGCATACATATAGCCTTATCCATGATGATCTGCCATGTATGGATAACGACGGACTGCGCCGTGGGCGGCCTACAAACCATGTTATCTACGGGGAGTGCACTGCAGTGCTGGCCGGAGATACGCTTCAGGCTGAAGCCTTTGGAACCATCCTGCGCTCCGGGCTTCCAGCGGAGCGCCGGGCCAGATGCGCAGAGATCCTGGCCGGGGCGGCCGGTATAGACGGTATGTGCGGCGGCCAGTATCTGGATATGAGCTGGGAGGGGCGCAGCCTTACTGAGGAAGAGCTGACGGATATTAACGCCAGAAAGACTGGAGCGCTGCTGGTTGCTGCGTGCCAGATGGGAGTGGCAGCAGCAGGCGGTACAGAAAAAATGATAGAGGCGGCAGGGAGCTTTGGAGCCGCGCTGGGTATGGCCTTCCAGATTCGCGACGATATGCTGGATGTGCTCAGCACCGATGAGGAACTTGGTAAGCCTGTCGGTTCCGACGCCAGAGACAGTAAAAATACCTATATGGTGCTCATGGGAAAAGAGGGCTGCGAAAAGACAATAGACAGACTTACAGCAGCTGCCAAGGATGTTTTAAAAGAAGCTTTTGAAGATACGGCTTTTCTTTGCAGTCTTGCAGATTCTCTTGCCAGCAGAAATAAATAAATGCGGCGTTCTGCGCTGCCATTTGGAGTGTGCTTATTGAGCGTTATAGAAAAAATAAACTGTTCAAACGATGTAAAGGCGCTGAGCCGGGATGAACTGAAAGCCCTTTGCGGAGAACTGAGAAAACTTGAAATTGAGAGCATTGCCAAGACCGGAGGGCATTTGGCCTCCAATCTTGGCGTTGTTGAGCTCACGGTTGCCCTGCACAGAGTATACGACAGTTCTGTGGACAGGATAATTTTTGACGTGGGCCATCAATGCTATGCCCATAAAATAATGACAGGACGCCGGGAACTGTTTCCCACCCTGCGTCAGCACGGAGGAATCTCCGGCTTCCCCAAGCCAAATGAGGCGGTGGATGACGCTTTTATTGCCGGACATGCCTCCAATTCTGTCTCTGTGGCTTTAGGTATGGCCAGGGCGAGGACTCTGAACGGGGACAATTATAGTGTGGTTGCTATCATAGGCGACGGAGCACTCACAGGTGGCCTTGCTTATGAGGGCCTTTCCAATGCCGCTGCCAGCGGTGAGCCTATGGTCATTATACTTAACGACAACAATATGTCCATAAGCGAAAACGTAGGCGGTACTTCCAGGCTGTTGCAGATGATGAGGATACGCCCCGGCTATATTAACTTCAAAAAATGGTACAGATCTGTTTTAAAAAAGACACCTAAATTGTATAAGGTGGCCCACAAGCTGAAGGAATGGCTCAAGTCCTGGATGCTGCCAAATAACATGTTCAGCGAAATGGGCCTGGATTACCTTGGGCCTATAGACGGCCACGACCTGGATGCTTTGGAAAAAGCCATTCGCCTGGCCAGAGACATGCAGGACCCGGTATTGGTACATGTTATAACCCGGAAGGGCAAGGGCTGTGACTATGCCGAAGCCCATCCGGACAAGTATCACGGCGTGGGATGCTATGATGAGGAAACCGGAGTGCTGAGTCCTTTGGAACTGTCTTTTTCCGATAAACTTGGGGAATATCTATGCCAGTATGCGGAGGATGACCGGAGGATAGTAGCTATCACTGCGGCCATGGCCGGCGGTACCGGTATAGAATGCTTTGCCGTAAAGTATCCTGACAGGTTTTTTGACACGGGTATTGCCGAAGGACACTCTACCACAATGGCCGCAGGTATGGCGAAACAGGGGTTGATCCCCGTTTTTGCAGTGTATTCCTCTTTTTTGCAGCGCGGCTATGATATGCTGATACATGATGTGGCTCTGTTGAGACTCCATGTGGTGTTCTGTGTGGACAGGGCAGGCCTGGTTGGCAGCGACGGAGAGACACACCAAGGCGTGTTCGATGTAAATTATCTGTCCTCTGTCCCGGGCATGACCGTGCTGGCTCCTTCAAGCTTTCAGGAACTGCATGACATGTTGGGTTATGCCCTCCATGATATTGAAGGACCTGTGGCTGTCAGATACCCCAGGGGAGGCGAAGGTGAATATAAAGGCTCTTTGGTGGAATCGGAAGCTATACTGTGTCCGGGGAATGATTTGACACTGGTGTGCTACGGCACTATGGTAAATGAAGTCCTGGCTGCTGCCGGTAAGTTGGCAGAGCAGGGCATTTCCGCTGAAGTTCTGAAATTGGGTATGCTCTGTCCAAATGATTTCAGCCTTTCTCTGGAATCCTTGAGGAAAACCGGACGGCTGCTGGCTGTGGAAGATGTTTGCGAGGCAGGGTGCATCGGCTCCAGACTTCTCACGGCCGCCGTTTTAAAGGGAGTTTCAATAGAGGGGGCGCGGCTTTTGAATCTTTGCGAGGGTATCGTATGCCACGGTAAGGTCAGTGAGCTGCTGAAGGATCTGGGGCTGGACGCTGACGGTATAGTGGATGCTGCCAGGAGGCTTCTGGCTTCCGGGGTTGATGAAAAATGAAAAAACAACGTTTGGATCAACTGGTGTATGACCTGGGGTATACCGAGAGCCGGGAACGGGCAAAGACCACGATTATGAGCGGTCTAGTGTTTGTCAATGGACAACGGGCGGATAAGCCCGGAATGCCGGTGTCGCCCGAAGCAAAAATAGAAGTGCGCGGCGAGGCGCTGCCCTTTGTCAGCCGTGGAGGTTTCAAGCTGGATAAAGCTCTTAAGGTTTTTCCTGTGGCAGCGGAGGGGAAAGTTTGCATTGACTGCGGCGCTTCTACAGGTGGGTTTACCGATGTGCTTTTGCAGCACGGCGCAGCAAGGGTATATGCAGTAGACGTAGGCTACGGCCAATTGGCCTGGAAACTGCGCACTGACGATAGAGTGATTAACCTTGAAAGGACTAATCTGCGCTACCTTACCCGAGAGCAGATTCCTGAACCAATTGAGCTTGCTGTAATGGACGTTTCTTTCATCTCCATTAAGCTTGTGCTTCCTGCCGTAAAAGCACTTCTCTTACCAGGTGCAGATATCATCTGCCTTATAAAGCCGCAGTTTGAGGCCGGCAGGGAAGAGGTTGGGAAAAAGGGCGTGGTGAGAGATAGCAAAGTGCATTGTGAAGTAATTCACAATATATTGGATTTTGTTCCCCAGATAGGGCTTAGTGTCCAGGGGTTGGATTATTCACCCATAAAGGGCCCGGAGGGTAATATTGAGTATATCTGCCATCTGAAGAACGGCAGCTTTGATTCGGCCTCCCCAGATGTGGAGGCTCTGGTGAAGGCCTCCCATGAGGCCCTGTGATAGGAGCGTCATATGATCGCTGTTTGTCCCAATCCTTATAGGGATATAGATTACCGTGTTACCTTGGAGATAAGGAGACGGCTGGAAGAGGCCGGTTTTAAAAGCTGTGTCTGCCCACTCTTTGCAGAGGAAGAAGAGATAGCCCTGCCGGATAACATACGCGTAGGCAAGCTTTCCGATGTTGCTTCCGGCTGTGACGCTGTCATTGTTGTGGGTGGGGACGGCACCGTACTGGATGCAGCCCGACAGCTCCATAACATACCGGTTCCCATATTGGGAGTCAATCTGGGAACCAAGGGTTTCATGACTTCCTTGGAGCCCCATGAACTGGATCACCTTATTCCTGCGCTCAGCGGGAGTATGAAGCTGAGCCGACGTATGAAGCTGGACGTGTCTGTCTTAAGAGATGGCAAGTGTATTCTTCAGGACAGTGCCCTCAACGATGCGGTTTTACATGGCTACGGTGACTGTATTAAGATGAGTGTATTCTGTAACGGAGACAGGATGAGCTCTTTCTCCGGGGACGGTATCATTCTTTCTACTCCTACAGGTTCCACCGGGTATTCCCTATCCGCAGGCGGACCATTAGTGGAACCTGATGCAGAAAATATTATCGTCAGTCCTATCTGCCCCCATGTGATGGGCCTGCGGCCCTTTGTGCTGGGGCCGGACAGGGAGGTATCTGTCCGCATGGAGAAGCCCCATGGCCGCAAAGCATATCTCTCTCTGGACGGCAATTCCGTTTTAGACTTGGAAAATGAAGATATTGTTCTTGTAAGGCGCTCCAAAAACTACACTCTTATGGCTGAGGTGGGGCTGAGGAGCTTTTACGAGATCACACATAATAAACTAAGATAAACGGAGGTGACACAATGAAACTGGACAGACAGAATGTGATAATGGAGATCATATCCCAAAGGGATATTGAGACCCAGAATCAACTTCTGGAAGCCCTGGCAGAAAGAGGCGTGAAGAGCACCCAGGCAACGCTTTCCAGGGACATCAGGGACATGCGGCTCATCAAAGAGCTGGGACCAAACGGCAATTATCGCTATGTAATGGCAGCAAGCCAGGACGCGGCAGACACGGATGCAAGGCTGAAGAAGATATTCAAAGAATGCGTCCTGTCCTATGATGTGGCCCAAAATATCCTTGTGATCAAGACCTTGCCCGGACTTGCCCAAGCAGCGGGCTCCACCCTTGACGGAATGGAGATACCGGGCCTGGTAGGTACCATTGCGGGGGATGACACAGCTTTTCTCGCCATGAAAGACGCTGACAGCGCCATAAAGCTTTACCACGAGATTGAGCAGCTCCTTTGAGGTGCCGCTTTACAAGAGGTAGTCTGAAAAATGCTAAATGAACTTCACATTGAAAATATTGCGGTTATAGAACGGGCCGACATCAGCTTTGGCCGGGGCTTTAACGTGCTTACCGGTGAGACAGGCGCAGGTAAATCTATAGTAATAGACTCTATAGGAGCCGTGCTGGGTGAAAGAGTAAGCCGGGAGCTGGTGCGCCGCGGGGCGGACAAGGGAGTTGTAACAGCAGTATTTGATATGGAGGGCAGTGAGAAATGGCTGGAGGATAACGGCTTTGAACCGGAAGACGAACTGATACTCCAGCGGCGTATCAACGCGGACGGAAAGAGCAGCTGCCGGATTTGCGGTATGCCAGCAACAGCTGCTCAAATGAAGGAACTTGCGCAGCTCCTGGTAGATATCCATGGGCAAAATGACGGGCGTCAGCTTATGGATGAGAGCCGCCACAGGGAGTATCTGGATCGTTTTGGCGGGCTGGATGCTGAGCTTGAAGATTTTTCAAAGACCTATCAGGTATATGCGGATTTGAAAAAAGAGCTGGACGGCCTGCAAATGGATGAGATAGAAAAGGCCCGGCTCAGCGAAAGCCTGAAGTATCAGATAGAAGAACTGGAACGGGCAGGCCTGAAAGCCGGAGAATATGATGAACTCAGCTCCCGCCGGGAATTGCTGCGGAACTCGGAAAAATTGAGAGAGGCTCTTGACCAGGCTGTGGAACTGCTGGATGGCGGAGACGATAATGCTCTTTCCATGGCCCGCAATGCAGCATATTTTGCCGGTAAGGCGGCGTCAATTTCCGGCCAGCTGGAGGATGCTGCCGAGAGTATAAATTCAGCAGCCTATTCTTTGTCTGACGCTTTGGAGACACTCAAGGACTTCCGAGACTCTCTGGACTTTTCTCCGGAGGAATATGACCATCTGGAGAGCAGGATAGCTCTTTTGAGCCGTTTGGAGCGAAAATACGGCCGGGATGTAGATACGCTCATGGACTATCTTGAGGAATGCAAGAGTCGGCTGGAGGATATTGAATATGCCGACGAGCGCAGCGCCAAGGTGGAAAGGCAGCTGAAGGATCAGGCAGAGCGCTGCCGCGCCCAGGCAAAAAAGCTCAGTGCCAAGCGTCAGGCTGTGGCCAGGGAACTGGAGAGCCGCATCATATCCCAGCTCAGAGAGTTGAATATGCCCTCAGTGCGTTTTGCCGTGGAATTTGCCCCGATAGATACGGAGCTGGGTTTTGACTCTTTTGGGGCAGACCGGATAAGGTTTGTAATGTCCGCCAATGCTGGGGAAGAACTGGGTCGCATCAGCCGTATTGCCTCCGGAGGAGAGCTTAGCCGCATCATGCTTGCAATGAAAAATGTATTTGCAGAGAGAGACCCGGTATCCACAATGATTTTTGACGAGATTGATACGGGTGTTTCCGGTATAGCGGCTCAGCGTGTGGGGGAAAAGTTGTTTGAGGTATCTCTGGGGAAACAGGTCATGTGCGTTACACATTTACCTCAGATAGCTGCCATGGCTGATAACCATTATCTTATCTCCAAGGAGGAGCGGAAGGGCAGGACCTATACAGATGTATCCAGACTGGACAGAGAGGGGCGAAAGCGCGAGCTTGCCCGGCTACACGGTGGAGACAATATCACGGCTACCACACTGGCTAGTGCAGAGGAGCAGCTGGCTGCGGCCGATTCCTATAAGGCTAAGGTAAGTTCCGTGTAGGATTGTCAAACATATTGGACAGTGAACACAGAAGGAGAAAGCCAGTTAAGAGGTCTCATAGGGAGGCTGTTGGAGCGGCGGTTGTAAACAGCGAGCTGCTTGGAAAAGTCGTCCAGAGAATA
>ERZ827478.1620-NODE-1620-length-14931-cov-14.705095_pt1 | contig 14931 bp, 10 predicted proteins | sample MGYA00519705_ERZ827478 | MGnify/ENA primary metagenome ERZ827478 (study PRJEB31778, sample SAMEA3449318) | human gut metagenome | biome: human gut; feature: human-associated habitat; material: faeces | place: United Kingdom | collected 2010/2012 ... | reverse complement strand
AAATCCTCATTGCCAAAATCATCGTGGGTAAAGGCGTCCTTATTCTCTTCGAGTAACAAAGGCTTGTCCGAACACGGGGCATCGGGACTGCTGGACACCGGAGCGGCGTGCTGAAGTGTCCGCAAAACGGCGTGAGAACGGCACGAATCCCATCGGTGCATCCTGCTTCACGGGGCGGATAAAGTGCGTATCCTGCGGCTGTAATTTCCGCAAGGCAACACGGAACTGCAAAGATGGCAGCAAGGTCAGCCACTGGCGGTGCGCAGAGCATAACGGTTGCGATTCCCCCAGCCTGCGGGAGGATTTGCTGGAACAGATGGCCGCAGAGGTACTTGGGCTGGATGCGTTTGACGCCGCCGCTTTTCGTGAGAAGATCGACCGAGTTGAGGTGCTTTCCTCTTCAGAACTCCGCTTCTGTTTTAAGGATGGCAGAACCGTAAGCCGCAACTGGCAGCCGCCGGAACGTGTGGGGCGGCCTTGGACTGAGGAGCAGAGGGCAAAATTTAAGGAATCCATTAAGGGCGCCTATACGCCAGAGCGGCGCCGGCAGATGAGCGAACACATGAAGCAATTACGGAAGGAGCGTGGAGACAAATGGCGCAGAGAAAAGTAACGGCGATCCCGGCGACCATCACCAAATATACTGCCGTTCCTATTGGCAGCAAGCGGAAACGCCGTGTCGCCGGTTATGCCCGCGTCTCCACCGACCACGAAGACCAGGTCACCAGCTACGAAGCGCAGGTGGACTATTACACGAATTACATCAAGGGGCGGGACGATTGGGAGTTTGTTGCTATCTACACGGACGAAGGGATTTCTGCGACCAATACCAAGCGGCGCGAGGGCTTCAAGGCGATGGTGGCGGATGCCCTTGCCGGAAAGATCGACCTCATTGTCACAAAAAGTGTCAGCCGGTTCGCCAGAAATACTGTAGACAGCCTGACCACTGTGCGGATGCTGAAGGAAAAAGGCGTGGAAATCTACTTTGAAAAGGAAAATATCTGGACGATGGACGCCAAGGGCGAGCTGCTCATTACCATCATGTCCAGCCTTGCCCAGGAGGAGAGCCGGAGCATTTCGGAGAACACCACCTGGGGTCAGCGGAAGCGGTTCGCCGATGGCAAGGCAAGCGTGGCTTACAAGCGGTTCCTGGGGTACGACCGGGGTCCCAACGGCGGCTTTGTGGTCAATCAGGAACAGGCAAAGACCGTCAAGCTGATTTACAAGTTATTTCTGGAGGGCCTGACCTGCCACGCCATCGCAAAGGAGCTGACGGAGCGGAAACTGCCGACTCCGGGCGGCAAGGCAGTCTGGAGCCAAAGCACCGTCCGCAGCATCCTTACTAATGAAAAGTACAAAGGCGATGCGCTCCTGCAGAAGGAGTTCACGGTGGACTTCCTCCAGAAGAAAACAAAAAAGAACGAGGGCGAGGTCCCGCAGTACTATGTGGAGGGCAACCACGAAGCCATCATCGATCCTGCCACCTTCGACTATGTCCAGGCGGAGATGGCGCGGCGGATGAAGGATAAGCACCGCTACAGCGGCGTGAGTATGTTTTCCTCCAAGATCAAATGCGGCGAATGCGGATGTTGGTACGGCTCGAAGGTATGGCACTCCACAGATAAATACCGCCGGGTCATCTACCAGTGCAATCACAAGTACAAAGGCGGAAAGCCCTGCAGTACGCCCCATGTCACGGAAGATCAGGTCAAGGATGCATTTGTCCGAGCAGTCAACATCCTGCTCTCCGAGAAGGAAGAATTATCTGTCAATGTGCAGATGGTCATCGCCATGCTGTGCGACAGTGCAGAACTGGAAAAGCGACAGACAGAACTGAAGGAAGAACTGGAGGTTGTGGTGGGGCTGGTGGAGCGATGTGTGGCGGAGAATGCCCGTGTTGCCCTCGACCAGGACGAGTATACGCAGCGTTACAATGGTCTGGTCAGCAGATATGAAGCGGTCAAGGCACAGTTTGATGAGGTCACCCAGGCGGTCGCCGACAAAGCTGACCGCAAAAAGTTGCTGGAGCAGTTCCTCCACACAGTTGAGGGTCAAGCGCCAGTCACGGAGTTTGATGAACGGCTGTGGTCGAGTTTGGTGGATTTCGTAACGGTGTACAGCGAGAAGGGCATCCGAGTGACCTTTAAGGATGGGACGGAGATACAGGTTTAAAGGTTGTTGACGTCTACGCTACCTGAAGGAACACCGGCCCGGCCTTTACAGCAACTTGATTTTGAACGAAAAGCTGTACCCGCACCTGTTGGAGATTGACCGGGCGGCGCGTGAACGGATGGACGCCATGCTGCCCCGCATGATGGAGGCGGCAGGCGTCACAGAGGAATTGAAAGCCCGTGACCCTATGTGCTGGGTGGGGCTAATGAACACGGTGAAAGCGCAGGTGGAGGAAACGATTTTACAAGAATTGATTTGTGTATAAGAATTAGAACAGAGTAGAAGTCGGAGATTTTATTTGATATTAAAAACTCCGGCTTCTATTTGTTTTCCTAAAAATCGCTCCGCCCAAGTATCCTTTTGAAAATGAGAAATGGGCTATTTTCTTGAATTGCTCATATTTGTGTGTTATCATAGGAATGATAAGTTTGGATTAACTATTTGGAGCGATGATAATGGAAAAAGTCAATTTCAATCAAGAATGGTACGGTACACAGGCCAAGGTATTGTTTCAGGATGATATTCGCATAGTCATTGATTATGGCTGCAATGGCCGGGGAATTGTTAAGAATTATAACCTTTTTGACGGAATACAACTATGTTTTCTGGATTTTGAAACGGATGAAGTAATGAAAACTCAAAAGTTCAATCCAGATATTATCCAAATCACACACTGTCAGGCTGGACGCTATGAATGTGAGTTTGCAAATCATACTGTGTCATATCTGCCAGAGGGCTATTTTAGCGTTGCGGCAACAGAGCATTTGCCGGTTTCCTTTTCTTTCCCTTTGGGAAAATATTACGGCGTCAGCCTCGTCATTGACCGTCAGGCGCTTTCAGATGGAATACGCCGGATGATGCAGACAATCCCTATTGACCTTGATAAAATAGGAACAACGCTGGGACTTGAAACACGGTGGTATGTCAGTGATACCCCAGCGCAGTTGAAGCATCTGTTTTCAGAATTATATTCTGCCGCTGAGACGGAGCCAATCGGCTATTTCAAAATTAAGGCTATTGAACTCCTGTACCACATGGATCAGCTAACGCAGATTAACGGGTGCGACTTGAAGTATTTTGATAAGAAACAAATACAGTCTACAAAAGCAATCCGGGAATATCTTGTTTCTCACTTGGACGAAAAAGTGTCTTTGGAGCAGATGGCAAAAGAAGCGCATTTGAACCTCTCTGTTTTTCATTTGGTTTTTTCTCATATCTACGGAGACACACCCTATGCGTATCTCAAAAAATACAAAATGAATTTAGCAGCCCAGTGGCTCTCGGAAGATAAAATGAAAATCGGGGATATAGCTTTAGAACTCGGATATAGCAATGCCAGCAAATTTGCTAAAGTGTTTCAATCTGTGTATGGGATGTTACCAAAGGACTATCGAAAAAATAAATAGGAAGAACGGGCTATTTTCTGCATCATCTCAAAGGAATGGAGCGGAAAAAAATTGAGGGACTGTGTATAATGGGTTGATGTAGTTAGCTTTATCTAACTACATCAACCCATTTTTAGGAGGTGGTGATTTGTGCTTGTTATAGACACACGAATAAAGTTGTTGTTATTCATTCTTATCAACTTTATGGTGTTCGGCTTGAAGGATTTCATTCTTGGCAGCGTGTGTTTTTTCTTTATCTGTATCCTTTCGTGCCTGATGGGGCAGAAAAAGATTGTATTGAAATACCTTATCTTTTATGTGGTGATTGCGGCCATACAGCAGCTTTGCGACTTCCTTCCCCAGGCCATCGAAACTATTTTGTCGATCTTCACATTGTTTATTCGGGTGATGATACCCGTGGTACTCTTTGCCTCAACCTTTATCGCTACAACGAAAGTCAGCGAATTGATTGCGGCCATGTACTCGCTAAAAATTCCTCGGAGCATTACCATTACATTCGCTATGGTATTGCGCTTTTTTCCTACTTTCAGTGAGGAGATCCACAATATCTATGACGCGATGAAGTTAAGAGGCATCGCACTTTCGTGGAAAAATGTATTCACGCGCCCTGTGCTCATTCTGGAGGCAATCGCTATCCCCATCGTGATGCGCTCTGCTTCGATTGCAGAAGAATTATCTGCTTCTGCGGTGACACGAGGCATTGATAATCCGGCACAACGAACTTCGTTCATTCAGCTAAAAGTCCATGCTAAAGATTGGATGGTACTGTGCTTCTTTCTTGTTGCCTTCGTTGTGCTGTTTTTCTGCAAATACCAGATATATGGGAGGATATGATGATGATTGATATTGACCATGTATCTTTTCAATATTCCGGCGCTGAACAGGAAAATCTGCAAGATTTCAATTTGCAGATTAAAAAGGGGGAGTGTGTTGTTCTCACTGGCGAATCTGGATGTGGAAAGACTTGTGTGACCAGGTTGATAAATACGCTTATTCCCCACTTTTACGAAGGGGAAATGTCCGGGGCGGTTCTCATTGACGGAGTTGATACCCGCACGATCCAACCGCACGATTTGTCGGGCAAGATAGGCTCCGTTTTCCAAAATCCACGCAGTCAGTTTTTTAGTCTGGATACGGACAGCGAGATTGTGTTTGGTATGGAAAATAAGGGTATGCCCTATCAAGTGATGCTGGATCGTTATCAACAGACTATTCGGGAATTACATATTGAAAAGTTAAAGGATCGCAACCTGTTTGACTTGTCCGGCGGACAAAAGCAGACCATAGCCTTTGCTAGCGTTTACGCATTAAATCCTGATATTTTTGTCTTGGACGAGCCTTCCTCAAACTTGGATCCGGAGGCCATCCAAGAACTACGGCGGCTGCTTTTGCTGATTAAGTCGCAGGGAAAAACGATTGTTGTATCCGAACATCGCCTTTACTTCTTGAATGGGATTGCAGACCGCATTGTCCTTATGGAGCATGGTAAGCTGAAACAATCTTGGTCCGCCCGTGATTTTGATTTACTCAGTACCGAGCAAATCAAGGCGCTGGGACTTAGAAGCTATACGCCTGCAAGGTTAGAACTTCCCGAAACAATGCCATCTCGAAACGATACCCCGGCTGTCGAAGTTAAAGATCTTGCGATAGGATATGAGAAAGGGAAACCCGTGGCGCAGCACCTGAATTTTCGTGTCTACCCAGGAGAAATTGTTGGTGTGGTAGGAAAAAATGGCTGTGGGAAATCAACTTTAGCCCGGACCTTATGTGGCTTGCAGAAGGAACTCCGTGGAGAAGTTCTATACCAAAACAGTATGATCCCAAGCAAACGGCGGATCAAGAAAGCATATCTTGTCATGCAGGATCCGGACTATCAACTGTTTACCGATAGCGTTTACCAGGAACTACTGTTGGCATTATCTGACCAGAAGGATAAAGACGAAAAGAGAATAGACGATATTCTGGATGAGCTGAATTTGACGATTTATAAAGAGCGGCATCCAATGTCCCTATCAGGTGGGCAAAAGCAGCGCACTGCTATCGGCGTTGCGGCTCTCCGGGATGCAGAGGTACTTATTTTTGATGAGCCTACAAGCGGCTTGGACTACAAAAACATGGAGAGTGTTGCAGGAATTTTAAGTGCGCTGTCCAAAAGAGGGAAAGCCATCTTGGTGATTTCCCATGACAATGAACTACTGATGAAGATTTGTTCCCGTGTCATTCGCATGGATGAAAAGACTTCATCTTAGTTATATACCAATAATAGAAAGGGGCTATCTATATGAGTGAACAAGCAAAAACTGTCGGTGTGTCCGACAAAATGAAGGCAAAGGACTATATTACACTAGGCATTTTTACGGTTCTGTTCTTTGCCGTAGTAATGGTGTGCATCTTTGCCTCCGCAGCTACCGTGGTGACCTTCGCGTTTGGGAGCGCCATTGCTGCAATTCCTGGAGGCATTATCTATATGCTGATGCGCGCTAAAGTGCCAAAGGCCGGGAGCGTTCTCTTGAGCGGTGTGGTGATCGGCCTGATTGAGTTCCTGATTGGCGCAGGATGGGCGGTTGCCGTCGGTTTTATTGCCGGTGCCATAATTGCGGAGCTTCTGACCCGTATCGGCCACTACAAGAGCTTCTGGCTGAATACCATTGGCTATTCCGTGTATATGATGTTCTTTGCGCTGGGAACCTATCTCCCTATGGTCATTATGACCGGCTATGTGGATGATATGTCTACGTCGAATGGTGTCAGCGCCGAGTATCTGACGGAGCTGCATAGCTTTATGAATGGAACAATGGTAGTCATCATCGCTGTTGTGACCTTCGTTGCAGGCATCGTCGGCGCTTTGATTGCAAAAGGCGTGTTCAAAAAGCATTTCCAGAAGGCAGGCATTGTCTAAGGGCAATATAGTTGCGACTAACTCCATGGTATCTTTGGGCTATTTTGGGCAGTGGAACAGAGTTATGGAGTAGCAGGCAATTTCAAAGATTGATAAAATGAGTGGTGAGATTAGGGATTGCTAACCTCACCACTTTCAATTTTAAGGAGGGTTAATGCTATGTCAAACGCAAAGTCGAAACAGGCAAAACCAAAGACGGGTTTGGCACGATGCATGGAATTGGCTTCTGACAGAAAGGGCCTTGTATTTTTAGCTGCGGTTCTTTCGTCACTGGCGGCCATTGCTTCGTTCATCCCGTACATAGCGGTCTATTTTATGATCCGCTCGATTATCGGTGTTTTCCCGAACTTGGATCAGTTGGATATGGGGACGGTCATGAATTATGGCTGGCTGGCGCTCGCCGGGATCGTGGCGAATATCCTGCTGTACTTTCTGGCTATTTTTAGTTCACACATGGCAGCGTTCGGAACGCTGTACGAGCTGAAGGTTCTCTTTGCAGACCATATTACGAAAATTCCACTTGGGTATCACCTGACGATTGGCAGCGGACGTCTGCGGAAAATCATGGATGAAAACATTGAAAGCGTAGAGGGCTTTATTGCTCATCAGTTCCCGGATTTTGTCGCTTCTATTACAGCTCCCATTGTCATGGTCATCATCCTGCTGGCCGTTGACTGGCGGTTCGGTCTTGCCTCTCTGGTCGGTATCATTCTGGCGTTTGTTGCGGAGTTCATTGGCTTTGGCAGCGGCGAGATGAAAGAGAATATGGGTAAGTACCAAAAAGCCCTGGAAGAAATGAACAACGCTTCTGTAGAGTATGTTCGTGGAATGTCGGTTGTAAAGGCGTTCAACCAGACCGCATCCTCTTTCAAAAAGCTCAAAGAAGCGATTACCGGATATACAGAGTGGGTCCTGAAATTTTCCCTGGGCTGGCAGAACTGTATGCCCGCCTTCACCACAATCATCAATAATGTTTATCTGATCCTTGTACCTGTCGGGATTTTGATTGGTTCCAGGTCAGATGATTTTGCCGGGTTTGCCATGACCTTCATTTTCTATCTGCTCTTTGTACCTGCAATTTCCGGCGTACTGAATAAGATCATGTATATATCCGAGTCGTTCATGCAGATTGATGGGAATGTGGCTCGGATGGATGAAATTCTGAACATCCCTGAAATGCCGGAAACGAGCCATCCCAAGAAACCCACCAATGATGATGTTGCTTTCAAGGATGTCAGCTTTTCCTACACGGGAGACATACACGAAAAGGCGCTGGAGGATGTTTCCTTTGTTGCGAAGCAGGGACAGATTACGGCTATTGTCGGCCCGTCCGGCGGCGGCAAAAGTACGATTGCCAATCTGATTTCTCGGTTTTGGGATGTATCTTCTGGCAGCATTACCATCGGCGGCGTAGATGTGCGCGATATGGCGGAGGATGACCTGATGCGCCATGTCAGCTTTGTGTTCCAGGATATTTTCCTGTTCAAGCAGAGCATCTTGGATAATATCCGTATGGGCAATCCTTCGGCCAGTGAAGAACAAGTGATTGCGGCGGCGAAAGCGGCGCAGTGCCACGAGTTCATCTCCAAACTACCGGGCGGGTATCATACGGTGGTCGGCTCAAAAGGCATCCATCTCTCTGGCGGCGAGCGCCAGCGAATTGCCATTGCGCGGGCCATTATCAAGGACTCGCCCATCATCGTGCTGGATGAGGCAACGGCGTTCAGCGACCCGGAGAATGAATACCTGATCCAGAAAGCTTTTGAAAAGCTGATGCAGGGTAAGACAGTTATCATCATCGCACACCGCCTTTCCACGATCCGCAATGCAGATAAGATTATTGTCATGGAGAAAGGGCACCTGATCGAAGAAGGAAAACATGACGAGCTGGTGGACGCAGGCGGACGCTATGCGCAAATGTGGAACCACTATACAGAAGCGATTGGCTGGAAAATCAGCGGAAAGGCGGTGTAACTATGAGCAGATTACAAAAAGCTCTCTTTTTATCAGACAAAGGTTACGCAGATCTGAAAAAAGCAATCTTCGCCTGCACATTGACGAACTTGGCTATGCTTCTTCCGTTCTGTGTAACTGTTATGATTTTCAGTGAAATTCTGACTCCCTTTGTCAATGGCGGCTCCATTCAGTGGAACCATATCTGGATGCTGTGGGGCGCGGGTATTGTTTCGGCCATTCTGGTATTTCTGGCTGCCAAAAACGATTACCGCAAAACCTATATTGCCTCATATAAAGAGTCGAACACGACCCGGCTTCGGATTGCGGAGCATCTGCGGAAACTTCCGATGAATTTCTTTAACACCAAGGACCTTTCTGAACTGACCACAAATATGATGGCAGATTGCAGCAGCATGGAATCCTTGCTCAGCAGCACGATCCCTCCGCTGATTGCAAACGGCATCACGGTGACCCTGACCTGCATCCTGCTGGCCTTCTTTGACTGGCGGCTTGCTTTGTGCGTATTTATCACGGTTCCGATTGCCTTCCTCATTATCTGGCTCAGCCGGAACCATCAAAAGAAGCTGTTTGAAAAACAGGTTGACGCAAAGCTGGCTGCTTCTGACCAGGTACAGGAATACTTGGAAGGCATGAAGATCATCAAGTCCTGCGGGCTGTCCGGTTCTCATTTCAGCGCGCTGGATAAAGCTCTGTTAGCAATGAAAAAAATCGCCATCAAAGTGGAGATGGCTGTCGGCGTGTTCATGTCCAGTGCAAGTATGATTTTGCAGGCTGGCATCGGTATCACGATTTTTGTTGGCGCTATTCTTCTAACACAAGGACAGATTAAGCTTCTTCCTCTGCTTATGTTCCTGCTGATGGTCACACGGATTTATGGACCGATCCTGGCGATCCTGGCGAACCTGTCCTCACTGCTGAATTTGAATGTGGTCACAAGTCGTATGCGTACCCTGCTCACTACCCCTGCGATGGACGGTGAAGGAAAAACGGTCCCGAACTGCGATATTGAGCTTTCCCATGTGACCTTTGCCTACAATCAGGAAGATGTCATCAAAGATGTTTCTTGTAAAATTCCCCAGGGGAGCGTGACTGCCCTTGTTGGCCCGTCCGGCTCCGGTAAAAGCACGATTTCCAAACTGATTGCCCGGTTTTGGGATGTTCAGCAGGGAAAGATCACCGTGGGCGGAAAAGACATTAAGAGTATGGAGCCGGAAAGTCTCATGTCTTATATGTCCTTCGTGTTCCAGGATGTGACCCTGTTCAATGATACGGTTATGAACAATATCCGTCTTGGCAATCCAAACGCAACGGACGATCAAGTAATTGCTGCGGCCAAAGCCGCCTATTGTGATGAATTTGTCCGGGAAATGCCGGACGGGTATCAGACGGTCCTCGGTGAGAACGGCAGCACTCTTTCCGGCGGTGAGCGCCAGCGTATTTCCATCGCCCGCGCATTGCTGAAAAATGCACCCATTATTCTGCTTGACGAGGCAACAGCATCCCTTGACCCGGAAAATGAAGTCCTGGTTCAAAAGGCGATTGCCAAACTGGTGGAGGGTAAGACGGTCATTATGATTGCTCACCGGCTCCGTACTGTGGTGGACGCCGACCAAATTCTTGTCCTTGATAACGGAAAGTTGGTAGAATATGGAACCCATGAGAAACTGATGAAGAAAAACGGCCTGTATCATAAGTTGTTCCATATCCAGCAAGAGAGCCTGGGTTGGGCGGTATAACTTTTGCAATCAAGAGGCATTCGCACAGGAATAAACCAAATAAGCCAAGCAATCCTGCCCCGTAAGACGGGGAAAGAAAAAAACCGTTGCAGGGCAGGCAGCTTCGTGCGCCCATAATGGATTTTCAAGGACTGCGGCGGTTTTGAGTACATCAAGGCCGCCGTTCCTTATGCCCTCGACAAAGGAGTGACGCCTACACGCTGACACGGCGGCTTTAGGAGGGAGCCGCCGTGAAGCACACTGACCGCCGACAAATTCAGACGAACTTTGCACTACCGTCAAAAAAAGCCCAGCCACCGAACAGGCCCCGTCTGGCAGCCGGTGCGAAAATTGTCACAATGTAACTGAATACCGTATTTTTTGCGCTCGAATAGCTTCATGCTGTCCGGGCATTTTTTCATACCTATGGGGCCGGAACATCGGGCCAACATGGCCCGAACCCTGTCCCCGGTGTCGTTCCCCGCCGCCCCGCTTAGAAATTTGGGGATGGATAAGTACAAATGATAGAGAGTCATTTGCACTTTTTTAGGACTGTTTTTGGCAGGCGCACTCCATGCACCGGTTCACTATCGTTAATAGGGTGGCGTGTTCATCGTTAATGGGGTATCCGGTTCATCGTTACATTGTATCAATTTCGGTGCGGCAACGGATCCGGCAGCGGGAAGTGGAAATTTCCTTACAGAGACATATATCAGTATCCGACGATTGGAGAATGAAGTCATAAAAGAATTGCAGAGAGGACAGATTACTTTTGGCTTCGATGAATCTTCTCCGATTCATGTTTCTATTAATCAGTTTTATGGAATCGAAATAAATGATTTTGCTGTCACAGTTGCCAAGACTGCATTGTGGATTGCAGAATCACAGATGATGAAAGAGACAGAAGACATTGTTCACATGAATCTGGATTTTCTGCCATTGACAACTAATGCATTTATTGTGGAAGGCAATTCTTTACAGATTGACTGGGAGAGCGTTGTACCGAAATATCAGGTATCATATATTATGGGAAATCCTCCGTTTGTTGGTGCTAGAGTAATGAGTTCTGAACAGAAAGATGATGTGAAAGAAATTTTTCAAGGCTGGAAAAATGTTGGAAATATGGATTACGTTTGCTGCTGGTATAAGAAATGTGCAGATTTTATGAAGAATACATCAATACGAGCTGCATTGGTTTCGACAAATTCTGTTTCCCAAGGAGAAAGTGTTGCTAATTTGTGGAAACCACTATTGGAAAATGGCGTGCATATTGACTTTGCATATCGAACATTTCAATGGGATAGTGAAGCAAAGATAAAGGCCCATGTGCATTGTGTGATTATTGGATTTAGTATTGCGCCTTATGATAAACCCAAAAAGATATTTACAGATGAACGATATCAAATTGCAAAAAACATCAATGGATACCTGTTAGATGCAGCGAATGTATATGTTGAGAGCAGAAACAAACCTATCTGTAATATTCCAGACATAGGAATCGGAAATAAGCCGATTGACGGTGGCTATTATCTTTTTGAAAAAGATGAAATGGAGGATTTTATAAAAAAAGAACCTGAAGCAAAAAAATACTTTCGCCCTTGGTATGGCTCAAAGGAATTTATTAACAGGTCACCGAGATATTGTCTTTGGTTGGGTGAGTGTAGCCCAGCAGAATTAAGAAAACTTCCAATGTGTATGGAAAGAATAAGGGCAGTAAAAGAATATCGGCTGCAAAGTACAAGCGCTGGAACTGTTAAATTGGCAGAAAGACCAACAAGGTTTCATGTGGAAAATATGCCAAAGGAGAATTATATTGTAATTCCTGAAGTATCATCACAACGAAGAAGATACATTCCAATGGGATTTTTTACACCTAATATTTTTTGCAGTAATCTTGTGAAAATAATTCCAGATGCAACACTTTATCATTTTGGCGTGCTTACATCTAATGTTCATATGGCATGGGTGCGTGTCGTTTGTGGGCGATTAAAAAGTGATTATCGTTATTCTAAAGATATTGTTTATAATAACTTCCCATGGCCGGAGCCTACCGTCCCACAACGGCAAAAAATCGAACAGACTGCACAGGCAATCCTTGATGCCAGAGCATTATATCCGGACAGCAGCCTTGCAGATCTTTATGATGAACTGACTATGCCACCGGAATTGCGAAAAGCACATATCGCAAATGATAAGGCAGTTATGGCAGCCTATGGTTTTGGCATAAAAATGACAGAAGAAGAGTGTGTTGCAGAATTGATGAAGCTATATCAAAAAATGCAAAGATAAGTAAGGAGCAACGAAGAAAGATGGATGCACATAAAGCGTTAATTACCAATATTTTTAACAATTCTACGTTGGTGGAAGTTCCTTTTTTTCAGAGATCATATGTGTGGAAAGAAGACCTTTGGGGACGACTTCTTGAAGATATGGAGTTTGTAGTAAAGACAAAAAAACCACATTTCTTGGGTTCTATTATTCTGAAAGAAGGTCGAAAGCCTAAATTGGGAGAAAACTTTGCGGATTGCAGAACAATAGTTGATGGTCAGCAACGATTAACAACTTTTTTGATATTTATGAAAGTGCTTTGCTTAAAATTAGGACAGACTGCGTTGTTTGATTGCCAATTTAGAATCATGGGTCAAATGATTGCGCTTAGACATGGAAGGAACGACATACAGGCTTTTGAAAAAGTAATGTCATTGAGCAAAGCGGAAATAATTGATAATCCAGAGCCGGTGTCCAGAATAATTGGAGCATTTAATTATTTTGTGGAACATATTGACGAAAGTAAGCTGGACATTATGACAATATTTGTAAATACACAATTTGTTCGTATTGATTTGGATGCGGATGAAGATGAACAGCAAATTTTTGATACAATTAATTCCTTGGGCGTAAATCTAACTACATCTGAATTATTAAAAAATTATTTTTTCAATCGAGAGACTGTTGGCGAATATGAAAGAAAATGGGCAGATGTATTTGAAAAAAATGATGAGACTAAAGTATATTGGGATAGGGAAATTGAGACAGGACGAATAAAGAGAGCAATTATTGACATATTCTTTGATTCCTATTTTCAATTATTTATTCAGGATAAGCAGTATAATATTTCTAATGAAGACAAACTTATGTATTCTAGGGTAGACAGGCTTGCTCAGTCTTATCAGCATTTCATCAATAAGTATTGTGGTGGCAATAAAAATATTGTGCTAGATCAGATGAAAGAATATGCGGAGTGTTTCAGAAATAATTTGAAGCCAAATCAATGTGGAATGAGTATACCGAAGGAAGAAGGTATTGAACGTATAAATGTTGTGATTTTTGGATTAAAAAATACGACGATGATACCATATATTTTATATATTGCAAAAAACGTGCAGGACAAAAACGAGCTAAATAAAATGTATGGAATTTTGGAAAGTTATATAATGAGAAGAGTTGTGGTACATGCATCTACTAAAAGTTACAATAATTTATTCACTTCATTGATTTTGAATAAAGTGCTGGATTCGCAGACTTTAACTTTACGTTTAAAAGGAATTGGTGATGCAACTACATATTGTCCAGATGATAATGAAATGAAAATTGGCTTTGAAACATCAAAACTGGTTAATCTGCAATCAAAAGGAATTATTTATTTGTTAGAAAGTAAAATTCGTTCAGACAATAGTTCTACAGCATTGCTTGGATTTAATAATTACAGTTTGGAACATTTAATGCCAAAGAAATGGAGAAATAATTGGGGAGCTTGCGCGACAGAAGATGATGCAAAAAAGAGGGATTCTCTATTACTGACATTGGGGAATTTGGCGATTATTCCGCAAGCTTTAAATGCATCTATACGTGATGCTGCATGGAATGTAAAAAAGGCGGGAAAGGGACAAAATAAACCAGGTTTACTTTTGTGTGCGAGCGGACTTTATACATTACATGACGTACTTCAAAAAAATGATTGGAACGAACATGAAATAGAAAATCGTGCAGAATGGCTCTTAGCTAATGCACAGAATATTTGGAAAATATAGAATATTCCAAATCCATAAAAGTTGAATGAAAACCAATATGAGAATTTTACAGGTGGTACAAAATTTGTAAAATTTTCATATTGGTTTTTTGATAATCTGCAAAAATTATAAATTTGGATATTAAGGAAAGTTTCGGATTTTTGATTTTTTATGTATTTTTCAATTTTGGATATGGCTCCGAAATTGGCAATTTTGCGGAAGTGTATCCACACTTCCTGTCCTTGCTATTTTTTAATCACATGGTGATTTCACAGGGATATAGGGCTGTTTAGCCTATTTTTTCTCCCTGTGCTGTGACCGAAGAAATTCGAGGAACCAATTATATATTTATGCTGAATGTGAGGAACTGGGGAGCACAATCCTCAGCAAGAATCCTACGTCCGGAAAATATCATATTGCTAAAATAGCGATATGGTATTACCGGGGTGGATCTTGCTCTAATGTGTACAGTAACCTCGGCATAAATAGAAAGAATGGGTTTGGGGAATCCCCAGCAAGATAAAAACCTGATGAAAGAACATTTGTCGGAAAGACAATATTGTTAAACACAGGTGGATCTTGCTTTAGAAAATGATTTGCCATAATGAATTAGAACATAGGAGGAGGAAGCGTTAAAAAAGAGAGAGCCATAAGCAACTCTCTCTGTGATAAAATCAAATAGTTATAGTATCAGTGATTCGGTAAGATTACAAAAATCCTTAACAGGAATATTTTCTTTAAGTGGTAAAGCT
>ERZ827478.1610-NODE-1610-length-15052-cov-24.456225_pt1 | contig 15052 bp, 11 predicted proteins | sample MGYA00519705_ERZ827478 | MGnify/ENA primary metagenome ERZ827478 (study PRJEB31778, sample SAMEA3449318) | human gut metagenome | biome: human gut; feature: human-associated habitat; material: faeces | place: United Kingdom | collected 2010/2012 ... | reverse complement strand
GGGGCTCCACCCCGTTTCTTTGCGCAAGAGCAAAGAAATGGGGTGGAATGGGCAGGGCCAGCGCTGTCTATTGCCCGGGGGAACGGCGCACACGTAGAAGAATAAACAAAAAGGGGGAACCCCTCGCCGGGGTTCCCCTTTAACTTTATTCCTTCGGGAAGGTCACGGTTATCTCCGTGCCCTTGTCGCTGGATTCGAGGCCGATCTGGCCGTGGTGATACTGGGCGGCGTGCTTGACTATCGAGAGTCCGAGGCCGGTACCGCCGGTGGCGCGGGAGTGGCTCTTGTCCACGCGGTAGAAGCGCTCGAACACGCGGGTCTGGTGTTCCGGGGCGATGCCCACGCCGTTGTCCTTCACGCGCAGACGCGTGCCGCCGTCGGGCAGCTGCTCCGTGTATATCGTGGCCTCGCCGCCGTCCCGGCCGTACTTTATCGCGTTGTCCGCGAGGTTCCACACTATCTCCCACAGCAGCCGGCGCACGCCGGTCATGACAGCGGGGCCGCCCTCGACGCTCAGGCTTATGCCGCGCTTTTCCGCCGCGGGCTCCAGCTGGGCAGCTATCTCCACGGCCACCTCGTGCAGGTCCACCTGCTCCGTCGGGAAGCTCTCGCCCTCGTCCATGCGGGAGAGGTCGATGACGTCCTCGATGAGCGCCAGCAGCCGCGAGGCCTCGGTGCGGATGCGCCTGTAAAACTCCGCCTCGTCGCCCGGCTTCACCAGGCCGGTCTCCAGCAGCTCCGCCGCGCCCATGATGGAATGCAGCGGGGTCTTGAGCTCGTGCGAGACGTTGGCCGTGAACTCGCGCCTGATGCGCTCGGCGCGGCGGCGCTCCGTGACGTCGAACACCAGCAGCACCGCGCCGCCGCCCGAGACCGGGCTGGCCGTCAGCTGATACTCGAGGCCCATGCGCTCTATCGTCGCCTCGCCGCGCTCGCCCCGGCTCGCCTTCTCCATGACCGCGCGCAGCTCCGGGCTGCGGTCCACGGTGAGGATGTCCTTGCCGACGCACTCGTCGTCCGCGCCGAACACCTTCTTGGCCGCGGGGTTGATGCTCAGTATGCCGCCCTCGGCGTCGAGGAGGATGAGGCCCTCGCTCATGCTGCTCGTCACCGCCTCGAGCTCGCGGCGGCGGCGGGTCAGCTCGTCGAGCTGGCTGCGTATCTGGCGCTGCTGCCGCTCCACACGGGTCAGCAGCGGGGAGAGCTCGTCGTAGGTGTCGTTCTCCAGCGGGTGGTCCAGGTCTATGGCGTTGAGCGGGCCGACTATGCGCTTGGAGAGCCGCGAGGCCAGCAGCGCCGAGAGGATCACGGCCAGGACGACTATGACTATCAGCGGCTGCAATATGCCGAGCAGCAGCGTAGGCACTGTGTAGTGCGAGGCCGCGGCGCGCAGCACCGTGCCGTCCGAGAGCCGGAGCGCGATGTACACCGTCTTTTCGCTGAGCGTGGCGGAGACTCGCTTGCCCTCGCCGCTGCCGGTCTGGAGCGCCTGGGCGACCTCCTCGCGGTCGGCGTGGTTCTCCATGGAGGAGGCGTCCGCGTTCGTGTCGTAGAGCACGGTGCCGTCCGAGTCTATCCAAGTGAGGCGCAGGCCGTCCTGGCGGCCGAAGTTCTCAAGATAGGCCTCTCCGCCGGACTCGACGCCCGCGGCGGCCAGCTTTGCCTCAATTGCGAGCTGGGACTCCTGCCGGGCGGAGAAATAGCTGTACAGCGCGCCCATGACCAGCACGAGGCAGGCTATGAACACCGCAAAAGCCGCGAGAAAGACCGAGCGGAAAATGCATTTAGTCATGCCTCACGCCTCCATCCTGTAACCGACGCCGCGCACGGTGCCGATGGCTGCGCCCGCGTCGCCCAGCTTCTGACGGAGGGTGCGGATGTGGACGTCCACGGTGCGGGTCTCGCCGTCGTAGTCCGTGCCCCAGATCTCGCTGAGCAGCCGGTCACGCGTGAACACTACGCCGGGGCTGGACATCAGGGCGTGCAGCAGCTCGTACTCCTTGAGCGTGAGCGTGACCTCCCTGCCGTTGGCCGTGACGCGGTGGCTGGCGGGGTCTATGGTTATGCCGTGGAACTCCATGGCGCGCTCGGTGCGCTCCGGGTTCGACCGGCGCAGCACGGCGCGCACGCGGCTGACCATCTCCATCATGCCGAAGGGCTTGACGAGGTAGTCGTCCGCGCCGGAGTCGAGGCCGTTTATCTTGTCGTACTCCTCGCCGCGCGCCGTGGCCATGATGACCGGCACCGAGCGTGTGGCGGCGTTCAGGCGGAGCTTTTTGAGTATCTCCAGCCCGTCCTCGCCGGGGAGCATGACGTCGAGGATGATGAGCTCGGCCGGGGTCTTTTTCAGCGCGGCGAAGAGCTCGGCGCCGCCCTCCACGCCCTCGGCCTCAAAGCCGGTGGAGCGCAGGGCGTAGACCTCGATGTCCCGCACATTCGCGTCGTCCTCTACACAGTATATCATCACAGCATCTCCCTGCCCTTGTAGAGCCCCGTGGCCGCGAACTCCACCCACTCGGCGATGTTCGTCGCGTGGTCGCCGATGCGCTCGAGGTACTTGGCGATCATGAGCAGGTCGAGGGCGTACTCGCCGTCGCCGGGGCGGCGGGAGAGGCGCTCTATCATGGCGCTCTTTATGGCCTTGAACACGTCGTCGGCCTCGTCGTCACGCTTGGCGACGGCGCGGGCGGCCTCCGGGTCGCGGCTGACATAGGCGTCCACGCTGTCCGTGACCATGGCGACGACTATCTGCGCAAGGGACTTGAATAGCCCCGCGTCCTCCTCGTCGAGGGGGCCCATGAAGCCCGCGGTCTCGGCGATGTCGAGCGCCTGGTCGCCTATGCGCTCCATGTCGGTTATCATCTTCAGCGCAGCGGAGATCTGCCTCAGGTCGCCCGCCACGGGCTGCTGCTGGAGCAGAAGGCGCAGGCAGATGCGCTCTATCTCGCGCTCCTTCTGGTCTATCTCCTCCTCGAGCGCGCTTATGCGCTCCGCCTGTTTCCGGTCCGCGTCCAGGACGGAGCGGGCCGTCACCGCGATGGCCTCCTCGCAGAGCGCGCCCATGTTGATGAGCTCGCGGTTCAAGAGCGCGAGCTGCCCGTCGAATCTCTGTCGCATATCAGCCAAACCTCCCCGTGATGTAGTCCTCGGTCCGCTTGTCCTGCGGGTGCGAGAATATCCGCTCCGTGTCCCCGAACTCGACCAGCTCGCCGAGCAGGAAGAACGCGGTCTCGTCCGAAACACGCACCGCCTGCTGCATATTGTGCGTCACCATGACCACAGTATAGCGGTTTTTCAGCTCCATCGCAAGCTCCTCGATCTTCGAGGTGGAGATGGGGTCGAGGGCGCTGGTGCTCTCGTCCATGAGCAGTATGTCCGGCTCGACGGCGAGGGCGCGGGCGATGCACAGGCGCTGCTGCTGGCCGCCGGAGAGGCCCAGCGCGCTCTTGTTCAGGCGGTCCTTGACCTCGTCCCAGATGGCCGCGTCGCGCAGGCTGCGCTCCACGATGTCGTCCAGCTTGGCCTTGCCGCGCACGCCGTGGGTGCGCGGGCCGTAGGCGATGTTGTCGTAGATGCTCATCGGGAAGGGGTTGGCCTTCTGGAACACCATGCCTATCTGCTTGCGCAGGCGCGTGACGTCCACGTCCTTGCCGTAGATGTTCTCGCCGTTATAGAACACCTCGCCGGTGATGCGCACGCCGGGCACCAGGTCGTTCATGCGGTTGAGCGTCTTGAGGAAGGTGCTCTTGCCGCAGCCGGAGGGGCCGATCAGCGCGGTTATCTTGTTGGCGGGTATCTGTATGGAAATGTCCTTGAGCGCGTGGTTGTCGCCGTAATAAAGGTTGAGCCCGCGGCTCTCGATTATCGTTTTGTCACTCATTTCGGTTCTCCCTGCTCTCAGTGTTTTTTGAGCTTTCTGCCCGCGAGCTTCGCGGAGATATTGATTATGAACGCGATGACCAGCAGCACGACGGCCACGGCGAAGGCCTGGTCGAAGTCGGCGCGCTCCTTGGCGTAGACGTACAGCGCGACCGTGAGCGTGGCGCCCGAGCTGTCGAAGAGGTTCTTGAAGAACTCGGTGAAGCTGCTGCCGTAGTTCTGCATGAACATGCTCATGCCGGCGGTGAACATGAGGATGGCGCTCTCGCCGACGATGCGGCCGATGGCGAGGATGCAGCCGGTGACGATGCCGTCCACGCTGGAGGGCAGGACGACGGTGCGTATCATGTGCCACTTGCCGCTGCCGAGGGCGAGGGAGCCCTCGCGGTAGCTCTGCGGCACGGTCTTGAGCGACTCCTGCGTCGTGCGTATGATGGTGGGCAGGGTCATCATGACCAGCGAGAACGCGCCGGCTATCAGCGTCTTGCCCAGGCCCAGCGACTCGCAGAACACGATGACGCCGACGAGCGCGAAGATGATGCTCGGCATGCCGGAGAGCGTCTCGGTGGCGAACTCGATGGCGGAGACCAGCTTTTTGTTCGTGGCGTACTCCGTGAGGTAGATGGCGCTGCCGACACCGAGGGGCAGGATGAATATCAGCGTGGCGATGATTATGTAGAGCGTGTTTATGAGTGCGGGGAGTATGCCCTGCACGTCGTTTATAACGCTCTCCTCGCTGGTGAGGAACTCCCAGCTCAGGCTGGGGATGCCGCGGTAGAGGATGTAGCCTATGAGGAAGATGAGCAGGGCGCAGATTATGGCGGCGGAGGCGTACAGCAGCGTGCGCATCACGATGTCGTAGGCCCTGCGGCGGGGGCTGAGCCCCTGGGTTATGGAGACGCGTTCGTTCATCAGTTGCCCTCCTTGTTCCGCTTGAGGAAGATGTTGAGCACGGCGTTTATGAGCATGATGAAGAGGAAGAGCACGAGGCCGATGGAGAAGAGGGCCTGACGGTGCAGGTCCCCGGCGTAGCCCATCTCGCCGGCGATGGCGGTGGTGAGGAACTTGACGCTGGAGAGCAGGCTCGGCATGTTGGCGACGTTGCCTGCGACCATGAGTATGGCCATGGCCTCGCCTATCGCGCGGCCCACGCCGAGGACGACGGCGGCGGCGATGCCGCTCTTCGCCGCGGGGGCGGAGACGCGGAAATAGGTCTCGAGCTCCGTTGCGCCGAGGGCGAGGGACGCCTCCTCATACTCGCGGGGCACGGCGTCGAGCGCGGTCTCGGAGACGGAGATGATGCTGGGCAGTATCATGACGGCCAGGACCACGATGGCGGCCAGCAGGCTGTCGCCCGCGGGCAGGTCGAAGACCTTGCGTATCGCGGGCAGGAGCACCATCATGCCCACCAGGCCGTAGACGACGCTGGGGATGCCGGCCAGCAGGTCGACCACCTCGCGGATGACGGCCGCGACCTTGCGGTTCGCCACCTTGGAGAGGAACACGGCCATCAGAAAGCCGATGGGCACGCCGATTATTATGGCGCCGGCGGTGCCGTAGATGCTGGTGAGGATCATGGGCAGGATGCCGTAGGAGGGGTTTCCGCTCTTGTTGGCGGGGTCCCAGTTCGTGCCGCCCAGGAAGTTGAACAGGCCCACCTCCCGGATGGCGGGGATGCCGGAGACTATCAGATATATCGAGATGACGAGCACAAAGGCGACGGCCACGAGCCCGCAGATGAGAAACAGCGCGCGCATGAAGTTCTCCAGGGCGTCCTTCGCCCGGTGCTTCGAGTCTATGCGCTCCGCGGCCTGCTCCTGCGCGGCGGCGGGGTCATTCTTCGGCATGCGCTCCTTGGTCCTGAGCTTCACTTTGCCGCTTCCTCCCTTCGGTGTTATGACTTGGTTCAAAGCTGTTTACCTCTTTCTCTTTCAGGGGTGGATCTGACAGAAGTTCACGCGCCGGGTCTGAGCGCCTGTCAGATGCACCCCTCACGACAGGGCAATAGGCCCCCGGTGTGGGGGCCTTTGCCTTTATTCTGCGCTGGCTCAGCCGTTGGCGGAGACGGCGCCGGCGGCGGCGATGATGTCGGCGACATCAGCGCTCATGGCGTAGTTCAGGAAGGCCTGGGCGGCCTCGGAGAGCTCGGTGCCCTCGACGGTGACGATGACGAAGGGGCGCTGGATCGGGAAGCTGCCGTCCGCGACGGTCGCCTCGGTGGGGGCCACGCCGTCAACGCTCACAGCGGAGACGGTCTCATCGACAGCGGAGAGGGAGGCGTAGCCGATGGCGTTGGGGTTGGAGGCGACATTGCCGATTACGTCGCCGGTGGAGGAGTACTCGTTGAGGTAGGCGCACTTGTCCTGGATGCCGAGGATCTCCTCGAAGGCGCTGCGGGTGCCGGAGGCGCTGTCGCGGCCGAACACGGCGATCTCGGCGTCCTCACCGCCGACCTCGCTCCAGTTGGTGATCTCGCCGGTGAAGATCTTGGCTATCTGCTCGGTGGTGAGCTCGGTCACGGGGTTGGCGGGGTTGACGACGACGGAGACGCCGTCCTTGGCGATGACGTTCTCAACGGCGCCTTCAGCCTTCTCGTCGTCCGTCAGGGCGCGGCTGGAGAGGCCGAGGTCGCAGCTGCCGGCCAGCACGCCGCTGATGCCGGAGCCGGAGCCGGAGCCGTTGTAGTTGACGGTCACGCCGGGCTGCACGCTCTTGAAGCCCTCGATAAGGGCGAGCATGACGTCGTTCATGGAGGTGGAGCCGTCGGTGTTCACGATGCCGGTGAGCTCGATGGGCTCGCTGGAGGGCGCCTCGGAGGCCGTGGAATCGGTTTCGGGGGCGTCGGTGGGGTCGCTCTGCGCCTCGCCGCAGGCGGCCAGCAGGCCGAGGCAGAGGACCAGAGCCAGAGCTATGCTCAGAGTCTTTTTCATCTTGTCAAATTCTCCTTATATATGTATTGTCGCGCGGGCTTTCCGCCCTGCATGATGGAGAATACAAAGGCCGTGTAAAATGAAAAAGCCCCGGTTTGTTAAATCGGGGTAAAGTTAAAAGTTTAATTTTTCTCTAATTCGCGCGCGCTAAGATAGGCTTTACAAGATGTGCGCGTTGACGCGGGGCGTCCCGGATGTTAGAATACAAGATGTTGGATGACGCGGCTTTGCGCGCTTTGCAAGGGGTTTGAGCGATGGATAAAAAGGGCGGCAGCTCGTTTATGCAGAAGGTCGCGGCGGTGATCGTGGACAGGAAGACGTTTTTCTTCCTCGCCTTCATCGTCATGGCCGTTTTCTGCGCTTTTTCCCGCAACTGGGTGAACGTCAACGACGACATAACGAGCTACCTCGCCAAGGACACTGAGACCCGGCGGGGTCTTGACATCATGGATTCGGAGTTCACCACCTTCGCCACGGCCAACGTCATGGTCTCCAGCATCACCTATGACGCCGCGGCCAAGCTGGCGCCGCAGATCGAGGTCATAAACGGCGTCCACTCCGTCGAGTTCGACGACACGGAGGACCACTACAAAAACGCCTCCGCTCTCTTTGCCGTCACCTTTGACGGGGACACGACCTCCGAGGTCAGCGAGAAGGCCATGGACGAGATAAAGTCCCTGCTCGCCGACTATGACACGTATATAAGCTCCGAAGTGGGCAACCCCATGGAGCAGACTATAAAATCCGAGATGGTGGTCGTCCTCGGCATCGCCGTCTTCATAATCATCGCCGTCTTGCTCTTCACGTCCAAGACGTATATGGAGATACCGGTGCTGCTCATCACCTTCGGCGCGGCGGCGCTGCTGAACATGGGCACGAACTACTGGTTCGGCACCATCTCCTACGTCACGGACTCGATAGCGGTCGTGCTGCAGCTGGCGCTGGCCATAGACTACGCCATCATCCTCTGCCACCGCTACACGGAGGAGCGCGAGCACCTCGAGGCGCGCGACGCCGCCGTCGCCGCCCTCTCCAAGGCCATACCCGAGATCAGCGCCTCGAGCCTCACCACCATCTCCGGCCTCGCGGCGCTGTCGCTGATGCACTTCCGCCTCGGCTACGACATGGGCATCGTGCTCATAAAGGCCATAGTCATGAGCATGCTCTCCGTGTTTTTGCTCATGCCGGGACTGCTGGTGCTCTTCTCCAAGCTCATAGACAAGACCCACCACCGCAGCTTTGTGCCCAAGATCTCGCTCTGGGGCAAGCTGACGGTCAAGACCCGCTATGTCATACCGCCGCTGTTCCTTATAATCGCTGCGGCGGCTTTCGTGTTTGCAAACCGCTGCCCCTACGTCTACGGCTACAGCACCCTGGACACGGTCAAGCAGAATGAGAGCAAGATAGCCGACAAGATGGTGGCCTCCACCTTCGGCACGGACAACCTCGTCGCCATGCTGGTGCCCTCCGGCAGCTACGAAAAGGAGGCCCAGCTCCTCAACGTCATCTCCGCCCAGCCCGAGGTCGAGAGCGCCATGGGCCTTGCGAATATCGAGGCCATGGACGGCTACACCGTCACCAGCGCGCTGACGCCCAGGCAATTCGCCGAGCTCACCGACCAGGACATAGAGGCCGCCCGGCTGCTCTACGCCGCCTATGCCGTGAACGAGAAGGACTACGGCCAGATCGTCTCCTCCATCGACGACTACACCGTGCCGCTGGTGGACATCGTGCTCTTCCTGCGCGACCAGGAGAACGCGGGCTACATCACGCTCGAGCGCGACATGAGCGACATGCTCGACGAGATGTGCGCCGAGCTGGAGTTCGGCCTCGCCCAGCTCGAGGGCGAGAACTGGTCCCGCTTCGTCATCTATCTGAACCTCCCCGAGGAGTCCGAGGAGACCTATGAGTTCCTCGACACGCTCCACGGCATCGCCGGGGCGTATTACAGCGACTGCGTCCTCGTCGGCGAGAGCGTGAACGCGCGCGACCTGCGCTCCTCCTTCTCGACGGACAACCTGCTCATCAGCATACTTTCGGCGCTCTTCGTCGTGGTGGTGCTGCTCTTCACCTTCCGCTCCGTGGGCCTGCCGCTGCTGCTCATAATCGTCATCCAGAGCAGTATCTGGATAAACTTCTCCGTGCCCTATCTCACGAGCTCGAACCTCTTCTTCATCTCCTACCTCATCGTCAGCGCCATACAGATGGGCGCGAACATAGACTACGCCATCGTCATCTCCAGCCGGTATCTGGACCTCAAGAAGTCCATGCCCATCAAGGAGGCCATGATCGAGACGCTCAACCAGGCCTTCCCGACGATAATCACCTCCGGCGCCATGCTGGCCTCGGCGGGCCTCATCATCGGGCGCATGACCTCGGACAACACCATCTCGTCCATAGGCACCTGCCTGGGGCGCGGCACGATAATCTCCATCTTCCTCGTCATGGGCGTCCTGCCGCAGATCCTGCTGCTGGGCGATATCCTGATAGAAAAGACCGCCTTCGCCATAAAGGTCCCCGAGATAACGCATGTCGAGGGCAGCACGATACGCCTGCACGGACGAGTGCGGGGTCAGATCTCCGGCTTTGTGGACGCCGACATCCAGGGCGTGTTCCAGGGCAGCCTGCACGCCATGGTCGAGTCCGGCGCCATAGAGGTGGACGAGACAAGGGCCGAACTCCCGCCGGGTGACGACACGACACCTGCGGACGACCGAGGGGAGGACACTAGCAATGAGGACTAAAAAGGCGCTGTCGCTGCTTCTGAGCCTGCTGCTCGTGCTGGGGCTGCTGTCCGGCGCGGCGGGCGCGCTCGCCGAGGACGCGGCGCAGACCGGCGTCACCTATTACATAAACGGGCTGGAGGACCTCCTCAAGCTCGCGGACAACTGCGCCGTGGACACCTATTCAAAGGACGTCACCGTCATACTCCAGACGGACATCGACCTCACGGGCTCGGAGTTTTCCTCCATCCCCACCTTCGGCGGCGTGTTCGAGGGCGGCGGCCACACGATATCGGGCCTGAACCTCACGGCGAACCGCTCGCACACGGGCTTTTTCCGCTACATCCAGCCCGGCGCCGAGGTCAAGGAGCTCAACCTCGCGGGCAGCGTCTCGCCCGGCGGCTCTGCCGAGTACGCGGGCGGCCTCGCGGGCAACAACGCCGGCACCATCCGCGACTGCTCCTTCAACGGCACGGTAGAGGCCCTGACCTCCACCGGCGGCCTCGTCGGCGCCAACGAAAAGACCGGCGTCATCGAAAACTGCCGTGTCTACGGCACCGTCACCGGCCAGCACTATACCGGCGGCATCGCGGGCCAGAACCTGGGCAGCATCGTCCGCTGCGTGAACACCGCCGCCGTCAACACGACCAGCCAGGAGATAAACACCGACCTCTCCGGCCTGAGCATCACGAACCTCGACTCCACCACCGAGCTCATCAACGACTACACCGACACCGGCGGCATCGCGGGCTTCTCCTCCGGCACCCTCAGCGCCTGCATGAACACCGGGGCCGTGGGCTATGAGCACATGGGCTACAACATCGGCGGCATCGTCGGGCGTCAGTCCGGCTTTGTTGAAAACTGCACCAACAGCGGCAGCGTCCTGGGCCGCAAGGAGGTCGGCGGCATCGTCGGCCAGATGGAGCCCTACCTCTCGCTCGACCTCTCCGCCGCCTCGGCCGAGAACCTCTCTGCCGAGCTCTCCAAGCTGCACGACCTCCTCGACGTCGCGCTGCTGAACGCGGGCGACTCCTCCACCAACATCACCAACCGGCTCAACTCCGTCTCCGGCTACATGGGCAGCGCCTCGGACGACCTCGCCTATATCGCCGGCGAGACGGTGGACTTCGTGGACAACACCGTCGCCTCGCTCAACGACATCCTCAGCCGCATAGACTACGTCTCCGACAGCGCGCCGTACATCCTCGGCGACGTGGAGACCGCGGGCAACCACATCTCGGACGCCATGGGCTGGCTGGCCGAGGTGAACCGCGACCTCTCCGTCATCACCCACATGCAGGGCAGCAGCTATGACGAGACGAGCCACCGCCTGCTCACCGTCACCACCGGCACCGGCGGCTATGCCCGCGCCGACACCACGAACCCCGCCGCGGGCAGCCTCGTCACCGTGACCCTCACGCCCGACGCGGGCTATGAGGTCGGCTCGATAGAGATAGCCGACGCCGACGGCGCCAGCGTGCCCTATGACTACGACCCCGCCGCCGGGACCGTGACCTTCACCATGCCCGTCCTCTCCGGCGACCCCGTGAACGACCCGGTGAACGCCCGGGCCAAGAACACCGTAGTGCGCGTGGCCTTCGCGCCCACGGCGACCTATTTCGAGGATACGCAAAGCCCCGTCAGCATCGCCACCAGCGCGGGCGGCACGGTCACGGCCACCCCGGGCTCCAGCGGCATATACGTCCTCGACATCAGCGCCAACGAGGGTTACGAGCTCGCCTCCCTCTCCGTCACGGACGAGAGCGGCGCGGCCATTCCCTATGAGCGCATCAACGACCTCGGCACTCAGTACGCCTTCACGCTCCCGGCCTCCGGCCGCGCCTGCGTCAGCGCCAGCTTCCAGCGCGTGAGCGACTGGGACATCGTCACCGGCGCTGCGGACACGATAGGCTCCGCCGGCAGCGCCCTCAGTTCGGCCATGGACAACGCCCAGGCCGACGCCGGCGCCCTCATGGCCCAGCTCAATGAGCTGCTCCGTAACCCCAACCCCAGCCCGGATGAGGCCCAGGCCCTGCTCGACGCGCTGGGCCGGCTCTCCAGCGACCTCACCTCCGCGGGCGGCGCGGCGGCCGACATCATCGGCGCCGGCAACACCATAGCGGGCGCCATGGGCCCGTACATAGCCGAGGCCGCCGTGAATCTCAACGAGCACCTGGGCTACGCCATGCAGAGCCTGCAGGCGGCCTCCAACAGCATAACCGACGCCGTCGCGGGCGTGCGCGACGTGCTCAGCTACCTGAACGGCCTGCCCGACGTGCAGTTCCAGGGCCTCGGCAGCGAGTACAGCCAGCGCGTGGACTCCCTCTGCGGCAACATGAAGAACATCTCCGACGCGCTCACCGCGCTCAACACCGAGCTCGGCAGCTCCGCCACGGTGCTGGTGGAAGACCTCCGGAAGGTCAACGACCAGTTCTCCGTCGTCATGCTCATGCTGGTGGACGCCATCAAGAGCGCCGCCAATCCGAACATCGGCGACGTGTTCACGGACGTCTCCGAGCAGGAGGGCTCCGCCACCGAGGGCAACGTGGCCGGCTGCGGCAACTCCGGCTCCGTCTACGGCGACGTGAACGTCGGCGGCATCGCGGGCGCTATGGCCATAGAGTTCGACTTCGACCCCGAGAGCGACCTCACGGGCTCGACCACCATCTCCCGCGCCTTCAACAGCCGCTGCATCCTGCGCGGCAGCGAGAACACCGGCACCATCCGCGCCAAGGAAAACTGCGCCGGCGGCGTGGTGGGCCTCATGGAGCTCGGCGTCACGCAGGGCTGCCAGAACTACGGCGCCGTCTCCAGCGAGAGCGGCGACTACGTCGGCGGCATCGCGGGCAGCAGCAGCTCCACCATTCGTGCCTGCTGGGCGATGTGCCCCCTGACCGGCGACGACTGGATCGGCGGCATCGCGGGCCTCGGCATGAAGCTCTACGACTGCCGCAGCCTTGTCGAGATCGACGGCGGGGACGAGTGCCTCGGCGGCGTCGCGGGCGCCCTCTCGGAGGACGGCGAGGCCACCGGCAACCTCTTCGTCAGCGAGACGCTCCACGGCATAGACGGCATCAGCTACACCGGCGGGGCCGAGCGCGTGCCCTTCGCCTCGCTCAAGGCGCTGGAGGACGTACCCTCGGAGTTCCTGGACCTCAAGCTGGTGTTCGTGGCCGACGGCGTGACGATAAAGACGATACATTTTGAATACGGCGACAGCATCCCCGAGAGCGAAGTCCCCGCCGTGCCCGCCAAGGAGGGCTACACCGGCGCGTGGCCGGAGCTCGACCTCACCAACGTGACCTTCAGCCGCACGCTGGAGGCGGTGTACACCCCGCTGGACTCCTCTGTGGCGAGCACCGCGGTCCGCGGCGACGGCGTGCAGTCCCTGGTGCTGGTCGAGGGCAGCTTCCGGCCCGGCGCGGCGGTCGAGGCCGACGTGCTCTCCAGCGGCGAGGCGCCCGAGGACGCCCCCGCCCTCTCGCGCGGCACCAAGTCCCTGGAGGAGCTGAGCGTCTCCGTCACCGGCAGCGCGGACGAGAGCAGCGGCTACCGCGTGCGCTACCTCGCCCCGGAGACGGACCGCGTCACCTCCACCATCGCGCTCTACGTCCGCGAGGGCGGCGGAGCCTGGCAGGAGACTGACTACGACACGCTGGGCAACTACCTCTGCTTCAACGTGGACAGCTCGGACTTCGAGCTGCTGGCGGTGGAGCGCCCGGCGGACATGACACGCGTCATAATAATCGGCGCGGCCGCCGTGCTGCTGGTGCTGATAATCACCGTTGGCAGCATAGTCCGCCACAAGCGGGCGGTGCGTCCGGCCGGAAAACACGGCAAATGAGCGCAAAAGGGCCCCGGTCCATGAGACCGGGGCCTTGTTTTTTTATTTTTTCTCCTCGGGCGGCTCGCTCTGCTGCGCGGCTCCCGGGCCGTCCATGTCCTCGGCCGCGGAGACCGGGATGAGCATCTTCGGCCCCGGCATCGTGAGGTTCACGATGAGCGCCACGACTATGCCGATGACCGTGTCGAGCATGCGGTTGAGCGCGTAGGTGTAGGGGTCGGCGTCGCCGACGTGATAGACCGTCGTGCTCAGAAATACGACGCAGGCAAAGCCCGCGACGGAGGGCTTTTTGATGCCGATGGTCGTCAGTATGACCGGGATGAGCATCAGCGAGACGACGAGGTAAAAGAGCGGCGGTACGCGCTGGAGGTTGAACTGAGTCTCGAGAAAGAGCACGATGACGCCGTAAGCGCCGCCCACGGCGGTGCCCATGACGCGGTTGAAGGAGGTGGAGAGCGTCTTTTCCGCCGACTTCTGCATGCACAGCACGGCGGCGATCATCGAAAAGAAGGTCATCTCGCCCCTGAGCCACCCGATGATGGCGCAGACGAAGACTGCGATGACGGTCTTGATGATCCTCATGCCTATGTGGAAATGGTGAGGCGGTTCGACCTCCTCAAAGAAAAGCTCCCTCCAGGGCTTCACTCCGTCCCCTCCGATCAGATTTACGTCTTTACATTATACCCTGACTGTCGGTTTTTGTAAAGCGGCGGGGCCTGAACTGTCCCACCAGTGCCCCCGCGAGCACCAGAACGGCGCCGGCGAGCTGCACGCCGCTGAGCCTCTCGTCGAGGAACACGGCGGAGAAGATGAGCGCCGAGACCGGGTCAAAGTAGCCCATCAGCGCCACGGCCTTGGCCGGGAGCCGGTTCATGGAGGAGAAATACAGCCAGCAGGCAAAGCCCGTGTTCACCGTGCAGAGAAAGAGCAGCGCAAAGATGCCGCGAGCATCCGTCGGCAGCGGCACTCCACCGCTGGTGGCCAGCACATAGGGCAGCAGTATGACGGCGGCGATGACGATCTCAATAAATGTCAGGTTCAGCCCCGACACGCCGGTTATCTGCTTGTTCACGAGCATGAGCATGGCGTAAAACACCGCCGAGCCCAGGCCGACTATCAGCCCCGTCGCGCTCACGCCGCCCTCGCCGAAGTCCGTACCGACCACCAGCAGCATGCCGACGATGACTACGGCCATGCCGAGGTAGGCGAGGCCGTTCTGCCTCTCCTTTAGCACCAGCGGCGCCAGGACAAGCACCAGCACCGGCGCGGTGTAGTATGTAAGCGTGGCGAGCGAGACGTTCATGAGGTTGTAGGCCTCAAAAAGCAGCGCCCAGTTGGCGCCGAGGCAGACCCCGGCGAAGAGCAGGCGCCATTTTTCGCGCAGAAGCACCTCTTTGGGCGTCCGGCTGCGCGAGATGAGGATTATTATGAGCAGCACCGCCCCGCCTATCAGCGTCCTGAGGAGCACCAGCTGCGCCCCGGACATCTCCAGCATCGACGCAAACACGCCGTTTGAGCCGAAAATGAGCATTGCCGCCACGAACATAAGGTAGAACTTCATCCTCCGCGCCTCCGAACTGCGATATAGCAAAAGAGACACAGCAAATGCTGTGTCTCTTTCGTGTTGGCACTGACCTATCTTCCCGGTCCGTCTCCAGACAAGTATTTTCGGCACA
>ERZ827478.1608-NODE-1608-length-15058-cov-22.466840_pt1 | contig 15058 bp, 16 predicted proteins | sample MGYA00519705_ERZ827478 | MGnify/ENA primary metagenome ERZ827478 (study PRJEB31778, sample SAMEA3449318) | human gut metagenome | biome: human gut; feature: human-associated habitat; material: faeces | place: United Kingdom | collected 2010/2012 ... | reverse complement strand
CTTTGCCTCTGGACTCCACCACCTTTGAAAAGGTGGACGAAACTTTCAGACGCGCGCATAAGCGCGCAGGGCGTGCAAAAAGGGGGCCCGGAGGGCCCCCTTTGGGGTTTACAGCAGCATGCCGGCGAAGCACTGGCAGGCCAGGTACATCACGGCTCCTACGCCCAGGGGGGCCAGGAAGCCGGATTTGGCGGAGACCAGACGTCCGCGGATGGTGTTGAACAAGAAGGCCATAGCCGTGAACAGCAGGCCGCCTATCACGCCCACGCGCAGCGCCGCGCCCGCGCCCTCGACCACGCCGGACGCCCAGGGCAGCAGCCAGAACGTCAGCACGGCCAGCACCGCCGTCAGCGCCCAGTCGCGCTTCGGCACGCTCTTGAGGTCAAAGTAGCAGTCCACCACCAGCGCCGCGGCGCACACCGCAGCCAGGTTCGGGATGTCCACCAGCGGGAGGATCGCCTGAGGCATGAACGTCCGGATCAGCACAAACGCCAGGCAGATGACGCCCACCAGCGCCGCCAGTATCGTGTTCAGCTTATACGTTACAGCTTTCATCTTCTCGACCTCCCATCACGCGCCCTGGCCAAGGGCATCCTTGACCGCATTCATTATGCCTTTGCTCGTGTAGGTCGCGCCGGAAACCACGTCCACGTCCGGGGAGTTCGCCTCGACAATCGCCTTCGGGATCTGCTCGAGCGCGCCGCCGGCGATCTCTATCGTCTCGCTGTTCGAGAGGACTTCAACGGACGCTATCTTGTCGCCGTCCATCGTCACAGCGACGGTTATCGGGCCTATGAAGCCGTCGGCCGTGCCGGTGAGCGCACCGTCGGAGTTGCCCGCGCTATCAAGCGCGTCCTTGACCGCGTTGATGATGCCGTTGCTGGTGTAGGTCGCGCCGGCCACGATGTCCACGTCCGCGGAGTTCGCCTCGACGATGGCCGCCGGGATCTGCTCAAGCGCGTTGCCCGCGATCTCCGGCGTCTCGCTGTTGGAGACTATCTCAACGGCCGTTATCTTGTCGCCGTCCATCGTGACGGAGACCGTTATCGGGCCGCCGAAGCCCTCGGCCGTGCCGGTCAGTCCGCCGCTCGCGCTGCCGGACTCCTGCACGTACTTGCTCGCCGCGTTCACGCAGGCCACAACGGCGGAGGAGCTTATCGTAGCGCCGGTCACGGCGTCGATGTTGCTGCCCACGGCGAGGTCGCCGGAGCTCCTCACCAGGTCGATGAGGAAGTACACGTCGTCCTGCACGCCGCGGCCGAGGCCGTAGGTGTCGTGGATGTCGCGGACCGTGTAGCCCTTGATGACGCCGTCGTTGTCAACGGCCACGAGGAGCTTTATCTCGTCCACATAGCCGTTGGCGGTCATCGCCAGGACGTAGCCGCCCTCGCCCTTGTAGACGTTCGTTATCTTGGTGTCGGAGCCGGTGTACTCGATCTCCTCAAACTCGCCCCCGCCGGGGAGGAGGTAGGAGATCATGTCGTTGAGCTCCTGCTCGGCATTGGCCTGGGCCGTGCCGGCCAGGGCGCTGTTCGCCGCAAAGAGCACCACGGCGCATATCAGCAGCACGGCGACGGGTACAAGCAGTTTCTTACTCATTTCCCGGCACCTCCTTTCCCGACGCCGAAGCGCTTCACGGGCACCGCCCTGTCAAGCGCCCAGGCACAGGCGTTCATGATGAGGATGGCATAGGTCACGCCCTCCGGGAAGAGCCCGAAGTAGCGGAAGAGCACAGTCAGCGCGCCGCAGCCGATGCCGTAGACCAGCTGGGCCGAGGGCAGGGTCGGGCTCGTGACATAGTCGGTGGCCATGAAAATGGCGCCCAGCATCGCGCCGCCGCCCATGATGCTGTACAGCATCCAGGTGAGCGCGTTGTCGGTCTTGTAGAACACCAGGGTCAGCACGGCCATGGTGCCTATGTAGGCCACGGGGATGCGCCAGCTGATAACGCGGCGCACCAGCAGGTAAACCAGGCCGATGAGCAGCGCCAGGGTGCAGACCTCGCCTATGCAGCCGCCGATCTTGCCGAGGAACATGTCGAGCAGGCTGGCCTCGGGCAGAGCCGGGCGGGCCATGGTCTGCAGCGGCGTGGACGAGGAGACGATGTCCACCGCGCCGAAGTTGAAGGCGTCCACGGCCTCGGTGCCGTAGCGGGTGATGGTAGCAGGCCAGAAGAGCATGATGAGGGCCCTGCCGCCGAGGGCGGGGTTGAACACGTTCTGGCCAAGGCCGCCGATGAAGCCCTTGACGACGATTATCGCAAAGGCGTCGCCCACGGCGACCACCCAGTACGGGCAGCTCGCGGGCAGCGAGAAGGCCAGCAGCACGCCGGTCACGACCGCGGAGAGGTCGCCCACCGTGCTCTTGCGGCGGGTGACGAGGCAGTAAAGCAGCTCGACCACGACGCAGACCGCCGCCGAGATGACCGTCAGGACCAGGGCCCTGAGGCCGAAGAGTATCACCGCCGCGATGAGCGCCGGTATAAGGGCTATCAGCACGTCCAGCATCGTCCGGCGCGTTGTATCGCCGCTGCGGATGTGGGGTGCGGAGGAGACAGTCAGATTCATTTCCTCTTACCCTCCTTCAGCAGTTTCTTGCCGGCCTTGAAGGTCTCGACCAGGGGCAAGCGGCCGGGGCAGACGTAGGAGCAGCAGCCGCACTCCATGCAGTCTTCAAGGTTGAAGCGCTCGAGCTCGTCCTTCATTCCCGCATTGACGTAGCGGTAGAGCTGCAGGGGCTGCAGGCCCATGGGGCAGGCCTTGATGCACTTGCCGCAGCGGATGCAGGTCGGGTTCTCGGCCGCGGGCGCGGGGTCGGTCAGGCAGAGCACGGCGTTGGTGCCCTTGACCACGGGGACGCTCAGGTCGCCCTGCGCCGTGCCCATCATCGGGCCGCCGCAGACGACCTTGCAGGTCTCTTCCTTCATGCCGCCGGCAAATTTGAGCAGCTCCTCAAGCGGGGTGCCGATGCGGACGATGACGTTCTTCGGCTCGTTCGCGCCCTCGCCGGTGACGGTGACGACCTTCTCGGTGAGAGGCAGGCCCTCGTACACGGCGCGGCAGATGGAGTAGATGGTGGTGACGTTGAAGAGCGCGCCGGTCCTGGCGCCGGGGGCGACCTCACGGCCGGTCACGGCGAGGATGAGCTGCTTCTTCGCGCCCTGGGGATAGCGCGTGGGCAGGACGCGGACCTCGATGTCCTCGTTGCCGCCCAGCTTGCTGCGCAGGGCCTCCACCGCCTCGGGCTTGTTGTCCTCCACGGCGATGACCGTGTGCTTGGCGCCGATGACGTCCGCCACGATGCGCGCGCCGAGGATGACCTTCTCCGGCCAGGTGCACATCACGGTGTCGTCCGAGGTGATGTACGGCTCGCACTCGCAGGCATTGATGAGAAGGGTCTCGGTCTTGCCCGCGGTGGAGAGTATCTTGGAGTTAGTGGGATAGGCCGCGCCGCCCATGCCGCAGATGCCCGCCTCGCGGACGATGTCCGCAAGCTCGGCCGCGCTCATGCCCTTGTGAGTGGTGCGCGGCTTGATGGACGGGTCGGGGGTGTCCTTGCCGTCGTTCTCGATGGCGACGCAGACGCACTGGCGCCCGCCGGGCACAGTCATCTGCTCCACGGCCGTCACGGTGCCGGACACCGGCGCGTGCACAGGGGAACATACGCCCTCGCCGTCGCCTATCTTCTGCCCCAGCTTGACCGCGTCGCCCACCTTGACCAGAGGGGAGCAGGGCGCGCCGATATGCTGTGACATGGGTATTACCACCCGTGAAGGCGCCGGCATCGGGACAGGCGCTCCGCCCCGCGACAGCGCCTTGCGGTCGTCGGGATGGATTCCGCCCCTGAAAAGCTGCTTCATATTTTCACCTCTCTACTTTATTTCACGCTCTCTTGTTCAATCCTGTACTATGTATTCCGAAAGGCCCGGACTGTACAGCAGTTCGCCCCCGGAAGTGACCCACACGGCCTCGGCGCCGAACTCGTCGAGCAGGGCCTGACCGTCCTCCTGCGACATCGTGAACAGGCTCGTCGAGAGCGCGTCCGCCATGCCGGAGTCGGAGCAGACTATCGTGACGGCGCGCCAGCGCGTTGCCGGATAGAGGGTCTGGGGGTCGATGATGTGGTGATAGCGCACCCCGTCCACGACGTAGTAGCGCTGATAGTCGCCGCTCGTCACGATGGAGCCCTCGCTCACGTTCAGGCGGAGCAGATAGTCCTCCGCGCCGCCGTCGGGGTCCTGCACGCCGACTATCCAGGCACTGCCGTCGGGCTTCGGCCCCGTAGCGCGCACGTTGCCGCCGACGCTCACAAGATAGCCTGAAGGCAGGTCCTTGCAGACCTGCTCCGTCGCATAGCCCTTGGCGACCGCGCCCACGTCGAGCTGCGTCTCCGGGTCCGTTATCTGTACGGTGGATGCCTCGGCGTCTATGATCACCGAGTCAAAGTTGCAGTGCTCCGCCGCGGCCTCCAGCGCCGCGGTGTCGGGGAGCGCCGCGTTTTCCGGGTCGTCGAGCCCGGCCTCGCGCGCGTCGTGCCAGAGGCTCAGGACGCTGCCCATGGCGGCGTCCAGCTGCCCTCCCGTCTTCTCATACATCTCTTTGCAGTAGAGCAGCAGGTCGATTATCCGACCGTCGACCTCGACGGTCTCGCCGCCCGCCGCGTCGTTTATCGTCTTGATGTTGTTTATGCCCTCGTAATCGTCATAGATATCGTAGAGCTCGTGGTACTCCCTCAGGCTGTTCTGTATACCCGTCGCCGTCTCGGTGAAGGCCTCCTCGCTCTCCGCGTAGCCGACGATGGTGGTCAGCGTGTCGAAGAGGTCGAGGAAGGTGGCCTGGTACCTGGTGAGCTCCGGCTCCGCCGCCTCAGACGGCTGCCCCATGACTATGGTCGAGGAGCAGCCGGAGAGGACTAGCAGAGCCAGCGAGAGCGCCGCGGCGCGGAGGAGGAGACTTGCCCCTCCCGCGCGCGGTTTTCTCAGCTCTGGCATGGATTTACTTTATGACCGCGATGAAAGCACCGATAGCCATGGTGCAGCCGGTGGTGATGTCGGCGTCGGTCGGGTGAGTGCTCTCGTCAAGGGCGATGCCGGCGACCTCGGCCGGGGTCTTGCCGGTGACGTAGTTGGCGAAGAACCAGGCCTGCTCATCCCACTCAGCGCCTATCGGGCTGGCCTTGCGCATGTCGTATGCGTCGTCGAGCACGAGCTTGGAGTCGAAGGCGGTGCCTGCCGCAGTGGCGATCTCGCCGGCCGCGGTGACGGCTATCTTGGCCTGGACGCAGTCGAGGTAGCAGCTGGTGATGACGCCGTCGGCATTGAGGGTGTAGGCACCCACGGTCACGTCAGCCTGGGCGTTGCCGTCGCCGTCGGCGGAGGCAGCCTTGGAGCTGTTGGAGACGATGGCGTTGCAGTTCATGTACAGGGTGTCGCCCACGTTGGCGCCGAGGACCTTCGCATTCGCGACGGCGTTCTCAATGCCGGTGAGGATCTCAGCTATGTTCATGGTGCAGCCGGTGGTGATGTCGGCGTCGGTGGGCTTGCCGCCGTCGTCGATGGCGATGCCCTTGACCTCGTCGATGGTCTTGCCGACGACGTAGTCGGCGAGGAAGTTGGCCTGCTCATCCCACTCAGCGCCTATCGGGCTGGCCTTGCGCATGCTGTAGGCGTCGTCGAGGACGATTTTGGAGTCGAAGGCGGTGTTGGCCGGAGTGACGATCTCACCGGCGGCGGAAACGGCTATCTTGGTCTGGACGCAGTCGATGAGGCAGTCCTGAATGACGCCGTCGCCGTCCACGAGCACGGACACGAAGGTGGTGTCGGCCTGGGCATTGCCGTCGGCCTCGGCGGTGGCAGCCTTGGAGCTGTCGGAGACAACGGAGACGAGCGCGAGGCCGGTCTTCAGCTGTCCCTCGGGCAGCGGGGTGTCGTCAGCAACGGGAGCCTCGCTCTCAGCGGGGGTCTCTTCAGCGGCGGGCTCGGTGACCTCGGGGGTCGGAGTGGCATCGTTTCCGCTGTCCCCGTCCTGGACAATGATTGTGGTCTGACCGCAGCCGGCCATGAGGCCGAGGCAAAGTATCGCGGCAAGGATAATCGCAAGAAGTTTCTTCATTTTCTTACCTCCCAAAGGATGGTTTTATATCTGTTCGCCCCGCGCAGCGGAGCGGAAACAGCGGTTTTTGTGCCTGACTTAGTCAAGTTTTTGACAATCAGGAGATGGATCGAAGCAGACGCGGATAAAGTTTATATAAATATCGTGCTCTGCCGCGTCCGCCATAGCTGACTTTGTCAAATCAAGCACAATTTAGCCCTATACTATATAGTATTTCACGCGATATGTAAAGGGGTAACATTCAAATTAGCCACAAAATGTGCAAAAACTTACTACGTGTGTCTCCATCGAGTCGAGATCGGCCATGAGCAGTCGTCCCCAGAGCGTCGGTTCGGCGCCTGTGAGGAGCTTTTCGGCCTCGGCTGCCTGGACGGCGGCGCAGGCGGAGACGACGGAGCTGTGGGTGCGCGTGCGCTCCGGCTCGCGCCCTCCCGGGTATACACGCCCGAGCATGCCGCTGCCCGGCGGCACGGTACCGGCCTCGAAAAACCAGCCGCCCACGGCGCCGTGCACCAGCGGGATGCCTAGCTCGGCGCAGCCGCGCTCCAGCGTCAGTCGGGCTGCAACATTGTCCAGCCCGTCGAGGGCGAGGCGGCAGCCGCTCAGCAGCCGGGCGCAGTTGTCCTTCGTCATGAACTCCGGCACGGCCTCAAAGCGGACCTGCGGCGCGACAAACGCCGCCCTCTCCTGAGCCGCAGCGGCCTTGCTCTGACCTATGCGCAGAGGCGACGAGAGCAGCTGGCGGTCGAGGTTGCTCTCGTCGAACACGTCCCCGTCCGCCGCGCGGATGAACTCCGGGCCCAGCCGGAGCATGTGCTCCAGCAGCCAGCCGCCGAGGCCGCCCAGCCCCGCTATGAAAACTCCACCCGTCAAAAGTGCCAAGCATATCGCCCCCTTTGCTCTAAGTTTAACCGAAACCCGGCCCCGGCGCAAGAGCCGCTCTTGCCAAAGGGCCTTTTATGGATTTATACTCTATTATAAAGGAGGAAATGCCATGTTGAGTACCGTGACGCCCGATGAGGCGCTGAAAATATCGGCCGCCGCCTTCGGCGGGCTGCGTACCCCGGCTGAGAGCTGCCCGCTTGCGGAGGCCCTTGGCCGGGTGCTGGCGGAGGACATAGAGTCGCCCGAGTACGTCCCGGGCTTTGACCGCTCGTCCGTGGACGGATACGCCGTCGCGGCGGCGGACACCTTCGGCTGCAGCGAGTCCTCGCCCGCGCTGCTCCGGCTGCGCGGCCGCGTCGAAATGGGGCGCGCGCCCGAATTTGCTCTCGCCCCGGGCGAGTGCGCGGCCATACCCACCGGCGGGCGGCTGCCCGAGGGCGCGGACGCCGCGGTCATGCTCGAGTACTCGGAGGACTACGGCGGCGGACTCATCGGCCTCACTAAAAGCGCCGCCCCGGGCCAGAACGTGGTGTTCCGCGGCGACGACGCGGCCCCGGGCCGCGTGGTGCTCCGCGCCGGGCGAAGGCTGCGCGCGGCGGACATCGGCGCGCTGGCGGCCATGGGCATTACGGAGCCCGCCGTGCGGCGGCGGCCCCTGGTCGGCATACTAAGCACCGGCGACGAGCTGGTGCCCCCCGACCGCGTCCCCGGCCCCGGCGAGGTGCGGGACGTGAACGCCCCGATGCTCTGCGCCCTGGTCCGCGGCTGCGGCGGCGAGCCGGTGGAGCTCGGCATAGTACGCGACGAGATAGAGGCGCTCGACGCCGCCGTAGGCGGGGCTTTGGAGCGCTGCGACATCCTCATCATAACCGGCGGCAGCTCCGCCGGGGAGCGCGACTCGGTCAGCAGGGTCATCTCGGCCCGGGGACGGCTGCTCTTCCACGGCCTCGCCATGCGCCCCGGCAAGCCCGCGATGCTCGGCGACATCGGCGGAAAGCCGGTGTTCGGCCTGCCCGGCCATCCCGGTGCGGCTTATTTCACGGCCCGGCTGCTGGTCGCGGCGCAGATACGCTCCATGCTCGGGCTGGAGGCGCAGCCCCGGAGGGTCCAGGCAAAACTCACGGAGAACCTCCCCGCCAACGACGGGCGCGAGCTCTTCTGCGGCGTGCACCTGCGCACGGAGAACGGCGAGCTCTGGGCCGAGCCCATCCGCACAAAGTCCGGGCTCATAAGCGCCCTTGCCGCCTCTGACGGCACGCTCCGCGTCGCGCGCGACTGCGAGGGCCTGCACCGCGGCGCGCTCGTGACCATAGAACTGGAGGACGGTGACTGACATGGCCTTTCAATATCTCACCAACACGCCCCTTGATGAGGCGCGGGAGCAATATTTAGGTACCTTGCGAAATAATGGCCTAGCCCCCGAGCCGGAGACGGTGCGCACCGTGGACGCCTGCGGCCGCGTGAGCTATCGCGCGGTGTACGCCAAGATCTGCGCGCCGCACTATCACGCCTGTGCCATGGACGGCGTGGCGCTCGCGGCCTCCCTCACCTTCGGCGCGACGGAGACGACGCCGGTTGAGCTCGCGGCGGGGCAGTACATACCCGTGGACACCGGCGACCCCCTGCCCGAGGGCTGCGACGCCGTCATCATGGCCGAGGACATCGAGCCCCTGCCGGACGGCGGCATCCGCCTGCGCGCCGCGGCCGCGCCCTGGCAGCACGTGCGCCAGATCGGCGAGGACATCTGCGCAGGCGAGATGATCCTCCCCTCGCGGACGGAGATCAGCCCATCCGCCGTGGGCGCCATGCTTGCGGCCAGCGTGCTCGAGTGCGAGGTCTGCCGCCGCCCCGTTGTCGGCATCATCCCCACGGGCGACGAGCTGGTGGAGCCCTGCTCCGACCCCGGCCCCGGCGACATCGTGGAGTTCAACTCCTCCATCTTCTCGGCCATGCTCCGCGGCTGGGGCGCTCTGCCCCGCTGCTACCCCATCGTCCGCGACGACGCGGAGGCGATAAACGCCGCGCTGGAGACCGCGCTTGACGAGTGCGACGCCGTAATACTCGGCGCCGGCTCCTCCGCCGGGCGCGAGGACCTGAGCGCTGCCGCCATCGCGCGCGTGGGCGAGGTGCTCTGTCACGGCCTCGCCATCAAGCCCGGCAAGCCCGCTATACTCGGATTGCGCGGAAAGCAGCCCATTCTCGGCGTCCCGGGCTACCCCGTCTCGGGCATCATCGTGCTCGAGGAGCTGATGCGCCCGCTGCTGGGGCTCTACACCGGCGTCACACCCGGCGGCGAGGCGCAGGAGACCCGGGCCCGGCTGGGCCGCAGCCTCGTATCCGGGCTCAAGTACCGCGAGTTTGTCCGGGTCCGCCTGGGCGAGGTCGGCGGCGAGCTCACGGCCTCGCCGCTCGGCCGCGGCGCGGGCGTGGTGAGCTCCTTCATGCGCGCGGACGCGATGCTGGAGGTCCCCCAGGGCGTGGAGGGCCTTGAGGCAGGCGCCGAGGTCAAGGTCCGGCTCATGCGGCCGCTCTCCGAGCTGCGCGACGGTCTCGTCGTCATCGGCAGCCACGATCCCCTGCTCGACGAGATCACTGACCTGCTCCGGCTCTCGGAGCCGCCGCTGCGCATGGTCTCCAGCCACGTCGGCTCCATGGGCGGCATCATGGCCATCCGCCGCGGCGAGGCCCACGCCGCTGGCGTGCACCTCCTCGATGAGCACGACGGCAGCTACAACGAGAGCTATGTGAGCCGCCTCTTCCCCGAGGGCGGCGTGCGCCTTGTCGAGTGCGTGGGCCGGACTCAGGGCCTCATGCTCGCCCACGGCAACCCCCTCGGCCTCACCGGTTTTGCCGACATCGCGCGCCCCGGGCTGCGGTATGTGAACCGCCAGAAGGGCTCCGGCACGCGCATACTCGCGGACTTCCTCTGTCGGAAATACGGCGTGGACCCCGGCTCCGTCTACGGCTACGGCCGCGAGGAGCTGACCCACACCTCCGTGGCCGCGCAGATCGCCTGCGGCTCCGCGGACGCTGGCATGGGCATATACTCCGCGGCAAAGCTCTACGACCTGGACTTTCTGCCCGTGTGCACGGAGCAGTACGACCTGCTTATCCCGGACAGCGTCTGGGACAGCCCGGCGGTGCGGCGGCTCATAGAGACGCTCGGCTCGCCGGAATTCCGCGCGCGGCTCGAGCGCCTGGGCGGCTACACACTGGACGCGCCCAGCCGGGTGCACAGACATTGGGAGGCGGTAAAATGAGATTCAAGGCAGTCATCTTTGACCTGGACGGCGTGCTGGTCTCGACGGACGAGCAGCACTATCAGGGCTGGAAGGCCCTCTGCGACCGGTTGTCCATCCCCTTCGACCGCGAGACGAACAACCGTTTCCGCGGCGTGAGCCGCATGGCCTGCGTGGACATCCTGGAAGAAATTTCGGGCCGTAGCTTCACGCCGGAGCAGAAACTCGAATACGCCGCGTGGAAGAACGAGCGCTACCGCAGCCTGCTCAGCACCCTCTCGCCCGAGTCGGTGACGGCGGAGGTGCGCACGACGCTCGACGCGCTCCGGGCGCGCGGGCTGCTCCTCGCCGTCGGCTCCTCGAGCAAGAACGCAAAGTTCATCCTCGAGCGCATCGGCCTCGGCGACTATTTCGACGCGGTGTCCGACGGAACGAATATCAGCCGCTCCAAGCCCGACCCCGAGGTGTTCCTCAAGGCCGCCGAATTTCTCGGCATGCCCGCGGCGGACTGCCTCGTGGTCGAGGACGCCGTCTCGGGCGTCGAGGCCGCGCACAACGCCGGCATGGCCGCCGCCTCCGTAGGCGACGCCGCCGCCAACGGCTGCGGGGACTATGTGCTAGCAAGTTTCGGGGGTTTGCTCGACGTCTGCTTGTGAGACGGGAAAATTAAATAGTTAGGTACCTTGACATTTGCGCCCGGAGCTGGTATAGTGCAAATAACAAGGTGCCTAATTATTCTATGGAGGTGCAAGACCATGACGACCGAAAACAGAGCGGGCGTGTGCCCGCGCTGCCCCCGCGGCTGCCCGCTGGACGCCCCCGGCTGCCTGAGAGGCGAGATATACGCCCAGTCCCTGAGCTCCGGCGCGGGGCCGGAGCTCGGCGCGGACTTCGACGCCGGCCCTCACGGCCCGCACGAGCATGACCCACTCCAGGAGCGCACCCCGGAGCCGCATCCCCACGGCCACGTCGCTCCCCCGCCCGGCCCTCACCACGGCCCCCGCGGGCATGGGCACGGCCATCCGGATGAGGCCGCCCCTCCGCTCCGCGGTCATGGACCGCACGGACCGGGCCGTCCGGGAGAGGAAGCCCCGCCTCCGCCGCCGCACGGGCACGGGCCTCACGGCCGGGGCGCGAGGCCGCTGCCGCCGGAGCCGGAGGCGGACCGGGACAGCCTCACGGGGCTGATGCGCCGCTGCGGTCACTGCCTTGTCCACCGCGTGGGCGCGCCGGGCAGCCGCGAGCGGATGCTCCGACTCCTGGCCGAGCGCGGGGACATGAGCCAGAGCGACTTTGTGTATCTGCTGGAGCTGCGCAGCGCTTCTGTGAGCGAGCTGCTGGGCAAGCTGGAAGCTCAAGGCCTCATCACCCGCCGCCGCAGTGAGACCGACCGCCGCGGCGTGACGATAAGCCTGACCGACGCCGGCCGCGCCGCCCTCCCTGCCCCCGCCGACCCCGACGCCGCCTTCTCCGCCCTGACCGACGCCGAGCGCGCCGAGCTCAAGACTCTGCTGCAAAAGCTCCTCGCCTCCTGGGAGGGGACAAGGGAATAAAGCAATACCCCGGCCCGCCGTTTCGGCGGACCGGGGTGCTTTTTCGTATGTGTCAGGCTTTTTTCTTCGCCCTCCGGCGGCTCAGGGTGGAGCAGATGGCGCCGTGGGGGCAGGCTTTTATGCACTGGCCGCAGCGGATGCACTCGGTGCTGTTGGGCGTCTCGTTGGCGCGGATGCCGAAGCCGCAGGCGCGGGCGCACAGGCCGCAGTCCACGCACTTTTCGCTGTCCACCTCGTAGCGGTAGAACGCGATGGGGTTGAAAAGTCCGTAGATCGCTCCCAGCGGGCAGAGATAGCGGCAAAACGGCCGGTACACCACCACGGAGAGCAGCAGCAAGACGACCAGTATGGCGACCTTCCAGTTGAAGATCCAGCCCAGCGTCGATTGCAGCGCCGGGTTCGAGGCGACGAGCGGGATGCCCGCAAAGAGCGTGCCGCTCGGGCAGATGTACTTGCAGTACCAGGGGCTGCCCTGGCCGACCACGTCGAGCACTGTCAGAGGCAGGACTATCACAAAGCCCACCAGCACGACATAGCGCAGATACTTGAGCACCCGGTCGCCGGGCAGACGCTTGAGCTTTTTCGGGAAGGGTATCTTGTGCAGCAGGTCCTGCACAAGCCCGAAGGGGCAGAGCCAGCCGCAGACAAAGCGGCCCAGCACCGCGCCGAAAAACAGCAGGAAACCCACGACATAGAACGAGAACCAGTGGTTCCTGTCGCCCAGCACGGCCTGCAGCGAACCTATGGGGCAGGCGCCGAGCGCACCAGGGCAGGAGTAGCAGTTGAGGCCCGGGACGCAGACGCGCTTTAGCTCGCCTTTGTATATCGTCCCCTTGGCAAAGCCGGCGGCGTAGCCGTTCGTGAGCGCCGTCCAGCACAGCTGCACCACCGTCCGCACGTTGCGCCTGAGCGCGCCGAGCAGCTTAGCCAAGGCCGATACACTCCAGGCAGATGTTGACGGCCTTGCGCAGGACGATCTCGTTCTCGCCCAGCGCCATGCCTATGCCGACGAAGGCCGCGCCCAGAACGGCAAGGGCGGCTGCTATCGCGTCTCTGCTGCGGCGGCTCATGTCTCGAGGCTCCCCAGCAGCTCGTCGGCTACGGCTTTCCAGCCGTCGAGGTCCTTGGCGCCGATATAGGCCGTGCCCACCTGCTTGCCCTCGCTGTCCACAAACAGTGTGGTCGGCACGCCGCTCACCTGTGAGAGCAGGCCGTAGAGCCCCTCGCCGGGGACGACGTGCAGGTAATTCGCACCCGTTTCGGCCACGATATCGCGCGCCAGGGAGAGCTGAGCCTCGTCGAGGTTCCCGTCGGAGTCAGTGACGTCGGAGACCAGGCCGACGATCTGCATGCCCTTGTCCGCGTACTCAGAGGCCAGAGTGCCGAGCTCGGGCATCTCGGAGATGCACGGTCCGCAGAAGGTGGCCCAGACATTCACCATCGTGAGCTTGTGGTCGGCAAAAACGCTCTGGTCAACGCTGTTGCCGTCGAGGTCGGTCGTGGAAAAGTTGCTGAGTATGCCGGCGGTCTGGGCGGCATCCGAGGCCGCTGCGGCATCCGGGCTCGCCTCCGGGGCCGCCTGGCCGCAGGCGGTGAGAAGCAGGCAGAGTGCGGCGATGAGTATCAGAAATTTTTTCATGACTTTCTCCTTTTCGTCAGAGATGGCACATTATACATGTTAGCGTCCCCTTACGTCAAGGCGGTGATTGTAAACGTTGTGTGTATAAATTGAAAACGGGGGAGCCGTAGCTCCCCCGTTTTTCGTCTGCGCGGACTTATTCCTTTACGGCTATGGCCTCGATCTCGACCAGGGCGCCCTTGGGCAGGTCCTTCACGGCGAAGGCGGCGCGGGCGGGGCAGTCGCCGTTGAAGTACTTGGCGTACACCTCGTTCATGGGGCCGAAATCGGCGATGTGGGCGAGCAGCACGGTGGTCTTGACGACGTCCTCGTAGCTGCAGCCGGCCTCGGCGAGGATGGCGCCGACATTCTTGAGGCTCTGCTCGGTCTGGCCCTTGATGTCGTCGGCGGCAAAGGCGCCGGTGGCGGGGTCAATGGGGATCTGGCCGGAGACAAACACCATCTTGCCGGAGGCGGCGATGCCCTGGGAATAGGGGCCGATGGCGGAGGGGGCCTTGTCGGTGGCTATGACTTTCTTCATGTGTAACGCTTCCTTCCTGAATTACTCGTTCACGACGACGGTGCCGGTCTTGCCGTCGATACCGTCGCGGGCCTTCTCCAGCAGGGTGATGAGCGCGCGGCGGCCGGGCTTGGACGCGGCAAAGCGCATGGCGGCCTGAACCTTCGGCAGCATGGAGCCGGGGGCGAAGTGGCCCTCAGAGCAGTACTGTTCGGCCTCGGCCACCGTGATGGTGTCCAGCCACTTCTGCTCCGGCTTGCCGAAGTTGATGGCGGCCTTCTCAACGGCGGTGAGGATGATCAGGTAGTCGGCGTCGAGCTGCTCGGCGAGGACCTCGCTGGCGAAGTCCTTGTCGATGACGGCGGCCGCGCCCTTGAGGTGGTGCCCCTCGGTGGTGAACACGGGGATACCGCCGCCGCCGCAGGCCACGACGATGTGGTCGCTGTCGACGAGCGCGCGGATGGTGTCCAGCTCGATGACCGCCTTCGGCTTCGGCGAGGCGACGACGCGGCGGTAGCCGCGGCCCGCGTCCTCAATGACCTGATAGCCGCGCTCGGCGACCATCTTGTCGGCCTCCTCCTTCGTCATGAAGGAGCCGATGGGCTTGGTCGGGTTCTTGAAGGCGGGGTCCTCGGGGTCGACCTCTACCTGCGTCAGCACGGTGGCGACGCCCTTGTTGATGCCGCGGTCGAGCAGCTCCTCGCGCAGGGCGTTCTGCAGGTCGTAGCCTATGTATCCCTGGCTCATGGCGACGCAGACGGAAAGCGGGCAGGGGATGTACTTCTCCGGGTTGGAGCGGGTCAGCTCGGTCATGGCGGCCTGGATCATGCCCACCTGGGGGCCGTTGCCGTGGGCTATGATGACCTCGTTGCCTCCCTCGATGAGGTCGGCGATGGCCTTGGCAGTCTGCTTGACGGCTATCATCTGCTCGGGAAGATTGTTGCCCAGGGCGTTGCCGCCGAGGGCGACTACTATGCGCTTACCCATTATTATAACACCTCATTTTAAAATTTAAAGGCCGAAGCCCCGACTGTCCGCGGTGGCTTATAAGGCTGCGGTCAGCCGGGGCAGGTTAATGCGTCCTCAGCAGAACTTGCGCTTCTGGGCGCGGTCTTCGAGGGCCTTGAGGGCGG
>ERZ827478.1604-NODE-1604-length-15088-cov-4.502761_pt1 | contig 15088 bp, 12 predicted proteins | sample MGYA00519705_ERZ827478 | MGnify/ENA primary metagenome ERZ827478 (study PRJEB31778, sample SAMEA3449318) | human gut metagenome | biome: human gut; feature: human-associated habitat; material: faeces | place: United Kingdom | collected 2010/2012 ... | reverse complement strand
AAATTGCATGCGTTTTTTGTTTTCCTTTTTTTCATTTTAAGGTTTATGAAAGAATCCTAGAGTACATTAAATCACTTTTGGAGGTAACATATTATGGATAAAATAGACAGAAAAATTCTCTCTCTTCTTCAGGAGAATGCCAGATATCCTTTAAAATATCTTGCACAGAAAGTATTTTTATCTTCTCCTGCTGTTTCTACAAGAATAGAACGTTTGGAAAAAGCCGGCATTCTCACCGGCTATCATGCAACGATTGATCCCGTTGCTCTTGGATATCATATTACTGCATTTATCAATCTGACTTTAGACCCAAAACAAAAGGATGAGTTCTATCCTTATGTCAAAGATTGTCCAAATGTACTTGAATGCAACTGTGTTACTGGTACATATTCAATCATGTTAAAGGTAGCCTTTCCAAGTACAATGGAATTAGACACCTTTATCGGACATCTGCAAAGATTTGGGAACACACAGACACAGATTGTATTCTCTACTGCTGTTCCCCCAAGAGGAGTTGGCATCGAAACAGATGACCTTGAAAAAGTGAGAATTCACTTGAATCCCCTGCCTTGCATCAAAGATCGATGCATGTGAATCTCCGATAAAATCTGAAGATACCACTTCATCCTCTACATAATCCAGGATACCGGACAAATATGTCTCAGAGGCCTCCCGGACCTTTTTGCAGATCTCATCATATGATGCCGGCTTCTTTAACGCTACATTCAGATCAACAATTGATACATCTGAAGTTGGAACCCTGTAAGAAATACCACTCATCTTATCCTTTAAAGCCGGAATGACAAGCGAGATTGCTTTTGCGGCTCCCGTTGTAGATGGAATCAGGTTACCAAATGCCGAACGTCCGGTTCTCCAGTCTTTCTGGGAACGGCTGTCCACAACCTTTTGTTTTGCAGTTGCGGCATGAATCGTTGACATCAACCCATATTCGATTCCATAATTATCTTCCAGAACTTTACAGATTGGTGCGAGACAATTCGTAGTACATGACGCATTCGATACAACCGGCATATCCGATGTATATTTGTCATGGTTAAGACATACTTGTCTGCCGGTTATCCTGTTCCGGTCTCTGTTGTTAGAGGGGCACTGTTTTTGGCTCTTTCTGATTCTTTTTGTACTCTGTTGTCAATGTAACATAGGACGATATAAAATGCAACACGTCCAAAAGTAATTAAAATATTAACGATTTTTTACATCTGATCAGCTTTCTCGACGAATCCCCATTCCAACTGGTTTTTCATTTCAATTCTGCCAGCACCTGATCATATTCCTTGTCCAGATGATATGCCAACATACAAATTGCAATTAATCCCCATGCCAATATCACTCCGTAAATATACAAATTTTTAATCATTGCGACAGCTTCCACTGTCTCTGTAACACTTCCGGTAAATCCGGATAGCTGCATCAGTTGACCGATTGCCCATCCGGCCACACCGCCACCAAATTTTTGCCCGACTGTAAAGGTTGAAAATATCAACGCATGCACACGGATTCCTGTTTTCCAATGGCCATAATTAATCACATCCGCCAACATGGTGAACGTAAGTCCGTTAATCGGAGCTTCTCCGAGTCCCCGCAGAATGGAAGCCACTAAAACTAATTTTATATTTTCCGGATTAATCATCAAAATAACTTGAGCAGTAATACATATGATAGCTCCTCCCAGGACCAGATTACGCTTTCCGAATTTCTTAATCAATGGTGCCATACAGATAATCCCAAGAATCCACGGAATTTTCTCACACGTCTGCATGACTCCCATGATTTCCGCATTTCCAAGCACATACTGCGCATAATAAGTAGATACTGTTCCATTGACATTCTGATATAAAGCAAGTGCCATTACCATCAAGAACATAATAATAAAATATTTATTCTGTAAAGCTGCTTTCAGGCGAACCAGGAACGGAAGATTTTCCGCTTCTGCTGCCGCTTTCGTGTGAAAACGCTCTTTCGTTCCAAAAAAAGTCCACATCAACATTCCAAATGCAATGACCCCATATACCGCCGTCACTGTGATCCATGCCTTCTGGTCACCGCCAAGAAGGTTAATCAGTGGAAGTGATAAAGCTGTTACGATCATGTTGCTGACTGGTGACATAGACATTCTGAAAATATTTAATTTTGCCAGATCATCCCCATCATTTGTCATCAGCGGAGCCATTGCCGAATATGGTAGATTCAATGCCGTGTAAACAACTGTTGTACATAAATTATAGGTAACAAAAATATAGATTGCCTGTACCATTTTGCCCGCATGCGATGGAACTGCAAATAATGCCGTAGCCGAAATTGCATATGGCGCTGCCATCCACAAAATCCACGCTCTCGCTTTTCCATGCCGGGAATTGATCTTATCCATCAACTGGGCAATCAGAAGATCCGAAACTCCATCAAAAACTCTGGATATCAGCAGGATTGTACCTACTACTCCTGCTGATACTCCGATTACATTTGTATAAAAATATACGATAAGACCAGATGTGAGTGCATATACTACATTACACGCAACATCTCCCATACCATAAGCTATTTTTTCTGATATGCTTGTCTTCATATACATTCCCCACTTATTTTCCGTTCCGCTTATTTAAATCCTCAATGATTTGCGGATACATTTTATCAAGTTTGTAAAATTTTAACAATATAATATTCAATACTCCGACAACAAACGGAACTGCGATAAACAACAGTTTAATTGCAAGTACTGCAGATCCTGCCTGTGTATCAGCAAATGAAAGTGTTCCATCATATTTACTGAAATTGAGTACCCATCCGATGACTGCCGTAACAATACCTGCCGCAATTGTTCCTACAAATCCCTGCATACTGAATGTCAGCCCTTCGACACGAATTTTCGTTTTCCATTCTCCATATTCAACTGCATCACTTACCATTGCAGAAGACACTGCAAGCAGGAAGCAATATCCCACGCCACGCATAGCAGCTGTGATTATCAGTACTGTTGTATTTTCTGTAAATGGTAAAAGTATCACATAGCTGACACAGATAATCATCCATCCAAACATCGTAGTCTTTCCTTTTCCATACTTCTTCACAACCAGATGTACAAAGAAAAAGGTTGCAATTGCAGGAACGATATAAGCCGTATTCAATATGCTGATCATACTGCTATTATGAAGAACCGCTTTACTATAATATGTGTTTACCGTACTGATGGCCTGAAAGAAGATATTGATACAAATGGATATCACCATCAGCATGTGCCAGTATTTGTTTTTCAACACTGCTTTTACTCCGTCAACAACACGAATCTTTTCTGTCTTCGTCTCTTCATTTTCATGAATTCTCTCTTTACATCCTGCAAAGCATAAGAAGAACAGAATTGCCGCAATGACACCAAATATTCCGTATACGATACTCCATGCTTTTCTCGCCCCCACATATTCCGTTATAAAGTCTACCAGTGGAAGAGTTCCTGCTGTAACAAGAAGACTCGCAATCTGTGCAAACAACTGACGGAAGATATTCAACAGTGTTCTCTGATACTGGTCTTTGGTCATCATTGTAGCCATAGATCCATATGGAATATTAATCAGAGAATAGACGCTCATCATTGCATTATATGCAATGAATACATAAATAATCTGGTACAGCTTTGCTACATCCGGAACTGCAAATATTGCAAATGTTACGATTCCAAACGGAACAGCAAACCACAAAAGCCATGGCCTTGCCTTTCCGTATTTGGAATGCGTATTATCGATCAGCCATCCGGTAAGAAGTGCAACAACTGCGTTGATCACCCTGGCAATCAGAAAAATGACTCCAATTGTTGCTGCATTGATATTTACCACATCAGTGTAATAGAACATTAAGAACGTTCCCGTAGATGCCCAGATAATATTACTTGCCGCATCACCACAGCCATAGGCCATCTTCTCTTTCAGACCAAGTTTCTTCCCTATTGTGTCCATCACTTCATTCCTCCTATCTAACGTTCATCATATTCTTTTCATCTGATACAGTACACAGCCATGGCTTTCTACTTCTTCTGTTCCTTCTGTTACCTTTTTCCCTGACCAGATTTCTTTTGCATCTTTTCGAAGATATCGCTCTGTCAATTTACCTGGAATTTCTTTCTTTTCATCTGATACGTTAAAGATTGCAATATATGTACTTTCCTTATTTTCACCTGACCAGACGATCCATTCATCATCTCTGTACTCCTGTCTTTGTCCTTCCAATGTGCGATGCATTTCATTTACCTCTGTATTCGTCAGCAGTGAAAGAGTCCAGGCATCCAGATCAGCCAGTTCCCCGCCATACATTAGTGGCGACTGGAAGATAGACCATAATGTAATCATTGTCTTTTGTTCCGGTTTCGTAAAGCAAGTCATACGGTCTGCCTTTCCACGCTCACCGGAACGGATTCCAATATGTCCAAGCGGAAGCATATCGCAATCAGGCCAGTTTCCTTTACGGATAAATGGCGACCAATAATTACAACGATCGAACATATCATAAAGCAATTCCCACTCATCCCAGAAATCGTCTGTAAGTCTCCACATATTGGCATTCTTTTGGAGAAAGCTTCCATCCTGAAGTCTTGCCGGTCCCGGTGAAAGGGAAAGTACAATCTCCCGTCCCGTTTTATCAATGGCCTTTCGAATACCTTCAATCTCTTTTCTATGAGAATCTCTGTAAATCGTTGAATATGCAATGTCATCTACCTTAATGAAATCAACTCCCCATGAAGCATACAGTTCCATAAGAGAATCATAATATAACTGTCCTTCCGGAATTGACATATCCACTCCATACATATCTGAATTCCATGGACAAATGCTGTTAACAGCAATCTGATCTGCTGTTTTGTCCGTACCTTTGATATGCATTCTTCCGTGAACAGCCTGTCTTGGTATTCCTCTCAAAATATGAATGCCGAATTTCAAGCCAAGTTTATGTACATACTCCGCAAGTGGCGCAAATCCTGCCCCATCTGCCGAACTCGGAAAGCGATTTTCGGCCGGAAGTACACGACTGTATTCATCCATTTTCAAATCTGCGAATTTACGATATGCTGCAGACTCAGCCCCCGGCTCATACCATTGAATATCTACGACAACATAGTCCCATCCATATACTTTAAGCTTTTCTGCCATGATATCCGCATTTCTTTTTACTTCCTCTTCTGTGACAGACGCTCCATACACGTCCCAACTATTCCATCCTTTCGGTGGTGTTTTTGCAAATTCTAACATATCTTTTCCCTTACCTTTCTATATTATTTTAGGGTGCACAAAATACAGGTCACTTTTTGCAAACTGACTTTTTTTCTCATAACTATAGCTTTTTCTTTTTCTGTGATTTTGAATCGATTCGTTTCGTGTCTGATTTTTTAGATTATTTTTGTCTTTTCTTTCTCTTGTCTACATTGATATCATATACTATAATCTTATTATCATGTTAGTCACTTTTGTTGGGTAATTTATAAATTTTGTCTGATATTCACATCACTGAAAGGAGTTTATATGGAAATAGAAAAATTAAATCTATACAGAGACACCAACTGGAATGATATAAAACTTCGTTTCTGTGGTCACTCAGAATGTCTTCCACTTCATTCCTATGGCCCTGGAACAAGACCTTATTATCTTATGCATTTCGTTCTTTCCGGTAAAGGGCGCCTTGTAGTAAATAAAACAGAATATCAGATTACAGAAAATCAACTCTTTTTGGTCGAACCAGATCAGATGGTCTTCTATCAGGCCGATAAGGAAGACCCCTGGACATATTCGTGGGTCGGTTTCAATGGTAAACTTGCACCATATTTCATGCATCGTCTTGGATTCGGTTACCCCTCACTTACCAAGGAACTTTCTACAGAAATCTTTGAAGAGATTAAAGATCTCCTCGATATTCTGATTTCCATAAAAAATAACAATACAAAAAATGATCTGTATACGAATGGAATCCTTCTTCTCCTTCTTTCAAAAGTCGGTACATTTATCGAAGATTCCAAAGAACTTCCAGAAAGAAAAAGTCGTCAAAATTCGGAAAGTCATGTCCAACGGGCAATTTCCATTGTAGAAGATTTCTACGGACGGGATCTGACTGTTCAATATATTGCAGACAAACTGGGCCTGAATCGCTCCTATCTCTCAGAGATTTTTTCAAAGCAGATGGGTGTTCCATTAAAAAAATATATACTGGATTTTCGCATCACCCAGAGTGAAGAATTTCTTTTCACCTCTGACTGGTCTGTAGACTATATCAGTCAGATCTGTGGATTCAATTCTCCTTCTTACTTTTCAAAAATATTTAAAGAATATCATGGAATATCTCCTACTGAATATCGAAAGAGCCGTCACAAACGTGAACACCAGACTGTTCTAGTGAAATGAGCAATCAATAGTTGATGTGTACAGATTTTTCACTACCTGGCAGATTCGGACCTTAATTCATTAGAACCTACACCATCAAACGCATTACAGGAAAAGGCTCTCTGGCATTTGCCAGAGAGCCTTTTCTTTTAAAAATCTAGAGAATGGATTTTTTAGAAGCACATTTTTCGGGGTTGAATATTCATTCTTTTGTACTTCTCATACAATATATCATATGAAATTCACTATGAATATAGTTTTAATCGACAGATTTTATTCTATAAATTGTGTGTCGCACACAATTATGATAAAATATATCTATACTCTGATCAACATATATCAGGAGGACCACACTTATGGCAATTAAATTACAGTCCCTGTATAAAGCAATTAACAACCAATTTGATGTCATCCTTCATACCAATAGTTTTTATGATAAAGAAGTAACCTGGATCCATACCGTCGAACAGGGTGAATTCTCCCATCTGCTCCACGGTGATGAACTGATCTTTAACTCCGGTCTGAATTTTACCTCTCAGGACTGGCTGAAAGAGTTCTTAAAGTCATTGAAAGACGCACACGCCAGCGGACTGATCATCTCTGTAAAATCGCGTCCTGCATTTTCCCAGGAGATTATCGACTATTGCAATGAAATACAGCTTCCGCTGTTCTCCACTTCCTGGGACACTCCGTTCATTGATATCATGCGGATCTTTTCTGAGATTCTATTAAAAAACGAACACCGCGAGACCAGTCTTGCCGCTGCTTTGAAAAATGCGATCTATTACCCCGAGAATGAAGACTCCTATCTGAATCCTCTGGAAAGCAATGGATTCTTCCGCGACATGAACTATACTGTCCTCATAATCAGCTGCCACACTTATGACAGTGATTCCGGTAATTCTTACCTGGAACAGCTGGAAAAGAAGATCCGTTATTTCATGTCTAAAGGGATCGTATATGAAGAAGGGAAGCATCTGATCGTATTGTTTGCCGGTGAATCTGTAAACGATATATCTCAGAAGCTCTACGATGTCTGTCAGAATAACTCCGATGTCTATGTCGGGATCGGAACTACGGTCTCGCAGCTTACAGACATTCACCGCTCTTACGAGACCGCATTTACCGCCTATCAGCTCACCAAAACTGCTCTCCCAAAGAACTTCCTTGAGTACGATAAGCTTGGTGTATACAAACTTCTGGCCGATATCCACAATCAATCTCTGACAACGGATTTCCTGAACTCCACACTTGGCCCGATTCTTGACTATGACGCTGTGCATCATACCGATTATCTGCATATCCTGGAAGTCTACTTTGATCATGACTGTAGTATCATCCATACCGCAGATGCACTTTATTGTCATAAGAATACGCTGTCGTATAAACTGAATAAGATAAAAGAACTTCTGGATTATGATATCCTGACCAATGAGAACCGGACAAACATCATGCTTTCTTTTTATATTTTAAGGCTGGAAAAGCGCAGTATATAAATGATCATCCCCTCAACTTCTGCATGATTTCAAAGACTACGGACCTGAATCTGTGTTATAATTTCAAGTAGAAATATCTAAACAACATAAACGTGGGAGGGATTCATTATGAATCAGAATCGAATCAAACGAAACCAGATGTTAGGCGCAAAGATTGTAAAAGAACTTACAGCCCGCAACATGGAAGCTTATTATACAGACTCCAAAGAAGAGGCTCTGAAGAAAGCATTAGAATTAATCCCGGAAGGAAGCAGCATCTCCTGGGGCGGTTCCATGTCTGTCAATGAGATCGGCTTAAAAGAAGCTGTCTGTCAGGGAAATTATCAGGTATACAACCGCGATACCGCACCGACACCGGAAGATAAGCGCAAGATCGAGCTTGCGGCATATGATTGTGATTACTTCCTGACCAGTGCAAATGCGATCACGGAAGATGGAATTATGATCAATATTGACGGACATTCCAACCGTGTATCCTCTATCGCTGCCGGACCACAGAATGTGTTGATGATCATCGGAATGAATAAAGTTACACGCGATGTAGATTCTGCCATGTCCCGTGCAAGAAATGAAGCCGCGCCGATCAATGCACAGCGTTTCAACCTGAGCACTCCTTGTTGCAAAACAGGTGCCTGTTTTGACTGCAAAACACCGGATACGATCTGCTGTCAGATCCTGATCACCAGATATTCCAAGACACCGCAGCGCATCAAAGTCATTCTGGTAAATGAAGATCTTGGATTTTAACATACAGATTTTCTTGACTTCATCTTACGTATTTGTTATACTTAACAGTACGTAAGGCATGGCGCCATAGCCAAGTGGTAAGGCAAAGGTCTGCAACACCTCTATCACCAGTTCAAATCTGGTTGGCGCCTCTTATATAACCTCGGAAACATCATGTTTTCGGGGTTTTTCTATATCTGAAAGGAGTATATATATATGAAATCACTCGTACTGGCAGAAAAACCATCTGTTGCCCGCGATATCGCCCGTGTTCTCGGATGTCACAAGAACATTTCCGGTGCGATCGAAGGCAGCAATTATATCGTCACCTGGGCACTCGGCCATCTGGTCACTTTGGCCGACCCGGAAGAATATGATAAGAAATTCAAAGCCTGGGATATGTCTTATCTCCCGATGGTTCCAAAGAAATGGGAACTCGTCGTGATCAAACAGACATCCAAACAATACCATAATGTAAAGACACAGCTTTTCCGGAAAGATGTCTCTGAGATCATCATTGCAACCGATGCCGGACGTGAGGGAGAACTGGTTGCCCGCTGGATCCTGGACAAATCCGGCTGTCATAAGCCGATCCGCCGTCTGTGGATCTCCTCTGTTACCGATAAAGCGATCAAAGAAGGGTTTGCCCACTTGAAGGACGGCCGTTCCTACAACGACTTATATCATGCCGCAAGAAGCCGCGCAGAGGCAGACTGGCTGGTCGGGATCAATGCCACCCGTGCACTGACCTGCAAGTATAACGCCCAGCTCTCCTGCGGACGTGTACAGACACCGACACTTGCCATAATCGCACACCGCGAACAGCAGATCCGTTCATTTAAACCGGAAGATTATTATGGACTGCGTTGTACAACTTCTGTTACCGGTGGTTCTGTCGGCACTATGGCTTCTATCGTCACATGGACATGGCAGCAAAAGAAAAGCGGTTCCCTGCGCTCCTTTAACAAAGACCTGATAACCGGCCTTGATAAAAAATTAAAGAACCAGACACTTACCGTGACGGATGTGCATACCTCATCCAAGCGGACACCTTCCCCGGGTCTCTATGATCTGACGGAATTACAGCGCGATGCCAATAAGCGCTTTGGCTTCTCCGCAAAGGAGACATTGAATATCATGCAGAGTCTGTACGAACACCACAAAGTCCTCACCTATCCAAGAACAGACTCCCGCTATATCGGTACGGACATTGTGCCAACGATCAAAGAACGCCTGAAAGCCTGCAATATCGGACCTTATAAGAAATATATTCCGGAGCTCTTAAAGAAACCGCTTAAGACAAGCAAAGCCTTCGTAGATGATAAAAAAGTCAGCGACCATCATGCGATCATCCCGACGGAAGAATATGTCCAGATGGAACATATGTCGAACAATGAACGCAAGATCTATGATCTGGTCGTACGCCGTTTTATCAGCGTCCTCTATCCGGCATTTGAATATGAGCAGACTACACTGAAAGCTGAAGCCGCAGATGAAACATTTACTGCAAAAGGAAAGGTCATCAAAGCCGCCGGATGGAAGGCCGTATATGCCGATGCTGCATCTTCCGGTTTCTCTGCTTCACAGTATGATGCTTACGGGGATTATGAAGATTCTGAAGATTTTGGAGAAGATTTCCAAAATAATGATATGTACTTAAAGGCTTCAGAGCAGGCCCTTCCTGTTCTCCACAAAGGCGACACCCTGACTGTCACACGCACGAATATCACAAGCGGTAAGACCAAAGCTCCCGCCCGTTTTACAGAAGCGACACTTCTGTCCGCCATGGAGAATCCGGTACGTTATATGTCTTCTGATGATAATAAGATGAAAAAAACTCTCGGTGAAACCGGCGGACTCGGAACCGTAGCGACAAGAGCCGATATCATTGAAAAATTGTTCCACTCTTTCCTGCTGGAAAAGAAGGGAAATGAAATTCTTCTGACATCCAAAGGAAAACAGCTTCTGGAATTGGTCCCGGAAGATTTGAAAAAACCGGAGCTTACCGCTTCCTGGGAAATGGAACTTGCCAAGATTGCCAAAGGAGCACACAAAGAGCAGGTATTTATCAAAGATATCGAAAGCTACACCAAAGAATTAATTCAGGATATCAAGACTTCCGACGGAACTTTCCGTCACGATAACCTGACTAATACAAAATGCCCGCACTGCGGCAAGCGTATGCTCTCTGTCAAAGGCAAGAACTCCCGTATGCTGGTCTGCCAGGACCGTGAATGCGGCTACCGCGAGACGATCGCACGCACCAGCAATGCAAGATGTCCGAACTGTCACAAGAAGATGGAACTGATCAAAAAGGGGGACAGTGAGACATTTGTATGCTCCTGCGGCTACAAAGAGAAGCTGGAAGCATTCAAGAACCGTCGTGCCAAAGAAGGTGCCGGCGTATCTAAGCGCGATGTCCAGAAATATCTGAAGAAACAGCAGCAGCAAAATGACGAACCGGTGAATAACGCATTTGCACAGGCACTGGCGGGACTTAAGTTAGATAAATAATATGCAAAAAGGAATAACAAACCTTTGCTAATCTGGTTTGTTATTCCTTTTCAGAAAGAGAATAATTATTTCATTGTCTTTTCAAGTTCCCATGACCGAATGCTTTCAATAACCAGATCTCCGCCAATTGCTTTCACTTCATTTTTCTGATCATCATCCACATTATATATATTACAAGAAAAATTATTCTGATAATCATTGCTGAATATTTCTAATGAAATTTTGTCAGAATAAATATGAATATCCAGATGCTCTTTGCCCATTAAATTCAATGGACATCTTGCGACTCCTTTACTCCAGCCATCGGAATTATTACGGTCAAAATATGCTTCCGCTCTCTTCAGATCAAATAGGATCTCTGTCTTCTTTCCCTGTGACATTCTTAAGTTCAGCTTAATCTTGTCTGCAGTTGATTTTTTCAGATTTATCCGCTTTTCCGTTTCATAAACACAGCCACTCCGAAGTTCTTTTTTCTCGTCTTCTTTTATCAGAATGTCCGCTTCTTCCTGCTTATTCTTCCGGAGATCCTGTAATTCTTTTACAGGAATAAACTTTAATGTATTATCTTCTGCTAATACTGCCTCTCTCGGAATGTTATAGAATCCGCACCAGCCTTCTTGATATGTCGGACCCCAGTCTTTCCAAAATGGCATCCAATCCCACGCATTCGCCCATCCTACCAGAATCCTTCTGCCATCCGGTGCCAGGAATGACTGTGGTGCATAATAATCAAATCCCCAGTCTATTTCCCCAGAGGTTGTATAGAAAAATTTTCCGGTGTCATAATCAAAATTTCCTACCAGATAAACACTGGTACGCTCTTTTCCACCCATCGGAGAGAACATCAACACATATTTATCTCCTACCGGATAGAAATCCGGGCACTCCCACATATAGCCCCATTCGCCTCTGCTTTCTGCAAGGACGTTGACAAATTCCCAGTGGAACATATCTGTTGATTTATACAGTCTCGCCTGCGCAAAGCCATTTTGGCTTGCTCCACAAACTACATAATAAGTATCATCGTGTTTCCACACTTTTGGATCCCTGAACAAATCTGTTGGAACACCTTCCGGTGCTGTAATCACCGGGTTCCCTTCATATTTTTCAAAATGAATCCCGTCCTCGCTATATGCAATGCACTGCGACTGTTCAAATCCCTTTCCATTATTACAGGTTCCTGTATAAATCAGGAATAACTTTCCATCATGTTCAATCGCACTGCCGGAGAAGCAGCCCCCTTTCAAATGATCATCATATACTTCACTTGGTGCAAGCGCTAATGGCAGATACTCCCAATGAATCATATCTTCACTGACAGCATGTCCCCAGTGCATACAGTCCCAAAATCCGGAATATGGATTATATTGATAGAAAAAGTGATACTTTCCTTTAAAATATATCAACCCATTTGGGTCATTGATCCATCCAGTTTCTGCCATAAAATGATAGTTCTGGCGAAATTTTCCCTGCTGTATTTTTTCTCTTTTTGCTTCAATTTCTTTCTGGGCTTTTTCTATTCTTTCAATCATCAGTTCTTTTGACATATTGTGCCTCCGATATTATTACTTATATTCTTCACGAAGTTTCTTTGCAAATTCAGTATTAAGCTTTGATTCCCGGCGGGCCTTATTTTCTTTAATTCTGAACTGTTCTTCTCTTGCAGGCTTATACTCTTCCCAGCGTTTTGCCCATGATTCTCTTGCTTCTTTCATTTCTTCTGTTAATTCCGGCATCTGAAGATTACGTTCTGGAAGTACCGGTACATTTGGAATTCTCTCTTCTACAGGAAGAATCGTAATTGGTTTTGCTGTTGGCAGTGTCTGATACCAGTATGCCGTTGAACTCCAGTCATCTGACAGATGGTTCGCATGTCCATGTTCAATCGTAACTTTCAGACTCTTCTCAAATCTTACTGGATCTGTAATGTGGAAACGATAAGATACCTGGAATCCATCCGTATCACTTTCATGTACAATTGTTCCAAAGAATGGATATGCATTTTTCTGCATTCCCCATGCATGATTGAAATAATCCTCTGTTCCTGTACCATTTAATGACGGGTATTCCTCTCCATCAATGAAGAACATATCATTTCCTTCTCCCCACCAGCTTCCCTGGTAGTGTTTTACAGTAAGGTTACATCCTACATAATGTCCCGTTCCTTCTACGTCAAGCACCGTATAGTTATTCTCACCTTTAAAATTGGTTACATTATTAACTTCCGGACAGTTTGTCTGAAGGTCTGGTCCCCAGCCCTGACAAGGATTTTCTCTGTGCCAGCTTGCATGGAAATATGCTGTATTCTCATCCAGTGGCTCTTTATACATTTCATAGTCAATATTGAAATATAAAATAAACGGAAGTTCGTTTTCATTTACAATCTCAATTTTTGCTTTTTTATTAAAAGGCATTGGGAAATAGCATGACACAGAACAAGGAGCTCCATATCTTCCTGCTTCTTCTGGTTTCAGCGAAACATTAAATGGCAGCGAAGAAAAATTGCCCGGATAACTGTTACCAATACAGAAGAAATCTCCCAATGGTGCAAGTACACTTGGTGTATCCTGATCATCCCATGTAATCTTGATCAGAACTTTTCTATAATAGAATGGATCATAATCATCCCAGATAACTCCAAGTGCCGGATGAATCTCCATAACCGGAGCTGCTGAAGCATTTAATACCGGATCAAGAATACTTGGTGCTACTACTTTTCTGCAGGAAGAAGTCATCCAGATATGTGTGATACATCCAGGTCCTTCCACTTCTCCAAGAGAGATTGTCTCGCCTGCCGGGATTTCCCAATAATCCTGATTCTTACCTCTCTGATCCCAGCTGGCAAGTCTTCCGTTTCTGGCTTTTTTTACAGTTGTCAAATCTTTAAATAATCCTGATACATTGCTCATAATATAAGTCTCCTTTTCTTTTTGTTAATAATTATCCTTTCACAGCTCCCGCTGTCATACCCTCTACAATATTCTTCTGGAATAATCCATAGAAGATCAGTTCCGGAACAATAATCATAAGACTGGATGCTACAATTCCACCATAATCTACCGTATAATTTCCTTTGAAGAATGAAGCTCCCATAGAAAGTGTATAATCAGATACATCTTTCAGCATTACAGATGCATACGGATATTCATTCCATATGTATAACACGTTAAAAATGACAATTGTTGCAATAACCGGCTTTGCCATTGGCAAAATAACTTTCACCATCAGCTGCCAGATGTTACAGCCATCTATTACAGCCGCTTCGTCAATTTCCGTAGGAAGCTGTTTCAAATATGCTGTCAGAAGAAGCGTATTGAATGAAATCGAACTTGCTGCATATGGAAAAATCAATGCCCATTTTCCTCTCAACCCGAAAAAGATATTAATCTTATATACCGGGAACAATAAAATAAATGGTGAAACAGATAATCCCAAAATCAAAAATCCATACAATAAACTCTTTGCCTTCGGATGCTTAAATTCCATTCTTGCAATTACGAAAGAGCTGCAGAATGTAATAATAAGTTCCAACACAACAGATAATATACATACAACAAAAGTGTTCGCATATAATTGTGGAAAGTTTAATGTTTCCAATGCATGTTTGAAGTTGTCGAGATTAAATGCCTTCGGCATTGCCAATGGATTAGACATGATCTCTGAACTTGATTTGAACGAAAGCAATACCATCCATAAAAATGGAAATACAACAATCGCTGTTATAATGATCATCGCAGCATACATTGCAATTTTCTTTCTTTTCGGTACCATTCCTATTCACCTCTTTCTCTTGTAAGTATTGAATAAATACCTGTGATCACCAGTGAAAGAAGGAATGTAAATGTAGCCAGAGACATTCCATAACCATAATCTCCACTGTTAAATGTCATTGAGTAACTATATGTAACCAACGTCTCAGACAGATGGTTTGGACTGTTGTGGTCAAGCATTTTTGTAACACTTATGGCTAATAAAATC
>ERZ827478.1603-NODE-1603-length-15131-cov-69.330127_pt1 | contig 15131 bp, 16 predicted proteins | sample MGYA00519705_ERZ827478 | MGnify/ENA primary metagenome ERZ827478 (study PRJEB31778, sample SAMEA3449318) | human gut metagenome | biome: human gut; feature: human-associated habitat; material: faeces | place: United Kingdom | collected 2010/2012 ... | reverse complement strand
AAAATCAAAGAAATGTGTTATTTCCACTTGACAATCGTCATTTCATAACAGATTAGGCCCTTATTGATATAAAGATCCTCATTATGATACCAGTCTGTCGCATTGTAGTTCACAGTAAGTCCTTGATTTTTAGAATCAATTTGAAAAACATAACCGTATTCATGCAAAGGAAGACTATTTAATAAATTTCCTATATTGGAATTATTACCAATATATGGATTCTTATACTTTTTAATATTGTGTATGCCACTCAACGGTTTGTTAAATACAGTTGTAGGAACAGTATCTTCTGTATATTTCTTTGCGCTATCTACAATATAATACTCATTAGGTGTGTTCTTATTGATTCTATAAACATTATAGAATGGGTTGTAGTAGGTTGTCACATTAGAAGTCTTAATCATATATACATAGATAGGAGGTCTATGAGAAGTTATAACACCTACATAATCCATCAACATAAATCCACATAATATTGCAACAAATACTCCACTACTTATTAATAATCTATTTCTCTTCAACTCTTTTGATAACCCATAAACAAATACTATAATACCTACAATAGAGTAAATACAGCACCAGCTGCTTTCCTTATCTAATATCGCAAATGCAGCAAAACATAGAAATGCGCCAAAAATCATAATACCAATAGAAATCTTTCTTTTCTCTTGTACAAGCATATTCTTACTATAATTAATTGTATTCTTTAAGCTCTTTTCTGTTGTTTCCATGATTTTATCCTCTGTTATATATTTCCCATTGAGCAGTTCATTTAAAGAAATGTCCAAAGTTTCACTTAACGGAACCAGTAAAGACAAATCAGGCATATAGTTACCATTTTCCCATCTAGAGATAGTCTTATTAGTTACTCCTAATAGTTCTCCTAATTGTTCTTGAGTGAGACCTTTTCTTTTTCTATTCTCAGAAATGAACTTTCCTATCTTTTTTGTATCCATAACGTTTCTCCTTTCATGAAAACTATAAAATAAAGCATGAAACAACAACACCCCACAAATAGCGAATACACTACTTTTATTATATGCTATGAAGAGAAGCGGAACAATCCTGTATATACAGAGTTTTATCTGACTTGTTTATTGTCTCTATTTTCGTTAATATAGTAGATGATGAAATGAGGTATAAACATGACTGAACAAGTACATAAAAGAAGAAAAAGATATAAAGGGACACACCCTAAAAACTTCTCAGAGAAGTACAAAGAACTTAATCCAGAATTATATCCTGAAACAATAGAAAAGGTTATTTCAAAAGGAAGTACACCAGCAGGTATGCATATTTCTATCATGGTAGATGAAATACTAGAATTCTTAGATATTCAGCCAGGACAGATTGGTTTAGATTGTACTCTAGGATATGGAGGACATTCTTCTAAAATGATGGAAAAACTAGAGGGTCAGGGACACCTTTATGGATTAGACATCGATACTATTGAAATAGAAAAAACAACAGAGAGACTAAGAAATAAAGGTTATGGAGAAGACATCTTTACTCCTATTTTGACTAACTTTAGAAACATTGATCAAGTAAGTGAGAAGTACGGACCAGTTGATTTTGTCTTAGCTGATTTAGGAGTATCTTCTATGCAGATTGATAATCCAGAAAGAGGATTTTCATATAAGAAAGATGGTCCATTAGACCTAAGACTTAATCCTAAAGCAGGTAGACCTGCTTATGAAATCTTAAAAGATTTATCAAGAGAAGAACTAGAACATATTCTTACAGAGAACTCAGATGAACCATATGCTGATATATTAGCCAAGAATATCTATTCATTCATACGTTCAGGTATGGAAGTAGAAACAACTCAGCAGCTCTATAAGATCATTGATAAAACACTCAACTTTATTACTGATAAGAATAGAAAAGATATTGTGAATAAGACAGCTGCAAGAGTATTCCAGGCATTAAGAATAGAAGTGAATCAGGAGTTTGAAGTATTATATGATTTTGTAGAAAAGCTACCTCTTGTTTTAAAACCAGGAGGAAAGGCTGCAATTCTTACATTCCATTCTGGAGAAGATAGAATTGTGAAGAAGTCTTTTAAAGAATTAAAGAATCTTGGTATTTATGAAGATGTATGTAGAAATGTGATTAGACCTTCTAAAGAAGAATGTCATCGTAATTCACGTGCTAAGTCTACTAAGATGAGATGGGCTATTAAAGCAAAATAGAATACTTGAATATCAGATATACAAGTGTTATACTTCATTTGCAAATCTGAGAACAATTGCATCAAAACGAAAAGGTAAGGATCTGACCATCCTTACCTTTTTCTGTGCTTTCATATTATTCAAGTTCTTTCAACATTTTTGCATATTCTATACATATTGTATCTGCAATCGCTGTGAGTGAATAAGGGTGAGTTGCATAATCACCTCTGCTATCATAGCGTATATATTGATCTATAAAAGGATAATCTAATTCTTTATTAGATGTAATTAAACAGATCTTAGGTTTCTTGCTTTGGTGTTTAAAAGGTTTTGCACGTGGGAAAATACGATCAAAATAAGTGCCAGAATCAGAGAACAAGATAATTAAAGTCTTCTCGTCTGCGTTTGTAATATATTCAGCCTGGTTAGCTACTTTAATGGCAGTAAATACGGGTTTAGCACTTGTCTGCAAATCATATTGCAAGTTCAATGCAACGTTTTCAGAATGCATATAACCAAATGCCGCTACCTTTTGATACTCATAAATATCATTGACTAATTTTTTGATATCATCTTCAATAGAACTCTTTTCTAACATCTCTAGATTCTCAATCACACTTCTTACATAAGAAGTGAAAATGGAATCTTCGTTTCGTCCTTCATAGTTGAACTTATTAGAAAGTTTCGTTTTTTCTACCGAAAACTTCGCAATTTGATTTTTTAACTGATTAAAATCCCTTAAACCTATATCCCTGCAGAATCTAGAAATACTAGAATTAGACACATAACACGCTTTCGCAAGTTCAGTTAGAGTATAGTCTTCTAAATCACGAATGTTCTCTATCATGAATTTCGCAATCTTATAATTATTAGAACCTTTAGGTTCACCATTTAATGTAGATAATAAAATAATAACTAAGTTAAACATGTACTCACCGTCCTAGGTATAATATGCCTTATTATACCATAGGACAGTTATTTATAGTTTAATAACTTCAGTATGTGAAACTAAATCATGAAAACAACGTGTATCTTTTTGGAAATAAGCATATCCAATAGAAACAAGTGTCAATGCATAAGCAACATAAGTCAAAGGATTCACAATAGAAGTGAATTGTAAAAGAGAGGCAATCTTTCTTAAATAAGAAGGAATAATAGTAATACCACCTTCAAGAAGAGTTGCACCGAGTAATTCTCTTAACATCATGTTTTTCATAGTGACATCTTTATGATCATAATCAATAACTTTGATTTTACAAATCTTCTTACCTGGAGTCTGACCTTTCCAGATATAAAGAGGAATGAATACATAATAAAGTATCCCGATAGTAATCGCAATTAAACATACAATAAGAGCTTTATTGAAACCATAAGCAGTTAATTCAAACATCTCTGGTTTAAACTGACTATCTTTTCTTAAAAAGAATGTGATAGGAATAGAAGCCAGCATATTAGTAATATACCAGTCAATTATCAATGCGACTGTTCTTCTTAATCTTAACTCTACAATATCCATCTTACTCATAAATAGTACCTCCTGTTTATTCAAGTATATCAATTCACAAATGATCAGTAATCTCGTTTCCAATTCTTGGAAAACCTTTCCGGAATATAAAAAAAGAAAGTTCCGAAGAACTTTCTATAAAGACTTATAGTCTTTTGTAATCGTCCATGTTTAATTCAGAAGCTGCATCTTTATCACAAATCAATGTCATATTAGGATGAAGCTTTAAAACAGTAGATGGTAATTCATCTGTAATAGGTGAATCAAGAACCTGTTTTAAGATGCCTGCTTTTTCCTTACCATTTACAATCATCACTAAGTGTTTAACCTTCATTAAGCTCTTAGGACCCATTGTAAGAGTGATTGGAAGATGTTCTCTCTTTGGATAATCAGGGTTTGCTTTATTCTTAGTAGCACGATCCATTGCATAAGAATATGAATCCATTGGTGTACATCTAGGACAGTTGCTGCAGAAATGACCATCATAGCCAAGACCAATAACCATGACATCAATACCACCTGCACGGCTGATTTCTTCATCATATGTTTCCCAGTTTTCCATAGTCATATCATGAATTCTTTCTTCTGGAATATTTGCTTCTTCGAAGAATAATTTCTGCATTTCTTCCCAGTTAGGACCATAAGGCTTACCATCCATGTATGGTGCTTCATCGAATAAATAATATTCGATATCCTTGAACTTTTCCTGATCTCTTACTTCTGGAGCTAACATCTTGTAAAGTTCAATAGGACTTCTGCCTGATGTAAGAGAAATATTCACTCTCTTATCCTGCATCATAGCACCAAGTAAGATGTGCAATGCACTTTCACTCATTTTCTGAGTGTTTTCTTCAACGATTAATTTCATAACAAATTCCTCCTGTATTTCACAAGAAGATAAAACTCACACACTTCACATTATAAGCATCAAACTCTTTCTGTCAACCTATAAAAAATTAAAATTATATCGTATATATCGGTGTAATTTGGCGCGCATTATACTTATATAGAGCCGCTTTTGCAAGTGATTTCCACGATTTGGAAAGTTCTTCTATCATATGGAAAGGTGTTTTATATATTGGAAAATACGAGATTTTTTAGGCTTTTCCAAGATATAATGTATCCAACGAGAAGGGAGGACTCGACATGAACTTCATGGAAAAATTCAATGAACTAGCAAACCGCACACTAGTTCCCATTGCAGACAAGTTAGCTAACCAAAGACATCTTGCTGCAATTCGTGATGGAATGGTTGTTGCTATTCCACTATCAATCCTTGGAGGTGCTTGCTTAATCGTATCAACACCACCATTCAAACCTGAAACTCTACCAAACTGGGGTTTCATCACTACCGTGCTTACAGGATGGTACAACTGGGCTCAGGCTAATAAAGCCGCATTATTATTACCATATAATATGACAATGGCTTTAATGGGACTATTTATCGCTTTCTCTATTTCTTATCATTTAGCTAAGAAATACGAAATGCCAAGCTTAAATGCAGCTGTTGTTTCTACTGCAGTATTCTTAATCGTATCTGCACCAACTACTTCTGCTGTCCCAGCTAATCTCATTACTGATGGTAAATCAGCCACTGATCTACTTGCACTTGCTGGAAGTTATATACCAACAACTTACCTGGATGCAAAGGGCATCTTTACAGCTATTATTGTTTCTATCGGATGTGTAGAAGTCATGAACTTCTTATTTAAGAAGAACGTTCGTATTAAGATGCCTGAAGGTGTTCCACCTGCAATAAGTTCATCATTCGATGCAATCTTACCACTCTTTATCTGTGTTATCATATTCTATGCATTATCATTATTTATACAGAATATCAGTGGTCAGTTATTACCAAGTATGATTATGACAGTACTTGCACCTGCGGTATCTGGTCTAGATTCATTAGTAGGTATCTGTTTAATTACTATCATTGCTCAGACATTCTGGTTTTTTGGTTTACATGGTGCAAGTATTACTCAGCCAATTAGATTACCATTCATGCAGATGTATTTAATTACTAATATCGCAGCATATAGTGCTGGTAAACCATTAGTACACTTCTTCACTCAGCCATTCTGGTCATATATTATCGCATTAGGTGGCGGAGGTGCTACTTTAGGATTATGTATTCTATTACTTAGAGCAAAATCAGTTGAATTACGTACTTTAGGTAAGCTTTCAATTGGTCCAGCTATCTTCAATATCAATGAACCAATCATCTTCGGTTTACCAATGGTATTAAACCCAATTATGATGATTCCATTTATCTTTGTGCCAGTTGTAAACTCAATTATTGCCTATACTTGTATGGCATTACACATCGTTGGAAAGGGTGTTATTGAAACACCATGGACAACACCAGCTCCACTTGGTGCTGCATTAGGATGTATGGATATTAAAGCCGGTATCATGGTTGTAGGGCTAATCATTCTAGATATGGCACTTTACTATCCATTCGTTAAATTATTAGATAAACAAAAGTTAGAAGAAGAAAATTCAAAATAATTAAAACAAGAAATAAAACTCACACACACATAAAATTGAATAACCTTAAATATTTTGTATATGACTGCTACCCCACAGCAGTCTTTTTAATTTGTGATAAACCTTGTATACTGTAAACAAGGAGAATCATATGAGAAAAGAAGAACTAATAAACTTATTGAAGAAGGATGTAGTTCCTGCATTAGGATGTACAGAACCAGTTTGTGTCGCATTATGTGCAGCTTATGCATCTAAACAGTTAAATAATCCAATAAATAAAATAGAGTTAGATGTTAATAAAGGAATATATAAGAATGGAATGTCTGCAGGTATACCACATTGTGAGTATGTAGGTTTAGAGTATGCCGTTTCTATTGGGGCATTATTGAAGAACCCAGAAAAACAGCTGACTCTATTTGAAGATATAGAACCAGATACAATCACTTATGCTGAATTATTAGGGCCCCATGTTTCTATCACGATTAATGATTCAGCATCTATTCATGTAAAATGTACTCTTTATACATCTAACGATACAGTGACATGTATGATCAAAGAGGCACATACAAATATAGTTTATCTAGAAAAGAATGGAATTGTATTAGAAGAGAAAACAACTCAAGAAACAAACAATACACCCACTGTGATTGATGAACTCAAAGAAATGAAAATATCAGACATATGTTCTTTGGTAGACTCAATGACAGTGGATAAACTTGAATTCTTATTAGATGGTATAGAAATGAATAACTGATTATCACAATATAAAGGAACAACACATTTGAGTGATTCATTTAACCGTTCATTATTTTCTGAAGACTTGTTAACTAGAATAATAAGGAAAGTTACTGCAGCTGCTGAAAATAGACTAGATGGCTGTCCACTTCCCGCAATGAGCAGTTCAGGTGCAGGTACAAAAGGACTCGTTGTTTCTATACCAGTGAATGAAGTGGCAGAAGAACTACACATATCACTAGAAAAGAAACTCAAAGCACTTGCGCTTACACATCTAGTAAATAGATATATTAATGCACATATAGGTAAATTATCGCCTATGTGTACATGTGTCATGGCGTCTTCTACATCTGCTTCTGTAGGTATCGCTTATCTCTTAGATGCATCAGATGATCAGATAGGGTATTGTATACGTAATATGACAGGAACTGTAACTGGTATGATTTGTGATGGAGGAAAAGTAGGATGTGCATTAAAGGTATCTACAGGATCTACGGCTGCACTTATGTGTGCAATGACTGCAGTCAATAATGCAGGATTAAGAGAAAGTGATGGAATTTGTGCATCAACACCTGAACAATGTATTCAAAATATGGCCCGTATTGGGAAAAATGGAATGAATAAAGTAGATGAAGAAATCATCTCAATTATGAAAAGTAAAGAGTGTCAATAGGAAGAAGGTGGTCCAAGGATCATCTTCTTTTTGCGTATAATGGTACATTTTAATAATTAAAGTGAATAAAGTATGAAGTGTTAGTTAATTGAAATAACATTGTATATATCATAATAAATTGAATTGTATAAACATAATATTACTATTCTAAAACATCATAATGGAACGTTTCCCTTATCTTTGACACCTATTCCAAGAGTTTGTGCCACGTCCCAGAAGGGGCCTGAAACATTGAAAGTGTTTGCATTGTTGGGTAAACTAGGACTCGTCAAAACAAATGAAAGCAATTTCAAGGAGGGAAAGAAAAATGAGTTTAGTATTAGCAAGAATCGACCAGAGATTAATTCATGGTATTGTTGTCACACAATGGGCAGGTGCAACACAGGCAAAAAGATTAATGGTAGTCGATGATGAAGTAAGTAAGGATGAAGTTCAAAAATCAGCAATGAGAATGAGTAAGCCAGTGGGGACTGGTATGTCAATCATTGATACAGAAACAGCTATTAAGAACTTCAACGCAGGAAAGTATGATAGCCATAATGTATTCATGATTGTAAGAGAACCATCTACATTAGTTAAGTTAGCTGAAAGTGGCATTAAGATTCCTAAAGTAAATATTGGTATTATCTTCGATGGAGAAGGTAAGACAACAGTGAAGAAGATGGTTTCAGTCAATGAAGAAGAAGTGAATGATTTAAAGAAATTGCAGTCTATGGGTATTCCAGTGACATTCCACTTCGTACCAAGCGAAGCAGAAGAACCACTAGAAACATATATTAAATAATCAAGGGGGATAAGAAGTATGCAGGTTATTCAAGGAGTATTAATCGTATTATTATCAATGTGGATGGTCTTAGACCAGCAGGGGATTGTTATTACAACATGGTTCCCAATCATGGTTGCATTTTTTGCAGGATTGATTATGGGGGATATGAAGACTGCCATGATTATTGGTGGTACATTCCAGTTAATGAACTTAGGTGTTGCCAACATTGGTGGTTCATCAGTGCCTAACTGGGGTCTTGCAACAGTAGTTGGTATTTATGTTGCATGTAGAACTACAAATGATGTGGCTCAGGCAAAAGCAGTTGCCTTAGCAGTAGGTGTACCAGTTGGTATGCTTGGTATTCAGTTAGATGTATTCGCAAAGTTATTAAACACTTATGTAACACATGCAGCACAGAAAGCATGTAATGAAAAGAAGTTTAGTAAGATGAACAGAATTCTTTGGATTGGTCCTATGATCTTTGCTTTATCTACAGGTTTACCAACAGCTTTATGTGTATTATTTGGTGATGCAATCGTTAATGTTATCTTAAAATCAGTTCCAGTATGGTTCACAAATGGTCTATCTATCGCAGGAAATATGTTACCAGTTGTAGGTATCGCGTTATTGTTACAGGTTATGCCTGCTAAGAAGTACTTATCAATGTTGATGATTGGTTTTGTCTTCTCAGCTTACTTAAATGTACCAATGTTAGGTGTATCTATTATTGGTTTAGCTATTGCTTACTATTTCTTTACAACACAGGTCAATAAAGCACCAGCAGTCGCAACAGAAGGTGCAGTAATCGAAGAAGGAGATGATTGGGATGAATAAAGAAACACAGACAACAGAAGTTGTTACAAAGAAAGATCTTACAAAAGCCGCAGTACGTTACATGTTTATGGCGTGTAATGCATATAACTATGAAAACCATCAGGGCCCAGCAGTTGTATTTGGATTAGAGAAGGTTTTAAGAAAGATTCATAAGAATAATGATGATGACTATGTTGCATCATTAAATAACCACTTTAAATATTTCAATACTACAACTTGGATGGCTAATATCTTACTTGGTGCAAGTGTTGCTATGGAAGAAAAAGATGGCATAGAAGCATTAGATACAGTACAGAACTTTAAGACAGGTATGATGGGTCCTCTTGCAGGTATCGGGGATACTTTAATCTGGGTACTATATCCAACAATCATGGGTTCTATTGCAGCTTATATGGGACTTGAAGGTAACCCTACAGGTGCACTCATCTGGATGTTACTTAACGTGATTTTCTTCTTCTTTAGAATTAAGTTATTCCATTTAGGATATGATTCAGGTTTAAAGCTTATTACTACATTAGGTGATAAGTTATCAGTCTTCACTGAAGCAGCATCTATCATGGGTCTAACAGTTATTGGGGCATTAATTCCTTCAGTTGTTAAGATGTCATTAGGTCTTGTCTTTAAGTCAGGTAAAGTAAAACTTGCTATTCAGACAGGTGTCTTAGATAAGATCATGCCTGCTTTATTACCAGTTGCACTTACATTTATCGTTTATAAATTACTTGCATCTAAGAAACTTACTGTTATTCAGGTCATCTTCTTAATTATCATTCTTGCATTAGTTTGCTCATTCTTTGGAATTCTAGCTCTCTAATCAAAGTTTTCGGGGGGAAAAAGTCTATGAGAAAAATCGTTCTAGCCAGCCATCATTTACTCGCTGATGGTTTAAAAGATACAATCCAGTATCTTATGCCAACTTTAACTGATATCCAGTCAGTGAGTGCTTATATGGATAATATACCTGTTGAAAAGAAGTTAAAAGAAGCACTAGGAGAAATCAATGAAGGTGATGAATACATCATCTTCACTGATATGCTTGGGGGTAGTGTGAATCAGGAAGCAGTCAAATACTTACAGTATCCTAATGTATATGTGATTACAGGAATGAATTTACCTATTGTATTAAGTGTCTGTTTATCATTAGCAAGCTGTGAAAAAGTGAATGAAGATGTCATTAGAAATGCGATTGATGATGCAAAGTCACAGATTGTTTATGTCAACGATGTTATGAAAAATATGGGGGTCGATGAGGATGATGAATAAAGATTGGTGGAAAAGCAGCGTTGTTTATCAGGTTTATCCACAAAGTTTTAATGATACCAACAATGATGGGGTTGGTGATTTAAAAGGTATTACTGAAAAGCTTCCTTATTTATCTAAATTAGGTATTGATGTCATCTGGTTAAACCCAATCTATGAATCACCATTAGTAGATAATGGTTATGATATTGCGAACTATCGCAAGATCAATCCGATGTATGGCACAATGGAAGACTTTGATGAACTATTAGAAACAGCACATAGTATGAATATTAAGATTATTATGGACTTAGTAGTGAATCATACAAGTGACCAGCATGAATGGTTCTTAAAGTCTAAATCTTCTAAGAATAATGAATATTCTGATTTCTATATCTGGAAGGATCCTAAAGAAGATGGCAGTGAACCAACAAACTGGGGTGCTACTTTTGGTGGATCTGCATGGACTTATGTACCTGAAAGAAAACAGTATTATCTTCATTGTTTTGCGCCAGGACAGCCTGACTTAAACTGGGAAAATCCTAAGGTAAGAGAAGCAGTTTATAATGAAATGCGCTTCTGGTTAGATAAGGGTATTGATGGTTATAGAATGGATGTTATCTCTTTATTAAGTAAGAGACAGAATTTTCCAGACGCCTTACCAGGAGAATATGATTATGCAAAATCATATTATAAAGGAGCTTCTAATGGACCTCGTATTCATGAATTCCTACAGGAAATGAATAGAGAAGTCTTATCACACTATGATGTGATGACAGTAGGAGAAACAGCCAATACCAATGTTCAGCAGGGTAAACTTTATACAGATCCTTCTAGACACGAATTAAACATGGTATTCCAGTTTGATCATATGCATTTAGATTATGGTAAGTACGGTAAATTCTCTGATGTGAAGTTTAAACTCAGTGATTTAAAGAAGAGCTTATCAACTTGGATCAATGATTTAGGTGAGGGATGGAATTCACTTTATTGGGATAACCATGACCAGCCTAGAAATGTGACTCGTTTTGGTGATGATGGAGTATATCGTGTGGAATCAGCTAAAATGTTAGCTACTCTATTGCATATGATGAAGGGAACACCTTATGTTTTCCAGGGGGATGAATTAGGTATGAAAGATGTACCTTTTACATCACTTGATCAATATAAAGATATTGAAACGGTCTTTATGTGTCAGAAAATGAAGGATGAAGGTGAAAATGAAGAAACAATCAAGAAATATGCTTATTTAAGTTCAAGAGACAATGCGAGAACACCATTCCCTTGGAATGGAGAAGAAGGTTCTGGTTTTTCTGATGCAAAGCCTTGGATTGATTATTCACCTGATAACAAGTTCATCAATGCAGAAGATGAATTAAAAGATCCAAATTCAGTATTCTATTATTATCAGAAATTAATTCGTTTAAGAAAAGAAAATCCTATAATTGTTCATGGATCTTATAAACTATTAGACGAAAATGATTCAGATATCTTCTCATATGAAAGAGAATATGAAGGTAAGAAATTACTTGTAGTATGTTCTTTCGCAAAAGAGAAGGTAAGATATACATTGCCAGATGATTATAAGGATGCTGAAATTCTTATTGGAAATTATGAGAATGTATTGAAAACAGATGATAAAAATATTATTCTAAATCCATATCAAGCAGTAGTTTATCTAACAAAGGGGTAATGAGATATGGACTTTGACACACAAGCAGGACTTATTTATTCAACACTAAGTGATAATGAAAAAGACATGATTCAATATATCAGAAATCATAAATCTGATGTTGTAGGCATGCCTATTAATGAACTTGCGAAGGTTCTGCTTTCGTCAAAGAGTTCTGTATTACGTTTGGCACAGAAGCTAGGCTATACAGGTTATTCAGAATTAAAGTATTCTTTAAAGAAGGATATAGTGAAGAAAGCAGTTGTTCCTACAGATTTGGTTGAAAAATTTAGAAAAGAGATTGATAAAACATTTGAATATGCATCGCAGGTAAACTTTGCAACATTGATTTTCGAAATCCATAAAGCACGACAAGTCATTTTGTATGCGACGGGTTTTACTCAGAACAACTACACAAAACAGTTCTCCAGTGAGCTATTCATGGCAGGGCGTTCAAATTATATTGTATCTGGTGAAACTAATTTTGAAGTCATCTCACACTCCCTAACTAGTGATGATTTTGTCATTATTATTTCATTGTCAGGTAATACACCAGGTATCAGAACAACAGTAAATGCACTGAATATGAAGGATATACCTATTCTTTCTATAACTGAGCTAGGAAAGAATTTCCTTGTAGAAAATTCAGATTATCATCTTTACTATAATACAACAGAATTTCCTCTTGAGGATGAACATATCATTTCTATGAATGCAGTAGGAATTGTTCTTACTATTCTTGCAAGAAAATATCAAGAATTCGCATTCTTTGATGAGTAAAGTCAGACTTAATGGTCTGGCTTTTTTGCGTGTTATAGACTTTACGAATATATATGTTAAATCAAGGTTGAATCTTATTCCGAAAAATTGAAAATAATTCATTTTTTCGGAATAAGAAGGTATAATATATGTTGGTGAATGAAATGAAACTTTTAGAAAGAAACTATTTAACAAAAATTATTTTTGAATACCCACATTCCACAGGTGATTATCAAAATAAGAAATGATAGTTTCAATTTTCTTGGCTTTTATGTGTAAAAATGATTTCAATAATTGGATCGACCTGTTGATTATGGGTAATTAAAAAATTATTAATGTAATTGGAACTCCTGATATTAAAGTGATTACGGGTATTAGAAGATCTGGAAAATCATGTCTGTTACTACAATTTATGGAATATATAAATCAAACTGATAAAGACGCGAATATTATTTTTGTTGATTTCAATTCTTTAAGTGCAGAGCCGTATTTAGAGTACCATGCATTAAATAATTATATAGAAGGTCAATATAAATCTAACAAGAATAATTATGTATGTATAGATGAAGTTCAAATGTGCAGTGGCTTTGAGGAAGTCATAAATAGTCTACATAGTAGTATGAAATATGATATTTATATTACTGGTTAGAATGCATTTCTATTAAGTAGTGATTTGGCTACTTTATTTACCGGTAGAACGTATGAAATAGAAATATTTCCTTTTTCTTATAAAGAATGTCTAAAATATTATACTGGGCAGTATTCACTTGATAGATACGTGAGAGAAGGTGGAATGCCTGAAACTTTGCTTTATCGTGAACAAGATGATAAGTATAAATACATACGAGATGTTTTTGAGACGCTTATTATAAGGTACATAACTAATAAATATTCGATGAGAAACAAAGAAGTTATTCATGATTTAGCGTACTTTATGATGGATAACATTAGTTCTTTGACATCAGCTAATAATATATCTAAATCATTAGCAAATGCTAATATTAAAATAACAGATAAGACTATAAAATTGTATATGCAATATTTGAAAGATTCATACTTGTTTTACAAAATTAGAAGGTATGATATAAAAGGGAAAAAATATTTGGCAACAAATGATAAGTATTACTTGTCTGACCATTCTTTCAGATATGCTATTATAGGAACAAAAAACATGGACTATGGCAGAGTATATGAAAATATCGTTGCGATTGAATTGCTTAGAAGAGGGTATGAAGTTTATGTTGGTAAACTTTATAAAAAAGAAGTTGATTTTGTGGCTATAAAACAAAATGAGAAGATTTATTTTCAAGTAAGTGATGATATTTCGAATCAGAAAACTTTCGATAGAGAAGTTACTTCACTATTAGAAATACAAGATGCATATCCTAAAATCTTATTGGCTAACACACATCATGATGAATATCAGTATGAAGGTGTAAAAATAATTGATATTGAAGAATGGTTAAAATTGTAAATTTAAATGATTTGAATGCATATAAGATAATAAATAAATGTTTTACTTTATTCTTGTGAATCCTTCTAGCCTATGAGAGGCTGTAACGGGGAAATAACTAATTATAGTTTCAGAAACAGTAAAAGGCGGATCGAAGTCCTGCTGGTCATGAGTTTGAGGTGGATAAGGTAACTACTGATACAAGGGGCGAATATGCACGTAATAATATAAAACTAATAAATCATCATTGTGAGGGCTGTCCATTCAGATCAAGATGCACTAAATCCAGAATTGGAAGAAGCATAAACTACTGCAAGGAACTTGATGAGTTTCATAAGGAAGTAAGAAAAAATGTCACAAGCGAAGAAGGCAAGAAACTCATGTTCAAGAGAGATAATGAAGCAGAAGGAACTTTTGGTGATCTTAAGGAGAATATGGGTTATGACAGACTCTACAGAAGAGGACATGACAATGTTCAGATGGAGATCTACCTTGTTTCAATGGGACATAATACCAGAAACTGAAGAAGAGAATCAAGGAAATAGAAGAAAACCAGATGAAACAGGTCAAGGAGATGCTCAGATTGTTTATCTGCTGATAAAATTTTTTAGGAAATGGGCAGGTTCTTTTTAAGTGCGTCTGAAATATGAAAAGGTTATTCACCATGCAGTAGTGAATAACCTTTTTGGGTTGAGATATATGAAAAAGAGCTATAACGCTCAAGGTAGTAGTAAATACTGTTATGAAATGACCGTTGTCAAGACATAAATAAACTCTCACAACATTTCTATTAAGTTTTATCATCAAGGGCATAGAAAGACCTCAAATCATATAGATT
>ERZ827478.1592-NODE-1592-length-15271-cov-3.954916_pt1 | contig 15271 bp, 14 predicted proteins | sample MGYA00519705_ERZ827478 | MGnify/ENA primary metagenome ERZ827478 (study PRJEB31778, sample SAMEA3449318) | human gut metagenome | biome: human gut; feature: human-associated habitat; material: faeces | place: United Kingdom | collected 2010/2012 ... | reverse complement strand
CAATTTTCCAGTTTGAGCCTGGAAACTGCCTTTTGCAACGGGCCCTTTTATAATTTTGCAGAAAACCAAATATAAGATTATTTATTAATTAGAAAGAAAAACATTGAATATGGCTGGAAAAGCCTAAAGCGCAAAGGTACACCGATTTGCTTATGCAAGTTTTGCGCAGGAATCCCTTACTATAAGTGAAGTGCGTATAAGTACTTGTTGGCTGCATATATATTTATTTTCTATAAGTTGCAACAGTACCAGTGCGGCTACGCGCCCCATCTCTTGGCTGTTCTGACTTATTGTTGTCAAGGCAGGACTAACATAAGATGAGGCTTCTATATTGCCAAATCCTACAATAGAGATATCCTCGGGGATTTTTAAGCCTTTGGACAAAAGCTTTTGCATAAATCCAATTGCAATTGAATCCGAGGATACACACGCAGCGGTGGGCAGCTCTGGCAGTGCAAGCAACCTATCTGCAAGCTCAGCACCGGATTGCTCAGAGTAGCTGCCGAAAAGGGCGTAGCGACTATCCGGGATTATTCCAGAAGTATTGAGAGTGTTCAAATAACTTGAATAGCGGAGTTTCGTGTTAGGGAAATTTTGGTCTCCGCCAATGAAAGCAATTTTTTTGTGACCTAAACTAAGTAGATAATTAACAGCAATTTCTGTAGCTTGCACATCGTCAATATTGACACAACTAACTTGCTTGTTGCCCATTAGCCTGTTGACAAAGACAAAAGGTAATTTCTTTTTTTGCAGTATGGGCATCAAATCGTGCTCCTGCTGATCACTGGTTCCCAAAATGAGGTAGCCACATATATTGGCTGAATCATAGTCTTTGAATCCCAAGCTCTCGTCCATTAATATTGTTGTGTTGCCAATAAAATGGCTGCTGATAGTTTCTATAAAACTTAACACCGTAGTGTAAAGAGAGGGGTGAGCTGCCAAGTTTAAGGCAGAGGATGTCGGCATTATTATCCCAACATTACTACTGAATACTTCGTTATCATTTTTAGAGGCGGATTCTAATTTGTGAATTGCCGCAAGAACTTTATTGCGTGTTGATTGTTTTACCGGAGCATTACCGTTTATTACTCTGCATACTGTGCTGGGGGAAACGCCGGATAATTCTGCAATTTGCCGTACGGTTGCCAATGCAATCACTCCACATTTAATTTATTAAACTATTATAATTATATTTCAAGAAAGTAGAAAAAGCAACTATCAATGTATATAATTTTGAAACAAACGAAACAATATGTTTCACAAAAAATCAGGTAGTTCTTGCACTTATATATATGCTGTGGTAATCTGTAAATGCAAAAAAAGGAGAAAATGCTTAGAATGGAGGGAGGATACACACAAAGGAACGTTTTAGAAAATGAAATAAAAAAGAAACAACATGAAATAGACTTTAACATAAGGAGAAAAAATATGAACATAAGTGGAATAGTCCCGATTATAGCAACACCTTTTTTGGAAAACGGTGAGATAGACTATGACGGCCTTTGTAATCAGCTGGTTTTTTTGAAAAAAGCCGGCTGTAAAGGGGCGGCACTGTTTGGAATTGCGGGGGAATATTATAAGCTCACAGATGAAGAATGTGAGAAAATGATAAAAATAACTGTGGATGAGTGCAAAAAATTGGGCTTAGCAAGTGTTGTATCATGTACATGCCAATCTACTTTTGCTGCCTTGGACAGAGCAAAGATGATAGAAAATATGGGCGCCGACTGTATGATGCTCCTTCCGCCTTTTATACTTAAACCTTGCGCCGAAGAACTTTTGGAGCATATACGGAGAGTCTGCAGAGCCGTTAACTTGCCTGTGATGCTGCAATATGCGCCGGAGCAAACCGGCGTACCGATTACTCCGGATAGCCTTAAGAAGCTGGCGTTTGAACTTAGTAATTTGATCTATTTTAAAATAGAATGTAAACCGGCAGGCCCATACATCAGTAATTTTCTTGATGGAGCCCCAGCAGCGGCCTGCGTTTTTAACGGTAATGCTGGATTCCAAATAATAGAAACATATGACCGTGGGGCAGTAGGGTGTATGCCTGGGGCTTCCATGGCAAAAATATATGTAGATATTGATAAGGAGTATAAGTCCGGAAACAGAGAGAAGGCTGTTGAATTACATAATAGATTGCTGCCTATGCTAAACCACATACGCCAGAATGTGGATATGATTATCCATTTTGAAAAGAAGATACTTAAGAGAAAAGGAATTATTGCTACTGATCATTGCAGGCATCCTGAATACATTTCAGATATGGAGACAGATAGGCTGTTTGAGATGTATTACGAACAGATAAAACCCTATATATAGGCAATCCTTTGAGAGACTGGGGGCAGGTAAAATGGATGAATATATTATAGATGATCATAGAACAATGCTGCCTTGGCTGATGCTGTCGCTGAAAAGCGACATAATGGACTGTAAAATCGCCCGTTGCCGATTCGCATTTTCTGCCAATGAAAACCTGACAAGAAAAAAGCATAAGCATGTTGTTTACGAAATGCATTACATCCTAAATGGAGAAATCATTTATGACTTTCCAAATATAGGACGCTATCATGCCAAGAAAGGCCAGTTTACCCTGGTGCCTCAGGGAAGAGTCCACGCCACCGAGGATGGAGCTCTTGGAGTGACTGAATACCTGGTTATTGCATTTTCAGTTTCTTCGGAGAATGCAGCTGTGAATGTGATCTTTTCTCCGGCCAGTGAGCCTATGGTTCTTAATTTTACTGATGAAATGGAAAGCCTGATCAAAGCCCTGTATATCAAAGACAGAGGAACGGACTTTTTTACATCTCATTCAACAAAATTGATTATTCACAGCATATTGCTTGAGGCTGTGGACAGTATGGCCGATTATCTGGGACTTGATTATTTCCCTGAACACTACGTCTCAAAAAGTGGCAACAGGGTCAATAGCATAGTCAGAATAGTAAATAACAATATTTATAGCCAAAAGCTACGGGGAGAGGATGTTGCAGAACAATTGAATATTACAACTCGGCAGCTCAACCGCATATGTAACGAGTATTTGGGCTGCTCCATAAACAGGTATATCATACAGTGCAGAATAAAAGGTATGCAGGCACTTTTGAGGGAATCATCCTACACTTTAACTGATATATCTGAAATATTTGGCTTCTCTGATGTATATGCCTTTATTAAACACTTTTCGCATTTTACCGGAGTAACGCCGGGAAATTACCGCCGGATTATTAATGGCAATAAAGCAGAAGAACTTTCCGGCAAGAATGAGATCAATGAAAGTTAAGAAGTTGTTTATTGATGTCCGAAAATTACATTTTTATTTCCAATTTGAAAATTGCTATGTTTTGTATAATATGTTTAACTATAACCAAAGAACAGACAGGTTTTGGTGGTTAAAATTAGCAATTTATACCTATTATTTGCGGATGAAGAACATAGCTAATTTAATCTGGATGTTTTAGAAGGAAAATTATCTCCCTTTTTTGAAAATAGTATATGCACAAAATGCCATGGAATTAGGAGCAAAAAAATGAGTGGTAAAATATATCTACTCAGCGAAAAAAAGAATAGGTATAAAGCAAACCTGCATTGTCACAGCACTGTCTCTGATGGCTGCTATACTCCGGAACAGTTAAAGCGGATATATAAAGAACGGGGATATGCAATACTTGCTATTACGGATCATGAGGTGCTGGTGCCTCATAACGAACTGAGCGATGATGATTTCCTGCTTTTGCCAGGATATGAGCTTCAGACCTTTGGAGACAAGCACCTGCCAAAGTTAATGAGGCGTGTAAACCACATGAATCTGTACCCACGAGATCCAAACAACAAAAAATTGCCGTTTTTTAATATCTCAGACGTTATGCAGCTTGACAAGCCGCCGGACATTTCCAAGGCCGAGTACAGCGGCCCGCAGCTGGAAAAGGAGTACTCGGTCAAGGGATTGAACAGATTAATTGCCATGGCAAGAGAGGCTGGGTTCATAGTCTCCTATAACCATCCTACCTGGTCTAAAGAAGATGCCGGGATATATACGAACCTTGAGGGAATCTTTGCTATGGAGATATATAACTCCGGATGTGAGCAGTCTGGTTATGACACATACTGCCCATGGATTTATGAAGAGATGCTGAGAAGTGGGCAGCATATAGGCTGTGTTGCCAGCGACGATACACACAAGGCAGAGGACCTCTTTGGCGGCTTTACCGTGATATATGCTGATAAGCTGGAGCACAGACAAATAATCAGCGCCCTTGAAGAGGGCGACTATTATGCCTCCCGCGGCCCGGAAATAAATGCTCTGTGGTATGAAGACGGAATTTTCCATATTGAAAGCAGTCCGGCTAAAAGAATAATAGTTTCAAACAGCGGCAGACGGAAAGAGAGTATTTCCCTGCGAACTGCTGAAAAGGGCTTGATTGACGGCGGGGAGTTCCCAATAGACGATACGGATCTGTATGTGCGCTTCACTGTTCAGGACGAGATGGGCAGAACTGCAAATACCAGGGCATATTGGCGGGAAGAATTTGAAAGCAGCCCTGCGTCAATAGCTGACATCTGCCGTAGAAAGATAGCCGTAGGATAGTTTATGGAGAAATAAGTAAATGAAGGTTACAAACATTACAGTTTATAAAGTTAGGCCACGCTGGATTTTTGTAAAGTTGGACACCGATGAGGGCATTTCCGGCTGGGGCGAGATGATATCCGGTACAAAGACTGAGACTGTTGCTGCCGGGGCAAGAGAAATGGGAAATTATCTGAAGGGCAGAAATCCTTTTGAGATAGAAAGGCTCTGGCAAGAGTTGTACAGATCCTTTTACAGAGGCGGCCCAATTAATAGTACGGTAGTTTCAGGACTGGAAATTGCTCTGTGGGATATAAAGGGAAAGGCCCTTGGGGTACCGGTATATGAGCTTCTGGGGGGAAAAGCCAGAGACAATATAATGGTTTACTCCTGGATAGGTGGGGATCGCCCCAAAGATGTTGCAGCAGCGGCCTTTGAGAGACAAAAAATGGGCTTCAAGGCAGTGAAGATGAACTGTACGGAGGAACTACACTATATAGATTCGTACCAGAAGGTCAAGGGAGCAGCAGACAGGGTAGCAGCCATCAGAGAGGCGGTTGGGGAAGATTTTGGAATAGCCATTGATTTTCATGGCCGGGTTCACAAGCCTATGGCGAAAGTTCTTGCAGAAGCCCTTAATCCGTTTCATCCAATGTTCCTGGAGGAAGTGGTCTTGCCGGAAAATGAAGAAGCTTTTGCTGAGGTGGCAAAATACACTTCCTGTCCTCTCGCAACTGGCGAGCGCCATCTGACCAGATGGGGATATAAAAACATATTTAAAAAGGGAATAATCGATATTATTCAGCCCGATGTTGCAGTTGCAGGCGGAATCCTGGAAACAAGAAAGATAATTGCCATGGCGGAAGCCTATGACATTGCTGCGGCTCCCCATGCGCCCTATGGACCCGTGGCCTTGGCAGCTACACTTCAGGTGGATACTTGTTCACCCAATGTTTTTATTCAGGAACAGAGCCTTGGAATCCACTACAATCAGGGGTTTGACCTTTTGGATTTTGTGAAAAACAAGGAAATATTTAGCTTTAATGAGGGATATCTTGATATACCTGAGAAGCCGGGGCTAGGCTTGGAATTGGATGAAGATGTAATCAAAGAAGTTGCAAAAGACGGACTTGTATGGACTAATCCGCACTGGAAAAATTATGATGGGACCATTGCCGAATGGTAAATGCCGATGTCTGATTTTTAATGAAAAGGCCAGAAAAAATTGAACAGGAGCTGCTTGAACTCCGGAAAAAGAAAAAAGCAATAGGCCAGCTTCTGGCGGCGGAAATTATTATGCTGTTGTTGATAATAGTGGTAGTTTTTACTGCAGATATCGAAACGGTATATGTACTTTGCGGCGTTGTACTTATATACAATTTGTTTATTGTACGACCGCCAATAAGAAAATACAAGAAAGAGCTCACCGCTATGGAGCTTATGTATGGAGCCGCAGGGGACATTGCCGACTGCGAATATCAGGAAAAAGACGGACTGGCTAAGGATAGCCTGGAACAGGATAAGCTTCTGCCGCCTGGAGAATGGCCGGACGGAGCGATATGCAGGCACAGCGTGAAGGGCAGATATATAAACGCATCAATAAAAATGTGCGAGTGCTCTTTTGTAGTTAGATACGGTTCCAGACGCTCAGAGGCAGTATTCCTGAGCGGGACATATGTCCAAGCAGATATGGCAGACCAAACGGGCTTGAGCATAAGCTGTATCAGCAGGGGTATACCCCATATTTCCGAGAGTATGCCTGATCTGACACAATACGGTTTGCAGCCTGTCCAGCCTGGAGGTGAAAAGGCGAGGAATATTTTTTGGGCTTTTTCAGAGAGAACTAAGCTTCCGGAATGGCTGGAAAAACAGTTGATAAAACTTAGTGCCTCAGGCTCGAAAATATTGATGAGCCTGAACGGCCACAGGGTCAGCATATTTCTTGTTTCCCGCTTCTATACGGCAAAGCACCACCTTAGCTACCCCCTGAGCCGGGATAGTCTTAGCTGGAACAGGCTGCCGGAGAAGCAAGCAATATTTGATACTCTGAGAATAATTCAGCGAAATGCTGTTTTAGAAAAAAGAAAGGAGAAATAAAATGAAAAAAGTTATAGCACTTATCCTTGCTTTCTGCATGGTATTTGCTCTGTGTGCCTGCGGCAAGGAGGAAACTCCCGCAGAGGCACCTGCAGAAGATGCAAACCAGGAGCCGGCGGCAGACGAAGCTCCTCTCACCTGGCCAACAGAAGGTGACATTAATGTACTTATCCCTGCCAATACCGGTGGAGACACTGACACGACTTTCCGTACCCTCAGCGGGCCGATCGGCGAGTACCTGGGAACTAATGTAATGCTCACCAATATGTCCGGCGGTGCAGGGGCAATTGCCCTGAACGAACTGATCGACTATGAGCCTGACGGCTATACCGGAATCTGGCATCACTACGACAGCATAATTCTCAGCATGAAGGGTGGACTTGACGGCACTTATGATGAGCTTCTGGACATAGCTGCGGTGGTGCCTGTGAGCGGAGGCAACTTTGTACTCACCGTTAATGTGAACAGCGGCTGGGAAACTCTGGATGACTTTGTTGCATATTGCAATGACCATCCCGGAGAGGTGGTTTGGGCAATTGAGGCAGGCGGTTGGAGCCAGGTATATGCTGCATACATGGCACAGGTACTGGGTGTCAGCGACAAGGTAAATCTGGTTGACTTCGGCTCGTCTTCCGACCGCAACGCAGCGCTGCTGGGCGGACAGGCTCAGGTACTGTTGGGGCCTGCAAATAATCTAACGGCATATCCTGATGACTTCCTGGGACTGGCCTCCTGCTCACTGGAGCCGCAGTCTGTATGCCCGGATGTACCCACTCTCAAGGAGCTGGGATACGGTGATATCGAGTCCACGAAATTCTACTACTTTGGATTCAAAAAAGGCACTGATCCTCGCATTATAGAGAAGATGGGCGAGGCAGTGAAGGTAGCCCTTGAAACCGAAGAAGGCATAGAGGTCATGAGCAGATACTACTATACTTCATATGAGGTTCTGACCGGCGATGAAGCTTATGCCTACCTTAAGGATTTTGAGACAGAATATGAGCCCTTTGTGATGGATATGTTGGCAGCCGGCTGATTAATATGTTCTGAAACTATAGGACCGTTGACTTATGCCTCCCAAATAACGAACCTATTTGGGAGGCATATATGCTCATGGAGGTAAAAATGAAACTAATCAAGAAGCTGATAAACTTCGAAATAAAGGCTGAAAACAGCGATTTAGCCAGCGGTATTTTTACAATAATTGTTGCTGTATTGGCTTTTTGCGCAACATTCAGCCATTCTTCAAGCTCTCTTCAGTCTGTCATTGGGCCGGTTACTGTGCCCAGGTTGGTAAGTGGCATAATAATGTTGCTGGGAGCGGTTCTTGTGGTACGGCATTTTGCTAGGCGCCGCAGAGCTGGAGTGGGTTTTACAGTTCGGGAGAAAACAGAGACTGCAACGGCAGTGCCTGAGCAGGAGAAGCCTTTAGACAAAATGAAGATCTTTCGCGTAATCACACCCTGGTGCTGTTTTTTGCTTATAGCCATATATATTTTCCTAATGAGGAAGATAGGGTTTACACTGGCATCTGTTTTTTATCTTACTCTGCAAATTCCTTTGCTTTCTGTTGATTTCAGCAAGAAGAGCTTTTTAAAAGCTTTTGTAATAGGGATAATTGCATCGGTAATAGTGTACCTGATTTTTGCGCAGGGCTTTGGCCTGCAGCTTCCATCCAACGACTGGGGATTCTAGAAAGGCAGGTCTGAAATGATAGATAATATTATTATGGGTTTTTCACAGCTGGGATGGATTGACTACGTCCTGGTTCTGGCCGGTGCTATGGCTGGCCTTATTTTCGGATGCATACCTGGACTCAGCGGTTCAACAGCTTTGACTTTGGCAATACCCATCACACTTACTTTGGGGCCTGTGTCTGCCTTTGCCGTGTTTATGGGAATATTTGTGGGCGGCTGCTCCGGCGGCTGCATCTCTGCAATTCTTGTAGGTATTCCGGGAACACCGTCTTCTCTCACAACGGTATTTGACGGACATACTATGGCCAAGAACGGGCAACCGGGAAAAGCCTTGGGAACGGCGATATTCTTTTCCTTTCTGGGTACTCTTGTGAGCCTGGTATTTCTTTTTGCCCTTACCGAGCCCATTGCAAGAATAGCAGTCAAACTGGGACCGGTGGAGCTATTTTCAATTATCCTGCTGTCGCTGTCGCTTATTTCCGTGCTGGCCGGAGATGATCCAATTAAGGGCTGGATAGTGGCTTTAGTGGGCGTGTTCCTGGGAATGGTAGGAATAAGCAAAGTGGATGGGGCCACCCGTCTCACCCTGGGAATTGCCAAGCTTACATCGGGATTTAATCAGACTCCGGCACTTCTGGGTATATTTGTGGTAGGCGGCCTTTTCTCAGCCTCTCTGGCCCATAAGAGCAATTCTGCCGAAGTAACCATGGACTATCACATCAGAGGCTTGGGCTTTAAGCTCAGTGATCTAAAAGACCAGGCGGTCAACATTATACGCTCTGCACTTGTAGGTGTAGGAATAGGAATACTTCCGGGAATAGGCGGGGTCACAAGCAACTTGGTATCCTATACCTTGGCAAAAACCTTTTCCAAAACTCCGGAGAAGTTTGGCACGGGAATCATTGACGGAATTATTGCTCCTGAGACTGCCAATAATGCATCTATAGGTGGTGCAATGATACCGCTGCTGGCTCTGGGAATCCCGGGAGACGGCTTTACCGCGCTGCTGCTTGGATCGTTTGAGCTGCACGGTTTCATAAGCGGCCCCACTCTGCTGGTAAATAATGCGGAATTTGTATATGCAATTTTTGCTGCCCTTTTGCTGAGCTGCATTTTTACAGTCGTTTTGGAGTATTTTGGTTTGCCTTTGCTGGTAAAAACACTGAAAGTTCCTGTCAATGTACTTATGCCGGTAATCATGGTGCTGGTGATGGTGGGTTGCTTCTGCGTAAATAACCGGACATTCGAGTGCTGGGTCTTGCTGTTCTTTGCATTTATCACTTTTATTTTTAAGCAGTTTAAGTTTTCCACCACGCCCATAGTTCTTGGCTTTGTGCTTGGAGGTTCTGCCGAAACATATTTCCGACGCGGCATGATGATGGCTAGAGACGATATCTCCACGTTCTTTACAAATCCGGTGAGCTGCACTTTCATAATTCTTGCAATCGTATGTTCTGTTGTCCTGATGCGTCAGAACAAGCGCAGTGAAGCGAAATTGAGACAGCTTGCTGCGGAATCTGAATCCGAGGTGGATGTAGAGATAGATGACGACTGAGGACAGGAGGGAAGGCAATGGATAATAACACTTCTGATAAATGGAAGCACCCTAAAAATCGCCAGGAACTTCTGCGCAGCGGACTAATTCAGGCCATGGGATATACAGAAACCGACCTGGAAAAGCCGATAGTGGGAATTATCAACTCCTGGGCAGAGACCAATCCCGGCCATCTCCATTTTCGCCAACTGGCCGAAGCCGTAAAGCGGGGCGTATGGGCGGCGGGAGGCTTCCCACTGGAAGTCAATACCATGTCAATATGTGAATGTTTCTTTGATGTATCCAGCCTGATATACCGTAACCTTATGTCTGTCGAGTGCGAAGAGCTTATGGCGAGGCATCCCTTTGACGGCTGCGTGATGATAGGCGGCTGTGACAAGGACATTCCCGCCCAGCTGATGGCAGCGGTGTCCGTGAACAAACCGACGATTTTCCTGCCCGGGGGTGCAATGCTTCCAGGCAGCTATAAAGGAGAGACTCTGGCCTGTGGCACAGACAGCTATAAGATATACAATGATTATGTCTGCGGGAAGATAAGCTGGGAAAAAATGATGAGCTATGCTGGATGCCTGTATGGCAGCGCTGGCGCCTGCCCGATTATGGGCACAGCCAATACGGACCAGGTAGTTACGGAAGCAATGGGCATTGCGTTACCCTACTCTGCCTCCAGTCTGGGAGTCTCGGCTGAAAAGAGCAGGCAGGCGGAACAGGCAGGCAGACGGATCGTGGATATGATACGGGAAAACCTGAGGCCCAGCGACATTATCACCCCCGCTTCTATGCGTAATGCAATAAGAGTTATCATGGCTGTCGGCGGTTCCACAAATCTGCTCATACATCTAAAGGCAATAATGGGACGTGCCGGATTTGATATTGACCTGATGGAGTTTGACAAAATTTCCAATGATACTCCGCTGCTTGTAAATGTGAAGCCCCATGGGAATACTCCAATGGGTGCAGCGTTCCACAACGCCGGAGGCGTTCCGGCTCTTATGAAAGAGTTGGAGGATAAGCTTGACCTCAGCTGTATGACCGTAACAGGAAAGACTCTTGGGGAAAACCTTAGCAATGTGGATTACTCCTATGACCGCAGGATAATTTACAGTGCCGATAAGCCGCTTTCACCGGTTGGAGGTATGACTATACTTAAAGGCAACCTGGCTCCAAACGGCGCAGTTATAAAGCGCAGCGCTGCAAGTGAGCGTCTTATGAAGCATCGCGGCAGGGCAAAGGTCTTTGATGATATCCATGAGGCAGAGAAATTTCTTGCAGATGAGAATTCCGACATTGATGAAAATACTGTAATAGTTTTGCGCGGATATGGACCGAAGGGAGAACCCGGTATGTCCGAGTTTGGCAACTACCTGCCACTGCCGCCTAAAATTGCCCGGAAAGGTTTTACAGACTATCTGAGGATAACAGATTCAAGAATGAGCGGAGGCTGCTACGGTTCAATAATTCTCCATGTATCTCCGGAGGCTCAGGTGGGCGGTCCGTTGGCTGCGGTGAGGGACGGAGATATAATCCATGTTGACGCCGACAAAAATCTTTTGGAAATTGAACTTACAGATGAGGAAATAGCCGAGCGTCTTGACGGCTTCAAGGCAAAAACTCACACAGACATTAGTCGGGGCTATCTAAAGCATTATATGGAGCACGTACTCCAGGCGGACAGAGGATGCGATTTCGACTATATGCGCAAGGACGGTAATTAAGTAATGACTCGCGATTTGAAAATTAAAAAAATTGAAGTTTTTAAAGTGCCGCCCCGGTGGCTATTCCTGAAAATGACGACAGAGAACGGGCTGACCGGTTGGGGTGAACCGGTGGTTGAAGGAAAAGCCGACAGTGTGGCAGCAGCTGTAAAGGAACTGGGGGACCAGCTCATAGGCCATGATGCAACCAAAATCGAGGATGCGTTCCAGATAATGTACCGGGGTGGCTTTTATCGGGGCGGACCGATTCTGACAAGCGCAATGTCCGGAATTGAACAGGCCATGTGGGATATAAAAGGGAAGTATTTCAACGCTCCTGTATACGATCTTCTGGGCGGCAGAGTTCGAAACAAAATACAGGTGTATCGCTGGATAGGGGGTGATCACCCCCATGACGTGGTGAACGAAGCGACCAAAGCCGTTTCACAGGGATACAAAGCGGTGAAAATGAATGGCACCGAAGAACTAAAATGGATTGACAGTTATGACAAATTGGACGCCTGCGTGGAAAGAGTGGCCGCAATAAGGGAGAGCTTCCCCGAGCTGGGAATAGCAGTGGACTTTCATGGGCGTGTCCATAAGACAATGGCGAAAATCCTGATTCGAAAGCTTGAACCGTATGACCTTATGTTCGTTGAAGAACCTGTACTGTGTGAAAATGAAGAAGAGTTTGTGAGACTCAGGCAGATGGCCAATATGCCTTTGGCGGCGGGAGAGAGAAACTTTACTCGCTGGGGTTTTAAAAAGATGCTCATGTCCGGCGGAATAGACATCATCCAGCCGGATGTCAGCCACTGCGGAGGCATATGGGAGCTGCGCAAGATTGCAGCAATGGCAGAAGCCTTTGACGTGGCGGTCGCACCTCACTGCCCGCTTGGACCCATTGCATTGGCAGCATGTCTCACTGTGGACTTCTGTACGCCAAATGCTTTTATTCAGGAGCAGAGTGCAGGGATACATTACAATGAGGGCTATGATTTACTTAACTATCTGAAAAACAGAGAAATATTTGAATATAAGGACGGCAACTGCGAAATTTGGAAAACGCCGGGCCTTGGTATTGAGGTAGACGAAGATTACGTCCGCCGTATGGCCCGGCAGGGACATGACTGGCATAATCCAATATGGCGCGATTCGGAAGGAGCTGTAGCAGAATGGTAAATGAGAGCAGAAAACCAAATGTGCTTATGATTCTCACGGATGATCAGGGGTACTGGTCTCTGGGATGCTATGGCAATAAGGAAATACATACGCCACAGCTGGATGCCCTTGCGGAAAACGGTATGCGGTTTACAAATTTCTTTTGCACATCGCCGGTGTGTTCACCTGCCAGAGCTTCAATCCTAACCGGGCTTATTCCCTCGCGCCACGGAGTGCAGGACTGGATAAAGGGCGGAAACCTGAGAGAGGATGGCATTGACTATCTTGAAGGAATTGAGGCTTATACTGATGTTTTGGCAAGAAACGGATATGACTGCTGGCTGTCCGGAAAGTGGCATTTAGGCAACAGTTTTGTGCCTCAAAAAAGCTTTTCCCACTGGTATGTCCACCAGAAAGGCTCAGGGGATTATTTTAATGCGCCTATGGTGAGAGACGGAAAAGCGGTCAATGAACCTGGGTATATAACAGACCTTATTACTGATGACGCAATAGAGTGTATCAGAAATTCAAAAGGGGACAGGCCATTCTATTTGAGTGTCCATTATACAGCACCCCATAACCCATGGGATAAAAAGCAATATCCGGATAAGTACAGAAAGATGTATGAAAATGCGTCATTCTCCGACGTACCTCAGGAGAAAGCCCACCCCCAAGCCACCTATGTATATTCTCCCGAGGATGCCAGAGAATCTCTCATAGGCTACTATGCCGCCGTTACCGGTGTTGATGATAATGTAGGCCGGCTTATAAAAGCTCTGGAAGAAAAGGGGCAGCTTGAAAATACCCTGATTATATTTACCAGCGATAATGGTTTTATGTGCGGACAGCACGGAATATGGGGCAAGGGCAACGGAACGTTTAATTTGAATATGTATGACTATGCTGTGAAAGTCCCGGCCATTATCTACCATAAAGGCAGGATTGCGCCCACGGTGTCAGATACCATGCTGAATCACTATGACCTGTTTGACACTATTCTGGAGTATTGCGGAATAGAACCGGAGAAGAACGAAAAGCGGCCGGGGAAAAGTTTTTATGGTCTGCTTTTGGGGGAGAGCCGTGAGGACGACAGTGAGGTAGTGGTGTTCAGTGAGTATGGTCCCTGCCGGATGATAAGGACCAGAGAGTGTAAGTATATCCACAGATATCCCTTTGGTGATCACGAATTCTATGATCTTGTATCAGACCCGGGAGAAAAGGAAAACCTGTATGGGCGGCCGGAATATGAGAACACTGTTGAGCAGCTGAGACAGAAGCTGAACGAATGGTTTGTCAGATATGCTGACCCAGAACTGGACGCCTCAAGGGAACCGGTCAGAGGCAACGGACAGCTTTGCCGGAGCGGTGTCTATGCAAAGGGGAAAATAGCTTTTGACCAGAACCGAAAGAGGCATACTGATCCTGACGGAGACCCCGGTAGAAACGGCTGAACCTGAAAGGAGAAAATAAAATGGAAAAAAGTGAACTTATCAAAATAGTCAGGGAAGAGAAGCTGATAGCGATAGTCCGCGGAGTAGAGCCGGATAAATGCCTTAAAGTTGCAGATGCCCTCTATGAAGGCGGGTTTAGACTGGTGGAGATAACCTTTGACCAAAAAAACCCGGAGTCGTGGGTAGAAACCGGTGCAGCTATTGCAGCCGTCAAGAAAAAGTATGCCGGAAGAATGCACGTCGGAGCCGGTACTGTGGTATCTACACAATTGGTGGACATTGCCGCAGACGCCGGGGCAGAATATATAATTTCTCCAGATGTAAATATAGCAGTAATTAAACGCACGGTGGAAAAAGGACTTATTTCCATGCCTGGGGCGCTTACCCCCAGTGAGATAATGACAGCCTATAACAGCGGAGCCGATTTTGTTAAAGTGTTCCCGGCGGGTAATTTGGGGCTGGGATATCTCAAGGCGATAATGGCTCCCATAGGCCATGTGCCTATGCTTGCAGTTGGCGGTGTGAACGAGGACAATCTCAGAGACTATCTTGAGGCCGGCTGCTGCGGTGCCGGTATAGGCGGCAATCTTGTGAATAAAAAATGGGTTGCAGAAGGTGAATACGACAAAATTACGGAGCTTGCCAAAAGAATGGTCAGGATAGCGAAAGCTTGAATTCAGAAGGGAGCAACATGAAAGTAATCACATTCGGAGAGATAATGATGCGTCTCAACCCGGAGGGATACCGCAGATTTGTACAGTCCGACCGGCTTGAAGTGAGCTATGCCGGCGGAGAGGCAAACGTTGCAGTCTCCCTTGCTGCATACGGGCTGGAGTCTGCCTACGTTACAAAAGTACCTGCTCATGAAATAGGACAATGTGCAGTCAACGAGCTTCGCCGGTATGGAGTGGATACATCCTTTGTTACCCGTGGCGGCGATAGGTTAGGGGTTTATTTTGTAGAAAAGGGCGCATCTCAGCGGGCATCAAAAGTAATCTACGACCGGGCATACTCAGCTATTGCCCAGGCATAATTTTCGTCCAGTC
>ERZ827478.1583-NODE-1583-length-15385-cov-5.311024_pt1 | contig 15385 bp, 7 predicted proteins | sample MGYA00519705_ERZ827478 | MGnify/ENA primary metagenome ERZ827478 (study PRJEB31778, sample SAMEA3449318) | human gut metagenome | biome: human gut; feature: human-associated habitat; material: faeces | place: United Kingdom | collected 2010/2012 ... | reverse complement strand
CTTATAAACTTTCTCAAACTATGTTAAGAAAGATTATTGAAAATGGGTTACATGAGATTGATGGAAAAATTGAAGAAAATGAGATTACCAGTTATTGCAGAACAATATGAATTACAAAGTGCAAACCCAGAATACAGTCAATTATCATTCGATGAACGGTTCAGCGAATTAATTGATATGGAATATGATAGTCGAGTAAATCATACAATAGAAAGATTTATCAAGAATGCACATTTTTATGATTCTACAGCTAGTATGGAATCAATTAATTATAATCCAGACAGAAAACTCGATCGCTCGCAAATGGAGGAATTGTCTACAAACAATTATATAAACAACGGTTTGAATGTAATTTTTGTAGGAGCATCCGGCTGTGGTAAAACATGGTTATCAAACGCTTTGGGGATCCATGCCTGTAGAGATAGAAAAACAGTTTTATATATTCGATTACCAGAACTATTCTCAAAATTTGAAGAAATGAGGATTCAAGGAAAATATAATGAATATCTAAAAAAACTAGGAAAGTATGATTTAATGATACTAGATGAATTCTTATTAAAATCGACAAGTGAATCAGAAAGAAGCGATCTACTTGAATTGATGGAAATAAGGTGTAATAAGAAATCAACAATATTCTGTAGTCAATATTCATTTGATGGTTGGCATCAATTGTTAAATGGAGGACCTATAGCGGATGCGATATTAGATAGGATAATAAATTCATCTTATTTGATTACATTACATGGAAAATCATTAAGAGAAACATACTCTAAATTAAAAAATAAGAAATAACAAAAAAACACGGTTGATTTAATTTGACCGTGTTTTTTAGTGGACTTGTATTACGTATTAAGATTTAAAAAAGATGGACTTCTTTAACGGATTATGTGGACTTCTGTAGCATATTGCATGGACTTCAGATAGCGGAATACTCAGGCGGTACATGCGGTTTTGGCAGCTTTCGAATTTAGCGGGTTCGATTGCTGCTTTTTCTTTTGATAGAATCGATTCACTGGATTATCTTTAGCTCCTCTTATAGAACATCCTACAGCCAGAAACAATAGACACCTTAGATATTTATTTCCTTTTTTGGATATCTTTAAATGTTTTCCATCCTGGTCTCCTGACTGATATATATGCGGATCCAATCCTGCATATGCCACAAGTGCTTCTCTTGATTTAAATTCTTCTATATCTCCAATCTCTGCAATGATTCTTGCAGCAAGATTGGGCCCTATTCCATCAATGCTTGAGATATATCTATATTCTTCTAAAGTAGAAGCAACTGTTATCATTTCATTCAATGTTTTTTCACATTCCCTCTGTGTTTCGATTACCTTATCAAGTAATATTTTAAATATTTCAACTTCTACATCATCCTTTTCACATCCGGGATATGTCTTTTTCGCAAATTCTATTATTTTTAATGCATATTCTAAAGATACCTTATGAGTATGACATGTATTTTTCTCAAGATATCTGGCAACTGTTTCAGCCTTCTTGTTCTTCAATAAATCCGGATGTGGATATTTCTTTAGGATTGTCATTGGAATATCACTGTATCCATCCTTAAATAAATCAAGATATCCCGGAAAACAGATGCTTAACTGATTTTGAAATGTAACCTTGTATTTTCTAAGATGATTCAACTGATCTTCATACAATCGATTCTTTTTCCTGAGCCAGTTATGTGTTTCATCCTTCTTTTTTAGTTCCATCATTTCTTCTTTATCATAATAAACTTTTGAAATAGATATTGGATCAAGCTTATCCGTCTTCTTATTATGTATTTCTTCTTTCCGCTTTCTGGCAGATTCTAAAGGATTGATTATATATGTCTTTATACTGTTCTTACTTAGAAATCTTTCTAAAGGTTTTGTATAAACACCGGTTGCTTCAAATACGGCACATACCTTTTCATTGGTTTCAGCTTCCAGCTTCTGAATATCTTCTAGAAGTCTTTTGAATCCTTCAATATCATGATCAATTTTCTTTACTTTACCAAAACGTTTATTGTTCTTGATAAAACACATGTAATGACTGTTTCCATTGGAAACATCAATGCTTACAATTGGACTTTCCATACAATACTTCCTTTCATTAAACAGTAGAGATAACTTCCAAATTTCTGCTCCATATTGTTTCGTTTTACATACTGACTTGATTCAATTACCGTCTTTTTAGATATAAGCTTATTCATAAACAGAAATAGGAAGAATGACGTTTTTTTTCACTGACTCAAAGGTCTAAAAAGAGCTACGTCATTTCTTCTCTAAGACTTTGTTCTCATTACATGCCTGCAAAAAGAAAAAGCCAGGAATATTATATCCTGACTTGAATACCATGAATAACTAAACAAACAGTTGATTCTCTTTCAATAGAAATGATTCTTGATCTGTTCATCTACATTATACAATTCTATATTAACCAGAATACTTTTCTTCCTGGTTTCATAATACGAAAAAGGTCTAATTCATATGAATTAGGCCTTTATGCTTTTTCAGGTACAACAACGGCTAATCCGCCTAGTGCACTTTCTTTTAGTTCAATTGGAAGTTTCTTTCCTGTTAGATTCATGGTTTGTACAACCATATCAAAACTAACACGATTCTTTTTTACGTTACGCAAATATTTGGCAAGTCTTGCAGCATCCACGCTTCTTTGTGCAGCTATTGCATTTCTTTCAATACAAGGAATCATTACGTATCCGCCAACTGGATCGCATGTAAGTCCTAGATGGTGTTCTAATCCAATTTCAGCAGCACATTCAATTTGTTCGTTGTTTTGAAGTTGACAATAAGCGACAAAAGCAGCGCCCATAGAGCAGGCAGCACCAACTTCTGCTTGACATCCAGCTTTGGCACCTGAGATGGTTGCGTTTGTCTGAATTAGATTTCCAATCAATCCAGCGACTTTAAGTCCTTGGATAATTGTTTTTTTAGGATATTTTTGATCGTGATAGAAATGATATACAAGACTTGGTAAAACGCCACAGCTACCCATGGTCGGAGCTGTTACGACAATACCTCCACTGGCATTTTGTTCGTTGGCTGCATAGGCATAGCTACTTAGTAATAAACTGTTTTTATCTTGAATATCACTACAACTTTGTGCGGATTGGTGTAATGCATGGGCTACTCGATCAATTTTTAAGCTTCCAGGTAAAACACCAGTCTTCTTTAACCCGGTATTAACTGTTTTTAACATTTGTTTGAAGATTTGATTCATGTAAGAGTCAAAATCAGAATCTTCTACTTCATCGATATATTGGTCTAAACGTAAATGACGTTCATTACAATAGACTTGAATATCATCCATCTTTGTGTGTGGATAAATTTCTGGGTCTACATTTCCTTTTTTTCCATCGATTTCTATTTTACCGCCACCAATTGATACGAATGTATGTTTTGCAATTTTTGTATCCTTGTCAAATACTTCAATGATCATTGTGTTTGGGTGTTCAACAGGGGTTTTCATATCAAAAATGATCTCGCATTTACTAGTGCCTAACGTTTTTAATATGATTTTGTCTGTAAGGTGCCCTTTTCCTGTAAGTGCTAAAGAACCAAATAATGTAATTTTGAAGTTTGTAGCTTCTGGATACTGTTCATTGATATATTTAGAAGCCATCATTGGACCAAATGTGTGTGAACTGCTTGGACCTGGTCCGATTTTATAAATTGTCTTAATACTTTGCATGTTATTTTCCTTTCAGAATCTTAATATATTATATTGTATTTTTTTAAAAAGGGATATTAAAAAATTATATATTTATTAATAATTATTAAGATTTGTTTGTGTTAAAATATAGAGTGCTAGTAGTAGCGCTATAAGGGGAAAGGGAGATAATTGTGGTATTTTCTAGTTTGTTGTTTGTATTCGCATTTTTTACTCCACATCTGGTTGTATATTTTTTTGCACCCAATGGAAAAAAGAATTTGGTTTTGTTGATATCAAGTCTAATTTTCTATGCATGGGGGGGACCAAAATATTTATTATTGTTGATGTTGGAAACTTTTATTAGTTGGTATTTTGCTTTGAAAATGAGTGATTCAAAAAAATCAAAGCTCTATTTAATTCTTGCGTGTTGTTGTTTACTTGGATTGTTGGCGATTTTCAAATATACAGGTTTCTTTTTAAATAACTTAAAGTTTTTTATTCATTGGCCGGATAAGATTCCAACTATTGTTTTACCGATTGGTATTTCGTTTTATACATTTCAATTGTTGTCATATGTTGTTGATGTATATAAAAAAGAGGTATCACCACAACAAGATTATTGGAAGTTATTATTGTATTCTAGTTTATTTCATCAATGTATTGCAGGGCCTATTGTTCGTTATGAAACAGTTCAAAATGAAATTGATAACAGAAAAGTCTCGTTTGAAGACGTATTTTATGGGTTTCGAAGATTTAGTATTGGATTAGCTAAAAAAGCAATTTTAGCCAATTCGTGTGCTTCTATTGCAGATACATTATTACCAGGAGGATTAGATGCCATTCATAATCAATCGGTTCTAGGAATTTGGCTATCTATGATTTGTTATATGCTACAAATTTATTTGGATTTCTCAGCATATTCTGATATGGCCATTGGAATGGGAAGGATGATTGGCTTTCATTATTTAGAAAACTTTAACTATCCATATATCGCAAAAAGTGTTCAAGATTTTTGGCGTAGATGGCATATTTCTTTAAGTTCATTTTTTAGAGACTATGTATATATTCCATTGGGCGGAAATCGTTGTAGCAAGAAAAAATGGATCCGTAATATGTTTGTGGTATGGTTTTTAACTGGGATGTGGCATGGAGCTAGCTGGAATTTCATTTTATGGGGTTTATATTATCTATGTTTCCTTTTATTGGAAAAATTTTATATAAAAGATCGAATGCCAGATATATGGAAACGTGTTTACACATTGCTCGTTATATTCTTTGGATGGATCATTTTTAAATATTCTGATTTATCACAATTAGGGGCTGTATTATTAGGATTATTTGGAATTGGTGTTTCTGGATTCTGTAGTATGGAAGTTAAAACTATATTCTTAAGTAATGTTTTCTTCTTGATTTTCTCAATGTTAGCATGTACCACTTTAGGAAAATCATTACATAAATATTTGGTGAAGAAATCAAATACAGATAATGTGGTAATGGTTCTATATTCTATTTTCGCTGCGATTGTACCATTCACATTGATGTTTGTTTCGTTTTTGGCTTTATTGGGGAACAGTTACAATCCGTTCTTGTATTTCCAATTTTAGGGGGAGTTATGAAACAGAAAAAACAATTTAAAATTTTGACTAAACTAGTAGCTGTTATTTTATGCTTATGCTTGATGTTTACAGGTTGTATTACAGGTGCTGCATTTTTTGTTAGACCTGCGACGAGTGATTTAGAAAAAAGAAAGCTAACAGAATTTCCAAAGTTCACGATGGCAACGTTTTTGAATGGGCAATATTTTAGTGATATTTCGATTTGGTATGCAGATACATATCCAATGAGAGATTCGTTGATGAATTTATCTCAAGAGATGAAAAATGTTTATGGAGTTCGCCAAAAGACTATGATGGTTGGAACAAAAAAAGAGGCGGATAAGATTCCTACAAAAAAGAAAAAAACAAAAAAAGTAGAACCTGTTCCAGTTCCTGAAGATTATTCATTTGATGAGGATATGCAAAACCAAATTTTATCAAATTTGTATGTAAAAAATGGTGCTGCATATAGTATGTATTATTTTGTTCAGGATTCAGCAGATTTATATATTAATGCCATGAATCGTTTTGCAAAGCGACTAAAAGGAACATCGAAAGTTTATTCATTATTGATTCCAAATAACTCGATTGTTCTGCCTGATGATGAATTGAAAAAATTAGGTGGTTCCGATATGAAACAGGCTATTAATTATTATTATAAGAATTATAAGAATGTGACTGGAATTGATGACTATTCTTATATTGAAAAGGCCAAAGATCAATATCTATATTTTAGAACAGATCACCACTGGACTGCTTTAGGAGCTTATCAGGCATACAAAGCATTTTGTAAAGAAAAAGGCTGGAAACCAGAAGAATTAGATAGTTTTGAAACAAAGAGGTTTGAACCATTCCTTGGTACGGCATATGATCAATTGCGTCTTCCAGAAATGGAGGCTAATCCAGATTATGTGGATGCGTATATTCCACATGCGACAAATGATATGGTATATTGGGATGAAAATGGAAATGAGACTAACTACAACGTAATCGCGGATGTAAGTGATTGGTCAGAAGGGTCAGGTTACTATTGTTTTATTGGTGGAGATAATCCGTTGAGTGTGATTAAAAATCCAACAAAGGAAAAAGGCAAGTCGGTTTTATTGATTAAAGAATCGTTTGGTAACAGTTTTGCACCGTTCTTGGTGGATCATTACAAGACTGTGTATATAGCTGACTTTAGATGTTTAACTATGAATATTGTGGATTTCTGTAAAGAAAACAAAATCGATGATGTCATTTTTGAAAATAATATTTCAATAATTGGTAGTACGCAAGTTGCATCTACATATGATCAATTATCACGTGCTGGAGAATAAATAAAAAGACTGCAGAGGAATTAATCTTCTGCAGTTTCGTTTTTATAATTGTCTAAATCGTTTGGGAAATTGATCTTATTTAGTTTTTTGATACTTAGTTCAATTGAAACATCAATATTAGCACTCGCATCATCAACGGTTTGTGTTCCGGTAAAGCTTAAAATCATGTGTGAGATTTTTTCGTTTTTGATGGTTGCAACAAGTGTAGCATCCTCTAGTTTTATAGACCCCATATTATCTAGAAGGGTGGCTAATTTAGATGTGTTGACTTTAAATGTATATGTATCATTTTCTTTTTTAGAGGAATCAAATAATTCGCATAATTGAGCGTCAGTTAAATCTAGAAATGGGTTGTATGTATTTAATTTTGAATTCTTTTTAAGTCCGATCTTGTCGACTGTACTTTGTGTTTTTGTACCCATAGAATTTAAATATGTTTTTCCATCTTTGATATAAAAGTTCAAAAAGTTATTTTGCACATTTTTTCCTGCGACAAGACCGATGGAACTAGATACTTGTAATTCGTCTTTTTGAAGAATTTGTGCATCAATATTCATTTTTGAATCTTTCATATCCAATGTTCCACTGATTTGGGCGCTTTTTAGATTTAATGTATTACCTAATGCATCAAAGAATGTAAGGATGTCATCATTATTTTTTGAGTTTGAACATCCTACAAGGCTAAGCGATAAAAAACAAGTTATAATTAGGGTTAAAATTTTTTTCATTCGGAACTCCTTTAAACGTTTATATTGTATGCACAATTAGAAGGAATGTCAAAATGGATAAATGAAAAAGCACCTACTTTGTGCAGGTGCTGAAAAAGGATAGGCAATATTTATAACTCATTTTTTAAATTTTGTCAAGTTTTTATTGACATTTGGTGGTTTTACTAGTAGTATAATAAATTGCATAATAGTGTGAGTTTTCAGGTGAAAACCACCTAGTATAGTACAAATTCGAACGAAAGGATGGCATGCATGGACAACAACAAAGCATATCGTATTGTCTCGTGTGGAAAAAAATCTTCCCGCCGAGATTACTCAAAGGTTAGTGGTAAATTAGAGTTACCTAATCTTGTCGAAATCCAGACAGATTCATTTAAATGGTTTACGCAACAAGGTATCCAAGAAGTATTTGAAGAAATCTATCCAATTGAAAACTATGGAAAAAACATTCGCTTAAATTTCCTTCGTTATCATTTTGAAGAACCAAAATATAACGCAGAAGAATCTATGTATAGAGAATGCAACTTTGCAGCACCTCTATATGCAGATATGGAATTAGAAGTTACAGACTCAGAAACTGGGGAAGTTGTAACTAAGAGTGAAGAAGTATATTTAGGGGATTTCCCTTTAATGACAGAAACTGGTACATTCATCATCAATGGTGCAGAACGTGTAATCGTTAGTCAGATCGTACGTTCTCCAGGAGCATATTTTGCGGACAGTTATGATGAAAAAACTGGTAAACAAAACTATAGCTGTGAATTAATTCCAAGTCGTGGTACTTGGTTAGAGTTTATGACTGAACAAAAGAAAACTACAAACGGACGTTTAATTAATGTTTCTATTGACCGTCGCCGTAAAGTATTATTCAGTATTTTATTCAAGGCGATTGGTATGTCTTTGAATATCGGAGTGAACGAAGATACTCACGATACATCAATGATGGAAACATTCCTTCGTGCAATGGGACGTAACTGGTCTGATGTAGCTACAGATGCAGAAGATCGCGAATACATGAATATGTATTTGTTGTTGTATACTGCTTTCTTCGGTAAATATGAAGAAATCGAAAACACTTTATTGAACGATAAAGTAAAAACAACGCAGGAAGCGTTACTTTCTTTCTATGAAAATCAAAGAAGTGATGAAATCCCTACATTAGATGGATCAATCACTTTGATGCAAGCTAAATTCTTTGATCACCGTCGTTATGACTTGACAAAAGCTGGTCGTTATAAATTACGTAAGAAATTAAATGCGATTGATCGTATGGCAGGTATGACACTTGCTCATGATATTGTTGATGTAAATGGCAACGTATTCATGGAAAAAGGTACTATGGTTCACCGTGATGAAAGAAATGCATTACGTGAAGAATTGGCTAAGGGTACTTATTGTGTCGCTTATCCATTCCGCTCAGAATTCCATGAAGAAGATATCGTTTCAATTCCAACAAGCTGGACTACAGGATTAATTGGTCGTGTATTAGCTAGTGATGTTGAAACAGAAGATGCTTATTTAGATGTTGGTACAGTATTAACTGAACAAGATGTTTTAGCAATCCAAAAGGCTGTTGAAAATGTTGATATTTTTGCAGGATTGTTTGCACAACCAGTTAAATTAACAGCCGAAAATATGGATTCTGTATTTAACTATGGTCAACGTTTATATGCTCTTGGACGTTTAACAAATGCTCAAGGTGAAGATATTGTTGATGCAGATATGGAATTAGTTGCGAACCGTTATATGGTTGGTGTAAGTCCAGATGCTATCGATAGTGATGTTGAAACACAAGTTAAACAACGTGCTTTAAGTGAAGATATCACAGCATGGTTGATTGGTGCATGTGTTCAAGAATTATATATTATTGACAATAATGGGGATGAAGTCCGTGTTGCTGGAAATGACCCATTCGCAAATAAACACACAATTACAGTTTCAGATATGTATGCATTCTTCTCATATAGCTTAAACGTTATGGAAGGTGTAGGAACAACAGATGATATCGATATGTTAGGTAACCGTCGTATTCGCTCTGTTGGTGAATTGATTCAGAACCAGTTCCGTATTGGTTTATCTCGTATGGAACGTGTCGTTAAAGAACGTATGTCAATTCAAGAAATGGATAGCTTAACTCCTAGAAAATTGACAAATATTCGTCCTTTGACAGCTGCAATTAAAGAATTCTTCTCTAGTTCACAGTTATCACAGTTCATGGATCAACAAAACCCTCTAGCTGAGTTGACAAATAAACGTCGTATTTCAGCCTTAGGTCCAGGTGGTATCAGTCGTGATCGTGCAAGTTTCGAAGTACGTGACGTTCACAACTCTCACTATGGTCGTATTTGTCCAATCGAAACGCCAGAAGGGCCAAACATCGGTTTGATCAATAACCTAACTACATATGCTCGTATCAATGAATATGGATTTATTCAAACGCCTTACCGTAAGGTAAATGCGGATGGTACTGTTAGTGAAGATACAGTTTACTTAAGCGCAGATGAAGAAGCAGATTATGTAATCGCTCAGGCCAATGAGGTTCGCGATGGTCATTTAGTAAATGAACGTGTTGTAGCTCGTAAGGCTGGTGAAACTATCATCGCTGATCGTAACGAAGTAGAACTTGCCGACGTCAGTCCAAAACAGATTGTATCTGTAGCGACTGCCTGTGTCCCATTCTTGGAAAACGATGACGCGTCTCGTGCCTTAATGGGTGCCAACATGCAGCGTCAGGCCGTTCCATTATTAGTTCCTCATTCACCTTATGTAGGTACTGGTATTGAATATAAAATTGCTAAGGATTCAGGTGTTGGTATTGTCGCAAAACAAGATGGTGTAGTTGAATATGTAGATGGTTTGCGTATTGTAGTTAAAGATAATGAAGGTGAAAACCACACTTATCAATTACGTAAGTTTGCTCGTTCAAACGCAAGCACTTGTATCAATCAACGTCCAATTGTAGAAGTTGGTGAAAAGGTTGAAAAAGGCGATATCTTAGCTGATGGTCCAAGTATGCAAAATGGAGAATTGGCTTTAGGTCAAAACGTTGTTATTGCATATACAACATGGCATGGATATAACTACGAGGATGCCATCATCATGTCAGAACGTATGGTTAGTGATGATGTATATACTTCAATCCACGTAGAAGAATATGATATTGACTGTCGTGAAACTAAGTTAGGTCCAGAAGAAATCACTCGTGATATTCCTAACGTTGGTGAAGCAGCAGTTCGTAAGTTAGATTCAAATGGTATCATCATGGTGGGTGCCGAAGTTAAAGAAGGAGATATCTTAGTTGGTAAGGTTACTCCAAAAGGACAAAGTGAAGTTAGTCCTGAAGAAAAATTATTATTGGCAATCTTTGGTGAAAAATCACGTGAAGTTCGTGACAATTCATTGAAAGTACCTCATGGTGGTGCTGGTATTGTTCATTCTATTCGTGTATTTAAACGTGGAGATGGATCGGATCTTCCTCCTGGAGTAAATATGCGTGTTAAAGTATATATCGTTCAGAAACGTAAGATTTCTGAAGGTGATAAGATGTCTGGTCGTCACGGTAACAAAGGTGTCATCTCTAAGATTTTACCTATCGAAGATATGCCATTTATGGCTGATGGACATCCAGTTGATATCTTGTTGAACCCATTCGGTGTACCTTCACGTATGAACATCGGACAGATCTTAGAAATCCACTTAGGTTACGCTGCTCGTAAATTAGGTGTTAAATTCTCTACTTCTGTATTTGATGGTTTATCAAATGAAGACTTACAAGATGTAATGCGCGAAGCAAGCATGACTGTCGATGGAAAACAGGTATTATATGATGGTCAAACTGGACAACCATTCGATGAACGTATTAGTGTCGGTGTAATGTACATGATTAAGTTGGCTCACATGGTTGACGATAAACTACATGCTCGTGCTACAGGTCCATATTCTTTAGTTACTCAGCAGCCATTGGGTGGTAAAGCTCAAAATGGTGGTCAAAGATTTGGAGAAATGGAAGTTTGGGCATTGGAAGCATATGGTGCTGCCCACACATTACAAGAAATCTTGACAATCAAATCGGATGATATTCAAGGTCGTATCAAGACTTATGAAGCCATCATTAAAGGTAAAGATATTCCAGAACCAGGTGTTCCAGAATCATTCCGTGTATTGATGCACGAATTACAAGGTTTAGCAATCGATATTCGTTTGTTAGATGAAAACAATAACGAGGTTGACATCACATTAGATGATGACCAGGACGTTCATCCAGCTCAACCTTTACCAGAACAAACACAAAAGGAAGAGCTAGTAGACGATATTGAAGAAGAAAATAACGAAGAAGAGGAGGCGTAGTATAAAATATGAGTATTAACAATTTTGCCTCGATTCAGGTTCGCTTAGCGAGTCCAGAAACGATTTTAAAATGGAGTCATGGTGAAGTAACAAAGCCTGAGACAATTAACTATCGTTCACAAAAAGCAGAACGTGATGGTTTATTCTGCGAACGCATTTTCGGTCCAACTAAGGACTGGGAATGTGCTTGTGGTAAATATAAAAAAGTACGTTTTAAAGGTGTTGTATGTGACCGTTGTGGTGTAGAAATCACAAAAGCAAGCGTAAGACGTGAGCGTATGGGCCACATCCACTTAGCTGCACCAGTAGCTCATATTTGGTACTTACGTGGTATTCCTAGCCGTATGGCATTGTTGTTGGATGTAACACCAAAACAATTGGAAGAAGTTGTATATTTCGTAAGCTATATTGTTACGGATCCAAAAGAATCTGGTTTAGCTTACAAACAAATTCTTTCTGAACGTGAATTCCGTGAAAACCAAGCTATTTATGGTTCAACAGGATTTACAGCTCAAACAGGTGCTGAAGCCGTACTACGTTTATTACAAGATGTTGATTTAGAATCTGAATATCAAGAAGTACAGGATGCGCTTGAAAAAGCACAAGGTGAAAAACGTAAGAAATTAATCAAACGTTTGGATACAATCAATGCATTCCGTAATAGTGAAAACTTACCAGAATGGATGATTCTGACTAACATTCCGGTAATACCACCTGATTTACGTCCAATGCTTCAATTGGATGGTGGTCGTTTTGCGACAAGTGATTTGAACGACTTATATCGTCGTGTTATCACTCGTAACAATCGTTTACGTAAATTGTTAGATTTGGGTACTCCAAATATTATCGTTCAAAACGAAAAGCGTATGTTACAGGAATCTGTAGATGCTTTAATTGACAATGGTCGTCGTTCAAAACCAATTACAGGTGCTGGTGGACGTGCATTAAAATCATTGTCTCATTCATTAAAAGGTAAACAAGGTCGTTTCCGTCAGAACTTATTAGGTAAGCGCGTTGACTTCTCTGGTCGTTCTGTAATTGCCGTTGGACCAGATTTGAAAATGTACCAATGTGGTATTCCACGTGAAATGGCAGTTAACTTGTTTAAACCATTTATCATTAATGAAATCGTAAACCAAGGATTAGCACAAAATCCTAAAAATGCAGAAAAATTAATCGAATGTCGTGATCCTCGTATCTGGGACGTTGTTGAAACTGTAATCGACGGATATCCTGTATTAATGAACCGTGCACCTACATTACACCGTTTGGGTATTCAGGCCTTCTTGCCTAAATTAGTAGAAGGACGTGCAATGCGTCTTCACCCATTAGTATGTACTGCGTTCAACGCCGACTTCGATGGTGACCAGATGGCCATCCACGTTCCATTAGGAGAAGAAGCTCGTGCTGAAGCATTAGTTATGATGCTTGGTTCTCACAATATCTTAGGTCCTAAAGATGGTAAACCTATCGTTACGCCAGGACAGGATATGGTTATGGGTAACTTCTATTTAACAATGGAAGAAACAAAAGAAGAATTCTTTGCAGAAGCTAAACACTACGAAGAAGTTGGCTGCCCATTAGAAGCAGCTCACTGGCACCGTTTTGGTGAAAGTGAAGGGCATGTATACACAGATGAAGATGAAGTTATGATGGCATACCAGTCGAAACAAGTTCATCTTCACACTCGTATCGCATTGCCTGTATGCAATATGCATAAAACATCGTTTGATGAAAAACATAAAAATGATTATTTAATTACAACAGTTGGTAAGATTGTGTTCAACTCAATGTTCCCTGAAGATTTCCCATATATTAATGAGGTATCAAAAGAAAACTTTATTAGTACTCCTGATAAATACTTTATTGCTCCAGGACAAAACATTAAAGAATACATCGAAGCTATGCCTTTAGTTGAAGCGGTTAAGAAAAAAGATTTAGGTAAAGTTATTGCCGAAGTCTTCAAACGTTATGATGCGGATCAAACTGCTGAAATTCTTGACCAAATCAAATCTTTAGGATTTGAATATTCAACAGTAGCTGGTATTACAGTTGCCTTGTCAGATATCGAAGTGGCTCCTCACAAAGATGAATATATCGATGAGGGTCGTGTTAAAGCCGATCAGTTGAAACACTTACAACGTAAAGGTATGTTGACAATGGAAGAATGGGAACGTCACTTATCTAAGATGTGGGATGATCAAAAAGACAAGATTGTAACATCATTGATGAAAAACTTGCCTCGTAAAAACCCAATCAACATGATGGCGACTTCTGGTGCTCGTGGTAACGCGTCAAACTTTACTCAGTTAGCTGGTATGCGTGGCTTAATGGCAAAACCTGGCCACGCTAAAGCTGGTGCTGGTGAATATGTACCAACCATCATAGAAGTTCCTATCTACTCTTGTTTCCGTGAAGGATTGAACGTAAGTGAGTTCTTTATCTCGACTCACGGTGTGCGTAAAGGTCTTACAGATACTGCCTTAAAGACAGCCGAATCTGGTTACTTAACTCGTCGTTTGGTTGATGTTGCCCAAGATGTAATTATCAAAGAAGATGATTGTGGTACAGATAAGGGGTACTGGATCGAAACATTAATGGATCGTAAAACAAACTCTGTTATCGAACCATTACAAGATCGTTTAGTTGGTCGTTATTCTAAACAAGATGTAACAGATCCAAAGACAGGTGAAATAATTATTGCGAGTGATGAATTCATCACTGATGAACTTGCTAAGAAAATTGTAGATGCAGGTGTTACAGGTATGTATATCCGTTCTGTATTTACTTGTAAGTCCCGTTTAGGTATTTGTCGTAAATGTTATGGACGTAACATGGCTACTGGTAAAGACGTTGAAGTTGGTGAAGCTATTGGTATCATGGCGGCTCAATCAATTGGTGAACCAGGTACACAGTTAACAATGCGTACATTCCATACAGGTGGTGTTGCCGGTGCCGGTGCAGAAGATATCACTCAAGGTTTGCCTCGTGTTGAAGAATTATTCGAAGCTCGTTGTCCAAAAGGTGTTGCGGTAATTGCTCAGATTTCAGGTGAAATTACTTCAATTGAACGTATTGAAGGAACAATGCGCCAAGAAGTTATTATCACAAACGAACACGAAAGTGTTTCTCATAAAATTAACGCGAACCAGTCTATGCGTCCATGGGTTCAAGTCGGTGCAAAGATTGAAGCCGGTGTTGCGTTGACTGAAGGTCCATTAGATCCAAAAGAATTATTACGTGTTGCTGGTGTACGTGAAGTTCAAGACTATATCTTGAAGGAGGTTAAGAAAGTATACCAAAGCCAAGGTATCGAAATTAGTGATAAGCACTTGGAAGTAATGATCAAACAGATGATGAAGAAAGTAATCATTGTAGATAGTGGAGATACTGATTTAAATGTTGGTGTTCAATTATCATTGAATAACATCACAAAAATCAATCGTAACGCATTGTTAAGCGGTAAAACTCCTGCTACATTCAAACCAATATTATTAGGTATTTCTAAGTCTTCTGTTGAAACAGATTCCTTCTTATCAGCTGCTTCATTCCAGGAAACTACAAAGGTTCTTACAGATGCGACTATTAAGGGTAAAGTTGACCACTTAATCGGTTTGAAAGAAAATGTTATTATTGGTAAGCTGATTCCTGCAGGTACTGGATGCCAGGGAGATCGTCCACAAAATCTAATTGTTGCAGAAAAGGCTAAAGAACTTCGTGACAAACGTATTGCACG
>ERZ827478.1580-NODE-1580-length-15405-cov-5.356547_pt1 | contig 15405 bp, 10 predicted proteins | sample MGYA00519705_ERZ827478 | MGnify/ENA primary metagenome ERZ827478 (study PRJEB31778, sample SAMEA3449318) | human gut metagenome | biome: human gut; feature: human-associated habitat; material: faeces | place: United Kingdom | collected 2010/2012 ... | reverse complement strand
CCCCAAAATATGTAACAGTGTTTTGTCCATTGATATACTGCATGCCGCACTGCTCCGCCAGTTTTGCAACAAAAATCCCATAGGTTTCCAGGGAGGCATGAGCCCGGTCCGGGTGGCGGCAGGGGCCGTCCGGCCAGGCACAGTGCGCGCAGATGGCGCACGATTCCGTGGAAAGCCCGTAGACCTCTGTACCCTGCGCGCGCAGGATGGCGGAGACCTGCCGCGTCAGCTCCTCGTGCGGGCCGCGCGTGGCGAGTGCCGCCTCGGTGTCCGCGATGTCAGCGACCTCCGTCAGCGATGTGATGAGCAGGCCCTGCGGATAGGACAGGCAGCGCGCCCGGCACGCCTCCACGGAGCCGACGGCGGGCGGACAGGCCCATGTTTTGTTATAGCGCGGACAGTTCTCGCGGCAGACCGTGCGGATGCGCTCGGAGAATTCCAGCTCCGCCGTTTCGAACCAGACGAATTCCGCCAGCGGCAGCTCCGCCAGCTGCGCCTCGACCGCGGCACGGTTCACGCCTTGTCCTCCCGCTTCAGATACAGCAGATCATAGGACACCGGCGTGCAGAACAGGCGGCGAATTTCCGCCGGGTCGCGTGTCTGACCAAGGATCCACATCAGCTTGGCCACGACGGCCTCGGTCGTCATATCATAGGCCTCCAGCAGGTGGAGATCGTTCTTCAGGTGGAAGCCGACGTCATAGACGGACAGATTGCTGCCCTCGTTCTGCACCTGCGTCGTCATGACGATGGTCTTTTCGGCCTCCATGGCCTCACGCAGGACGCGCTCGAAGCCGCTGCCCTGATAGGACGGCAGGCCGCCGACGCCGAAGCTCTCGATGATGACGGCGTCGTTATGCTCGAGCAGGTACGACAGCATGCCGCAGTCCGCGCCGGGGATCATTTTCATGAGCGCGACGCGCTCACCGAGCTTGTCATAGAACACGGGCGCGGGAAGGGCGGACGGGCGGATATATTCCATCAGGAAGCCGTTCTGCAGCACGGCCAGCTCCGGATAGTTGATGCTGGAGAAGGCCTGCAGGCTGACGGTGCGCGTTTTGCGTGCGCGGGTGCCGAGAATGACGCGGCCGTTGAACACGATCATCACGCCGCGCAGGTCGGACACGGCGCAGCGGAACGCATCGGCCAGATTCGTCTTGGAATCCGTGTTTTCAAACACGATGGGCTTCTGCGCGCCCGTCAGGATGATGGGCTTGGGGGAATACTGGATGAGATAGGACAGCGCCGCGGCTGTATAGGCCATGGTGTCCGTGCCGTGGGCGATGACGAAGCCGTCATACTCCTCATAGTGGGCGCGGATGGCGCGGGCGATCGTCAGCCAGTGCGCGGGAGTCACATTCGTCGAGTCGATGGAAAACAGCTCTTCGCAGGTCACGCTGCACAGAGATGAGATCTCCGGCACGCAGCGCAGCAGCTCCGCCGAGGTGAGCGCCGGGGCAAGGCCGCTCGGCGTGACCTCCGAGGCAATGGTGCCGCCCGTTCCGAGCATCAGAACCTTCTTCATGGTTGCCTCCTGTCCGCAGTACAAGCACATTTTGGGGGAAATATTCTGCAGCTAGTATATCACGGAATATCGCCGGACGCAACCGGCGCGATTGACAAAGTCTCCCTTTCGCGGTAAAATAATCGAAGTTATAAAATGAGGTGAGCCAGATGCTTTCTGTTGTGATCCCTGCCTTTAATGAGCAGGAAATGGTCCCCGCGGCCGCCGAGCAGATCGACGGCATTCTTTCGCGCGCCGGGATCCCGCATGAACTGATCTTTATCGACGACGGCTCGCGCGACGCCACCTGGGCGGAGATCCGCGCCGAGTCCGAGCACCGCGATACCGTGCGCGGCGTCCATTTTTCGCGCAATTTCCGCAAGGAGGCCGCCATTTTTGCCGGCCTGCAGGCGGCAGACGGCGACTGTGTCGCCGTGATCGACTGCGACCTGCAGCATCCGCCCGAGAAGCTCGTGGAGATGTACCGGCTGTGGGAGCAGGGCGTCGAGGTCGTCGAGGGCGTGAAGACGGACCGCGGTGAGGAGTCGCTGGCTCACCGCGTGGCCGCGAAGACGTTCTACCGTCTTATCAGCGAGGCGACGCACATCGACATGACGCGCGCCTCGGACTTCAAGCTGCTCGACCGCAAGGCCGTGAACGTACTGCTGTCCATGCGGGAAAAACGCGCGTTCTTCCGCGCCCTGTCGTCTTGGATCGGCTTCCGCACGGCGGAGGTGCCCTATGAGGTGCGCGAGCGCGCCGCAGGCGAGTCGAAATGGTCGACGTGGCTGCTTATCAAATATGCGCTTTCCAACATCACGGCCTTCACGTCCCTGCCGCTGCACCTCATCACGGGCTGCGGCGCGGCGTCGTTCCTGGCTGCGCTTATCGTCGGCATCGTGTCGATCGTGCGTCTGGCCATGGGCCGTGTCGTCACCGGCCTGACGGGCGCCGTGATCCTGCTGCTGTTCCTCAGCGGCCTGATCATGGTCGGCCTCGGCATCATCGGCTACTATCTCGGCAATATCTATATGGAAATTCAGGACCGCCCGCGCTTCATCGTGTCCGAGACGTGCGGCGTGCGGAAAAAATCCTGAAAGCCTGTTGACTTTTTCCGGAATTCTGCTATGATAGTGACACAATGCAATAACCTTATCGAGAGTGGCGGAGGGACTGGCCCGATGAAGCCCGACAACCTGCATTTTTGTAAGGTGTCAATTCCTGACAGATAAATGATGACCGCTCTTGTTTTAGGGCGGTTTTTTATTGCCCGGAAAGGAATTTATGCCGAGAAAACATTATTTTACCTCTGAATCGGTGACTGAGGGTCATCCTGATAAAATATGCGACAGGATTTCTGATTCAATTCTTGACGCTATACTTGAAAAGGATAAATTTGCGCGCGTTGCCTGTGAAACAACCGTAACGACAGGTGTTGTACATATTATGGGCGAGATAACGACAACGGCAAACGTAGATTACGCAAAAATCGCACGTAAGGTTATAAACGACATAGGCTACAATGACCCTGTGTTCGGGTTTGATGGTAATACATGCGCCGTGCTTGTATCGGTTGATAATCAGTCGCCTGATATAGCAATGGGCGTTGACCGCAGTGATGCCGAGCAGGACGCCGAAAAAATCGGCGCGGGCGACCAGGGAATGATGTTCGGCTACGCCACCAACGAAACGGAGAATTACATGCCGCTTTCACTGGACCTTGCACACCGCATCCTGCAAGTGCTGGCAGATGTCCGTCGCGAAGGCAAGGTGATGACCTACCTCCGTCCCGACGCCAAGAGCCAGGTGACCATCGAATATGATGACAACGGCACACCCGTACGCATCGACACCATCGTAGTCTCCACCCAGCACGACGACTTCGTACAGCCTGCCGACGACAGTGATGCCGCCCAGCTGAAGGCCGACGAGGAAATGCTCGCCCAAATCCGCCGGGATGTAATCGAGATTCTGATGCCGCGTGTCATTGCCTCCATCCATCATGAAAAAGTGCTGGCACTGTTCAACGACCGTATCACATATCACGTCAACCCCACGGGCAAGTTCGTAATCGGTGGTCCTCACGGTGACACCGGGCTGACGGGACGCAAGATTATCGTAGATACCTACGGCGGCAAGGGTGCCCACGGCGGCGGCGCTTTCTCCGGAAAGGACCCCTCTAAGGTAGACCGCAGCGCAGCTTATGCAGCCCGCCACATTGCCAAGAATCTGGTAGCTGCCGGCGTTGCCGACGAAATGCTGGTACAGGTAAGTTACGCTATCGGTGTGGCACGCCCCATCAATATCTTCGTAGATACTTATGGCCGCAGCCACGTCAATATGAGCGACGGTGAGATTGCCCGTAAGATTGACGAGCTGTTCGACCTCCGCCCCAAGGCGATAGAAGACCGTCTGAAACTGCGCAACCCCATCTATCAGGAGACTGCCGCCTACGGACATATGGGCCGCGAGCCGCAGACCATCGTCAAGCACTTCAAGAGCCGCTACGAAGGCAACAAAGATATAGAGGTAGAGCTATTCACCTGGGAGAAGCTGGACTATGTGGACAAGGTGAAAGCCGCATTCGGTTTATAATCAGCATAGCTTTACGGCTATTTATATAGAAGGCTGCCCTTCTGCAGATACCGATGTTTCGGAGGATGCAGAAGAGGCAGCCTTTGTTGTTTTGGTCTTGCTCTTCAAATGGATTTTTTCACCGGCAGTACAAACACGAACCTTGCCCCCTCCTTGTACTCCTTGTCCAGCAGCACTTTCCCTTTCAGCCGTTCGGCGATGAGGCGGCAGATATTGAGTCCCAGGCCGGTGCCTTGCCCGAAGTTGTCGGCCTTTTCAAAACGTTCGAAGATGGTTTCCGAGTATTCCGGGGGAATGCCGGTACCGGTATCGGTGACGGAGAAGGTGACGTATCCGGGATTCTCTGTGAGAGAGCAGTGCAGGCGGATTTCGCCTTGTGTGGTGTGTTTCTCTGCATTGGTAAGGAAGTTGATGAGTATCTGGCACACACGTTGCCCGTCGGTGCTCAGTTCGTAGCAGTCGTCCACTTCGGAGGTGTAGTAGAGCTTCACGCCTTCGGGCTTGCGGTGTTCAACGGTGGTTATGGCTTCCCGGCAGAGCTTGTTGCAACTGTGCGGCGCTATCTTCATGGTGTATCTGTTGCTTTCCAACTCGGCTGCGCTGAGGATGTCCCCCACCAGTGTAAGGAGGAGGTCGGAATTGTGCTGTATGAGATGGCAGAAATCCTGCCTTTCCTCTTGGGAAAGGTTCGCGTCGGGGGAAGTGATGAGTTGTGAGAAGCCCACGATAGAGTTGAGCGGTGTCCGTATTTCGTGACTCATGTTCTGCAGGAAGATGCTCTTTGCCTTGTTGGCTGCTTCGGCTTGGTCGCGTGCTTCGGAAAGTTCCTCGTTCTTGTGGCATAGTTCGAGGTTGACTTTACGTTTGCGGTGGAGGTAGAGCATCAGGAAAAGCAGGGATAACAGCAAAAAGCCGGTGACAATGCTGAAAAGAGTGATGCGGTAGCGCGAGGTGGCCTGTATGTTTTCCATTTTCAGACGTTCGGCGCCTATCTGGGTGTTCAGTTCGGCGATGTCCGACAGTTGCAGGAGATTGTTCGTCGAATCCAACTGCTGGTGGTATTTTTTCAGATATTTGATGGCATTGGGATAGTCTTTGGCGCATTCGTAAATGTAGGCATGTTGTTGCAAGCCTTCCTCGGACAATTGGTCAGCGTGGGCATGGGCCTGCTCATACTGTTTGTCCAGTATGTTCTTGCTGATGTGGGCTATCAGTAGGGAAACGCTGGCAGAGAGCTTGCAACGGTCCGCCATTTGTACGGCTTCTTTATAGCAGTCGTTGAATTCATCTATACGTCCCTGCCGGAATAGTACCAGGCATTTCTCTATCATGGCTTGGGCTATGTTCCGTTCTGTTTTGGCGCTCTTCAAGGCTTTTTCGCAATAGTCCAGTGCGGTGGCGTAATCTTTTTGGGTGTTACGGTAATATTCGGCAAGGCTTGAGTATAGTTGGCTGGGATCTTGGTCGGGCATATTCTTCAGCATATAGTCCAAGGCTTCCTGATAGTATTGGGCGGAGAGGTCGAAGTTTCCGCGTGATTTGTAGATATGGCCCATGGTTCGGATACAGCTGAAGATACCGTAAGGGTATCTGTCGGCAAAAGCTTGCTTTTTCATTTTTTCCGCTTTCTGCAAGGCGAGCAATGAGCGTTGTTGGTTCAGGAAGTAGATGATTTCGCTGCTCCAAGCGTGATAATAATATTGCAGATAGTTATTGGCACGTGAAATCTCTTTCAGGTCAGTGGATGCCTTTTCTATTTTGCTATCATCTTTTTGGGATATATAGAACTGCAGGGGGATGATGTATGCCAGGCATTGTGCTTTTTTGTCACCGAGCTTCAGGGCTTGTTGATACAAAGTGTCGGCCACCAGCAACCCCTCTTGCTGGCGTGCCTGCTTGGAAGCCCGCTGGTAGATGGGGTAGAGTGCATCGTCTATCTTGTAGGGATTGTTCTGTGCTGCGGAAGGTAGGGACACCCATACTGAAAGCACTAGAAAACATAACCTTGAAAGAATGCACTCCCTCTTTGTTCTATTGGATGGAATAAGCATGTTTTTTTCCGGATACTTATTATTATGCCTATGGCATCGCAAAAATAAGATAAAAGAATAAATTACAAGCTTTTTTTGTATAATTTCTCTGTTTGCTTGTTAAATGATCCTTGCCAGGAGCTTTCTTACGAAATTTCCGGTGATAATGCCGCCCTCTACATCATCATATTCTTCCTTATCGAGAACTTCACGATGGCCATTGCATTGACTGCCGCCAGCGGCAGGTCCATGGGGTCGTGGTGGTTGTTGTAGCTCACCAGACGGATGCAGTCCGGCCGTTCCGAGTGGTTGACGTATTTCACTGCCAGGTATTCGTCGCCGCCCCGTTCGAAGGAGACGAGATACATTTCACCGTAGATGACGTCGGTGAAGTCGCGGATGGACTTAAAGCCTACGATGTCACCGGACTTGAGGATGGGATACATCGAGTCGCCCGAGACGTAGACGGCACCGTCGCACACAGGGATATTGGGAATTACAATCCGCCCCAAGGCGTACTGCGGGCGGTCAGCCAGCAGTGTCTTCAGGTTGGCGGCGGCAGAGATGTCATAGAGGGTCACGCTACGGTCGTCCATAGGGTCGGCTGTTTTCGGTGTGTGAAGTATTTCCACTTCACCTTGTACCAAGTCATTGTCACAGAATTTTGAATGATGTGCAGGCGAGCCCTTTCCCGTCAGCAGCCAGTTGTAGTCCACGTCGTCCAGGCTGCCCAGCAGCAGGGGGAAGTCGATGCTGTTGCGGGCGTTCCAGTTGCTCAGTGTGGAGCGTGATATACCCAGAAAGGCGGCAAGTTCGCTGTCTGTCTTGAATTCTTTCGCCAGTTTGGCACGTTTTATGATGTCTGCCGCACAAAATATCGGGTCTTTGTCATTCGCCATATTCTTCAGTTTTTACGTGTAAATTATTCAGAAACTATTATCTCCTCATTTATACTGTCTTACGTCTTATTTAAGAATTTAATTCCCGATTTGTTTGTTTTATAAATGAAAACAGCATTATCTTTGTTGGGACAAAAATACATATCATGTTTTATAAATGCAAATAAAAGGGAGGGATTTATGGAAAATACACATCTGGTCTTTTATCCGGAAGCATCCGAATTTAGCAAAAATACTTACGAATTTGAAAAAATGGGCATCCGCCTTGCCGGATGTATAGATGAGGTGCGTTGGAAGTATAGATGCAACGCGCTGGATGTATAGATAGAATACGCTGGATATATACTTCCAGCAAACAGCCCCTACAAGCATCTTTGGCAGGGGCGTGCCGAAAAAATATTATTGTACTAATTCTTAACAAAAAATGGTTATGGAACAGATTATTGAAAAAAATGTTCGTTTCTGTGGATGTTGCCACAGAGAACTGCCCGTTGATTCTTTTTATGTAGACAAGCGTACGCTTGCCCCCGACAATTATTGCAAGGAATGCCGTAGGGCGATGAGCAACGCCCGCTACCGTCGCTCACTTCCAGCAAGCAATCCCCTCCGTTATCCGGTCATCACTGAAATTTCGGACTGTACCCTTCGTATGTATCTTATTCTGAATGCTTTGAAGGTAGTGCGCGAAAGCGTGCTCCGCAAGCGGAAACGCCTATGCGAAGCAGGTGATATAGAATGATACAAGCCGCTCTCTCCCCCTAATCACTAACCCCTAATCATCAAACCATGTCCAGAATCAAAAAACGGGGACTTGACTATTTCCCCTTGAACACAGACTTCATGCACGACCGTCTGGTGCGCCGCATCATGAAACGTGAGGGTGACGGCTCCTTTGCCATTCTGCTGGGCGCCCTCTCCTGCATTTATGCCGACGAAGGCTATTACGTGTGTGCCGACGAGCTTTTCTACGAAGACCTTTCCGCCTGCCTCTATGAAAAGACGGCTGCCGACGTGAAGCGCATTCTTGCCCTGGCTGTGGAGTACGGCATTTTCAATGCCGCCCTTTTCGGCAAATACGCCATCTTGACTTCTGCTGAGATACAGCGGCAGTATCTGTTCAGTACCAAGCGCCGGAAATCTTCCGCCATAGACACACGTTATTGTCTGGTGGATGATTCTCAGAGCGATGACGAGGCCGCGCCGACTGCCGCCGGGAGAGTGCCGTCTGCCAATGGAAGCGTGCCGTCCGCTGCCGAAAGTGCAGCATTTAAGCCCGAAAATGCGACATCGGGTACATATAGCACAGCAGAGCATAGCACATCACAACACAGCAAAGAAAATCCCCTCCTCCATAGTTCCCCCGGAACCGGGGGCACTGAGGGCGCGGATGTGCCATCCGCGGAGGGGGAATATCTTCGGAAAATAGAGCAACTGCAACCGCCGCAGGATGGCACGGACCGCAACCTGGACGGGTTGCTTTTCAATCTGAAGCAGTTCCATATTCCTCCGCAAGAGCAGTATGCCATTATCCTCAAAAGTAATTTCGGTGCTATCGGCCACCCTTTGTGGAAGGGCTTCTATGCCTTGCGCGAGAGTCATGGCAAGATACGGCAACCGGGACGATACCTGTTGAGCCTGTGCTGTAAATAGTATTTTCGATATGTGAATAAATTCATGAAGAAAAACGGTTTTTTTAATTTGCACACTTTTCCGGATAGCGTTATCTTTGCAATGTGGTTAAGCTTAATACACGAAAATAAAACAATGTTGTTTCATTTGAAAAAAACGAATCCTTGAATTTCAAGACAAACTATTAATTTTTAAAACAAAACTACTATGCCAGTAATTTACAAATCATTTCAGTCGGTTCTTGCCAACAAAGAGGGCAAGAAGCTTTTCTATCCCCGCGTGGTGCTGACGGGGAATGTGGACACCGAGCAGGTGGCCAAGGAGATTGCGGAATTGTCTTCCCTCTCTACGGGTGACTCGAAGAATGTCATCGACAACCTGGTGACCGTGATGACTCGCCACCTGCAGTCTTCCGAGAGCGTGACGCTGGACGGTCTGGGTACTTTCCGCCTTACGATGAAGTCCACCATGAACGGTGTGGAAGACCCTCTGAAGGTATCGGCTACCCAGTCCACGCTACGAGTGCGTTTTCTGCCCACTTCCAAGCGTAATCTGGACCATACGGTGTCTACCCGTTCGCTGGTGACCGGGGTGAAGTGCGTGCGCTTCGACCTTCAGGACACGGCAGGTTCGGGCGGCAACGACGGCGGCTCGGGCGGTAACGACGGTGACCAAGGTGAAAATCCGTTGGGATAAGGCCATTTACGATTTGACGATTTACGATGTACGATTGAAATTCGTACTGCTAAATAACCGCGCCTATGCAGGCATTTATGATACGAAAAGTAATCGTACATCGTAAATCGTCAAATCATAAATTACTAATCTTCAATCATTAATCACTAACTAATCTTATGCGAAAAATCAACTACATCGTGGTGCATTGCAGCGCCACGCGGGAGGGCTGTACGCTTACTTCCGAGGTTCTGGAGGCAGAGCACCGCCGCCGTGGCTTCCGCACGACGGGCTATCACTACTATATCCGGAGAGACGGTACTGTGCTCGGAACCCGTTCCTTGGAACTGCCCGGTGCGCATTGCCGCGGTCACAACAAGTATTCGATAGGTATCTGCTACGAAGGCGGGCTGGATGCCCGGGGAAATCCGAAGGATACCCGTACGCCGGAGCAGCGTTCGGCCCTGCACCTGCTGGTGTACCAGCTGCTACAACAGTTCCGGAACGCCCGTGTATGCGGCCACCGCGACCTCAGTCCCGATTTGGACGGAGATGGGACGGTGGAGCCGTGGGAGTGGGTGAAGCAGTGTCCGTGCTTCGAGGTAAGTAAAGAATTTTAAAACAATCATCCTTAAAACATGGAATTATGAAAATAAGCAAAGAAACCTGGAAAGATATCTTGAAAATTGTGGGCACCATCATTGCCACCATAGCCAGTGTGCTGGGCGTGCAGGCGATGCCACTGTAGGAGGCTGAAAAGCCAGCAAGGGAATGGGAGAGGCTTGGAAAACAGCTCCCCCATCCCTTATCCCGCAAAACATATTGAATAATTTTTCTAATAACAACGATTTATCATGAAAAGAATATCCTTGTTTTTATTACTGTTCCTTTTACTGAAGGCAACGGTTATGTATTCGCAGGATGGCCATCCTGAAACCAACTTCCGGATTGTTCCGGTATCTCCCAATGCAGCTTCATTGGGAACTTTCGGCATGATACCTACCGACAATTATGTGGGGCAAGCCAATCTGACTATCCCGATCTACGAGATTGACCTTGACGGAAAGAAGTTCCCCATTGCACTATCGTACCATACGGACGGAACACGTGTTGCACAAGAAGCTACTTGGATCGGCCTTGGATGGACCCTCCAGGCAGGAGGGTGCGTCGTCAGACAAGTGCAGGGTACGGACGACTTTGCAGCACGTGGGTGCTATAACCTTACTGATGCTCCGTGGCTGACCAATCCCAGATTTGAAGTGACCGACCAGAATTTGGAGAAGTATATGGGTTATTTCAAAGGTGACTATGATGCCGAACCTGATATGTTTTACTTCAATGCAGGCGGACATTCGGGCTCCATGTATTTCGACGTATTGAAGAACAACCGACAACTGAATGCCGTCCCTACCATCCAAACACAAGAAAAAGTGGTAAAGATGGTATACAATACAAGTAACAAAACATGGACCATGACGGACTTGGAAGGATATGTCTATTCCTTCTCGACAAAAGAAATCACATACTATTTCTTAAATACCATTGATTTTTTTCAAACAGATATAACTAGAAGTCATATATTTCCATACTATAACGAACCGCAGATTGTAACAGCCTGGATGCTTGACTCTGTGACATCTCCCAACGGTGGAAAGATTACGTTTAGTTACAAAAAAGAAAGTATTTTTACTCCCATTTCTACTACAGAAGACGTTATATCTTTGTCTAAAATAGTGAATGGCCAATTGTCTTCACAATCTCCGCAGTATTTCACCAATAAGTTCAACTACAATTACTCATACTCCAAGATAGAGCAATGGACATTGTCGGCTATTACTTTTGAAGGGGGTAAAGTAGAATTCGGTACAACTGATCGTGAGGATATAGAGAGTGCGGAAACCGGAAAAAAGGTACAGAAGCTGTCGAGTATCAAGGTGAGTGATACTGCCGGTAACCTTATCAAGACCACCATGCTGGAGTATAAATATCTGCTTAGCGGAATGGCTGCCACTACCAATGGTTATGATGACCGTTTGTTATTGTCGAAGGTATATGATGTGGCTGGTTCGAAGAAGAACAATGTATATACCATGGATTACAATATGGGGAAATTGCCGCCCAAACGCTCTCTGTCTGTAGATGCCTGGGGATTCTACAACGGTGCGTCACCAATGACTGCTTCTTTAAAGATTAGCCCCAGCATTTATTGGTCGGAGTCGATAAAGCCGAGCAGTAAGACGAGCTTGTTTAAAGAAGGTATGGACCGTTCATTCAATGAGGCGTTGTGCAAGATAGGGACGCTGCGCACTATCACCTATCCTACGGGTGGCACAACTACCTTTGAGTATGAAGGACATCGTTTTGAAACTTTGCCTATGATGCCCCCCTTGCGCGAAGGAACCCTTAACCTGGTAGACAACGGTATGCCGCCCGTAGCACCCGGAGCTCCTGTCCTTATGTATATTGGCGAGCCTTTTGAAGTGGACGATGCCAATCCCAAGATTATCATCCGCAGAAGACATGACGAACCTCATCCCAGTGAACATCTTGCTTCGTCGCTTACTTACACAACACAACTCGAAAAGAAAGAGGGTAATGGTTATAGAACCTTGTTCTCTTCTCCCGATTATGATGTGATGGAGCCCTGGCCTGATGACACTGAAAAGCAACTGGACAGAGGTACGTATCGTGTGACATTGGCAGTGCAGAATGTAAGGTTGGAGTATCCTATCAATATTTCGGTAGAGATAGTAGGCAAAACGAATGCTCCCTTGGATAAGGATTACCTGGGTGCCGGGCTGCGCATCAAGTCCATCACGAATACGGACGGCAACGGTAACCAGAGTTGGCGTAAGTTTGAATATCAGGATGCAAAGCTGATGGTGAAGCCGGTATTCAACGCACCGGTCTATGTAGAACAAATGCAAAGTTGGGCAGGAAACTGGATGAATGCTTACTATGAACTGATTCAATCTGCTCCTTATATCCCTTTGACGAATCTTTCCAGAGGAAACCTTGTGGGATATACGGCGGTCAGTGAATCATATGGCGACATGGATACTCAGGGATATACCACTTACAGATACCATAACGTTCCGGATGAGGTTACTGATATATACCTGGCCGGTATTCCTACGGTGCCTGACTATGAGAACGGTAAACTTTCGTCGGTAGAATATAGGGATAAAAATCATAAACTGCTGAAGAGAGAGGAGTACACCTACTCACCTTCTTCTTCGGAAGAGGTTTGGGCACCGAAAATACGCAACTATTATTTCAATCCGGATTATTCCCATCCTACCCGTACCATGCAGCCTTACAATCTGTGGGCACAATCGTACTATCTCAGCAAGAAAGTGACTACCGACTATCGCGCTGAAGGCAATATAGTGGACGAAGAGAGATATGCCTATACTGATTATGGGGTACTTTCTTCTTTAAAGAGTAACAAGCATGGGGTGGAGAAAGAAAAGCAGTTTAAATATGCAAACAGCTTTACAGATGCCGTTTCCGTCAAGATGAAAGGGAAATATATGGTGGGTATGCCTATAGAACATGTCGAACTCTCTGCCGGCAAAGTGGTGAATGCGTCGAAGACGGAATATAAAGATACGCTTAATATGATATTGCCCAAACGTACGTTGAGATTCAACTCTACTACTCCCAAGACGCTGGCCGATTATGCGGGAGCCTATGTGCAGGATATTTGGTTTGGCAAGTACACTTCGAGAGGCCGGCTGCTGGGTTATATACGCAACAATTTGCCGGTGAGCTTCCTATGGGCCTATAACAATCTTTATCCGGTGGCCAAGATAGAAGGAAAGACGTATGAGGCTGTAGAGAAAATCTCGTCGGCGAGCATCAGCCAACTGCCGGCCAATGCGAATACTGCGTCTATTACAGCTGTCCTGAACACAGTGCGAAACGGGCTTGCCAACGACAATGCTTTGGTTACTACCTATCTCTATCGCCCGCTTGTGGGTGTTACGGAAATTGTAGAACCGAATAAAGAGAAAGCGACCTTTACCTATGATGACTTCAACCGCTTGTTCCAGGTTAAGGAGCATAATGGAAAGGTAGTGAATGAATATCAGTATAATTACAAACCCCAATGAAACGAAAGAACTGTATGAAACGAAAATATATGTTTATGGCGTTGTTGTGTTATGCATTGACAACAGCGGCGCAGGATGCCAGCCATAATTATGTGCGTACCCGTAGCATGCTGGATGAAACGGGAGGTAAATATCTGGACAAGGTGGAGTATTTTGATGGCCTGGGACGTCCGTTCCAGACGGTATTGAAGAAGGTGACGGCAAGCAGCAGCAATCTGGTGACGTTGCAGGAGTATGACGTTGCAGGACGTGCCGCGAATTCCTGGCTGCCGATAGTCTCGTCTGCCGAGTATGTGGCGCCTGCTTCTTTCAAGAGCAGTGCGCCCGGCAACTATGGCAACGACTCGCGTCCTTACGGCCAGCCGGTGTACGAGGCTTCTCCGCTGAACCGTACCGTCAAGGAATACGGACCGGGAGCCGCATGGCATGGCGGGCATTCCGTCAATACGGACTATCTGGCCAACAGTACGGCTAACGCGCAGTTGAACTGCATCAACTATAGCGTAAGCAGTGCAGGCGCACTGACGAGCAACGGCGGCTGTGCTTCCGGTCAGCTTTCGGTTGTTAAAACCACCGATGAAGACTTGAACGCGAGCTACACCTTCACCGACAAGATGGGACATGTTGTATTGACGCGTCAGATGAAAGGCAGCGAAACGCACGACACCTACTATGTGTATGACGACAAAAGTAATCTTTGTTTCGTACTCCAGCCTATGTACCAGAGCTCGGCCAATCTCGACTTGTATGCTTTTCAGTACAAATACGACGGACGCAACCGCTGTATCTGGAAGAAGCTTCCCGGTGCGGGATATATGGAAATGGTGTATGACAATGCCGACCGCCTGGTATTCTCGCAGGACGGCAACCAGCGTGCCCTTACATCCGGTAACTGGACGTACTACAAGTACGACGGGCTGAACCGCCTGACGGAACAGGGGACTTGTACCAACAAAGTGACCACTTCTGGAACGAATGTACTTGTGCAGCACTTCTATGACAGTTACGCTTTCCGTTCGCAAGCAGGTTTCAATAACAGCAATTTCCCTGATGATGCTTCGGGCAATGGAAAAGGTGCCTTGACTGCAAGTGTGGCAACGGTACTTGGTAGTAGTAACAAGATTTATACCGCATACTACTATGACATCAAGGGACGTGTGGTGAAGACTGTACAAAGTAATCCTTTGGGTGGTTATGATGTAGCAGCTACCGTCTATACTTTTACAAACAAGCCTGCTACAGTGACCCATACCCACACGGCAAGCGGAAAAACAACCCGCACGGAAGTGTATACTTACAGCTACGACCATGCGGACAGACTCTTGAAGGTGGAGCATACGCTAGGCGGCACCAAGATAACCCTTGCCGACTATGCGTATGACAACTTGGGAAGACTGCAATCAAAGTCCCTGCACGGAAGTGCCACCAACAAGCTGACGTATGCCTATAATGTCCGTGGCTGGCTGACGGGAATCAGTGGAAGCAAGTTTACACAGAATCTGTACTACAACAACGGCAACGGCACCGCCAAATACAACGGCAGTATCAGCAGCATGACGTGGAAGGCTGGAAATGAGAGCACTATCCGTGGCTATAAGTTCACTTACGACGGATTTAGCCGTCTGATGAACGCCACTTACGGCGAAACAGCCGGCATCAATACGAACACTAACCGTTTCAGTGAGAATGTAACCGCCTATGACAAAAACGGCAACATCAAGACCTTGCAACGTTACGGTCAGACCGCTGCTTCCAGTTACGGTTTGATTGATAACCTGACTTTCACCCTCGGTGGCAATCAGTTGAGCCGTGTGGACGATGCGGCAGCAGCTTCTGCCTACAATGGTGGTTTCGAGTTCAAGGACGGTGTGAAGCAGGCGAACGAATACACTTACGATTCCAATGGAAATTTAACTAAAGATTTAAACAAGGGAATTAGTACAATTACCTATAATGTAT
>ERZ827478.1571-NODE-1571-length-15469-cov-20.927209_pt1 | contig 15469 bp, 13 predicted proteins | sample MGYA00519705_ERZ827478 | MGnify/ENA primary metagenome ERZ827478 (study PRJEB31778, sample SAMEA3449318) | human gut metagenome | biome: human gut; feature: human-associated habitat; material: faeces | place: United Kingdom | collected 2010/2012 ... | reverse complement strand
ATAAAAGGGGGAACCCCCGGCGAGGGTTCCCCCTTGGACCCCCTCCTGCGCTTTTGTGAGCATAAAGGGGGTTCCGCGCTCTGCGGAGCGCGTGCAGGGGCGCTGCCCCTGCACCCCGCCGCCTTTGAAAAGGCGGGCGAAACTTTTATTCGCGCTTCGCGCGGCGGTTACATCAGCGGGGAGAACACGCGCAGGAGGCTTTGGCCCAGTTTCATTATCCACGGGCGGCCGCGGTAGAGCTCAGGCGTTATCTCCACGCACTTTGTCAGCGTCTCCGTGAACGTCTCCTTCATCTCCCCTATCGCGCTCGAGCCGCACATCCACACCGCGCACTCGTGGTGCAGATACAGGCTCCGGTAGTCCATGTTTATCGTCCCGCAGATGCCGTACTCGTCGTCGCACACCATCGTCTTCGAGTGGATGAAGCCCGGGATGTACTCGTACACCCGCACCCCCGCGCGCAGCAGCGGCGCGTAATAGCTCCGCGTGACCATATGCACGTACCACTTGTCCGGCACCCCCGGCGTTATCATGCGCACGTCGATGCCGCACTTCGCCGCGCTCGTCAGCGCGTTCATAAGCTCGTTGTCGATAACCAGATACGGCGTGCAGATGTACACGTACTTCTTCGCCCGCGCCAGCATGTTGATGTACGCCGTCTCACCCACCGCCTCGTCGTCCGAGGGCGCGTCCGAGTACGGCTGCACAAAGCCGTCGTCCCGCACGCCCTCAAACGCGCCGCGCCGCGGCAAAAACCGCGCCGGGTCGTCCTCCTCGTGCCGGATGTAGTCCCACATCGCCAGGAACATCAGCGTGAACGAATACGCCGCCTCGCCGTGCAGCTTCACGCCGCAGTCCAGCCAGTGGCCGAAGCGCTCCCGCCGGTTTATGTACTCGTCCGCCAGATTCACGCCGCCCGTGAACGCCACCTCGCTGTCGATCACGCAGATCTTGCGGTGGTCCCGGTTGTTGAACGTCCCCGTCAGCACCGGCTGGAAGCGGTGGAACGTGCAGCAGCGGATGCCCAGCTTCTCCATGCGCTTTGCATAGTTGCGCGGCAGCGTCATTATGCAGCCCATGTCGTCGTAGATGAGCCGCACGTCCAGACCCTCCGCCGCCTTCTGCGTCAGCACCTCCAGTATCGAGTCCCACATAACGCCCGGCTCCACGATGAAGTACTCCATGAAGATGAAGCGCTCCGCCTTCTTCAGCTCCTCCAGCATCGCCGGGAACAGCTCGTCCCCCAGCTTGTAGTACTTCGTCTCCGTCCGCCGGAACACCGGCGCGCCCGCGCAGCGCTCCAGATACGCCGACTGCAGCGCCGCCTCCGCCGAGACCTGCGCCACGTCGTCCGTCCGCGACGACACCGCCCGCGCCGTCGCCCGGTACCGCAGCAGCATGCCCGATAGCTTGGTCCGCTGGCTCTCTGGCGTCCGCTTCTTGCCGAAGAGGATGTACATCGGTATGCCGAACAAGGGCAGGAACACGATGGGCAGTATCCACGCGATCTTGAACGCGGAACTGCCGTCCTGATTGATTATGTAAACCACAGTCACGAGCGCGAGGGCCACGGAGATGGTCTGCACGGTCGTGAAGCTGTCCTGGAAGTAGAACAGCGTGGAAAAGAGCACGAAGAGCTGCAAGAGCATGAAGAGCGCCACGAAGGCGGCTCTGGAGAACAGCAGCTTAAGTAGCTTTTTCACGGGGGTCGACCGACCTTTCTGATGGATTGTGCAAAAATTATAACAGATAATTTATGCCTTGTCGATACTTGCGCGCGGGCTGGGGGTATGAGATAATAGGCGCAGGAAAGCCCGCAGAGAGGCGGGCGGAAACATGGGAGGATGCAAATGGACTACAAGAGCGAATATAAAAGCAAGCTGCGCACGGCTGAGGAGGCCGTGCAGGCGGTAAAGAGCGGCGACTGGGTGGAGTACGGCGGGGGCGTAGTGTTCCCGACGCTGTGCGACGCGGCGCTGGCGGCGCGGCGGGACGAGCTGACGGACGTGAAGGTCCGCGGCATGCTCTGCTACGGGCCGATACAGGTCGTGGAGAGCGACCCGGAGCAGGCGCACTTCACCTACGACTCCTGGCATCTGACGGGCTACGAGCGCAAGCTGGCGGACAAGGGGCTGTGCTACTATCAGCCGATGCTGTACCGCAATCTGCGCTGGTACTACGACAACTTCCTGCACATCAACGTGGCCTTCATCGGCGCGGCGCCGATGGACGAGCACGGCTACTTCAACCTCTCCATCGGCACGGGCAACTCGCGGGTGTACATAGACAACGCGGACGTGGTGGTCATCGAGGTGCTGGAGGGCCTGCCGCACGCCTACGGCGGGCAGGAGGAGAGCGTGCACATCTCGGAGGTGGACATGGTAGTGGAGGGCGTGCACGGCCCGGCCATCCAGCTGCCGAGCCGCGCGCCGAGCGAGGTGGACAAGCAGATAGCCTCCAACGTCATCCCGTATCTGTGCGACGGGGCGACGATACAGCTGGGCATCGGCGGCGTGCCGGACGCGCTGGGCACGATGATAGCGGAGAGCGACCTGAAGGACCTGGGCATGCACACGGAGTTTGCGACGGACGCGTTTTACCGGCTGTTTGCGGCGGGCAAGCTGACGAACCGGCGCAAGACCATAGACAAGAACAAGGGCGTGTTCGGCATCGCGGCGGGCACGCAGGACCTGTACGACTGGATAGACTGCAACCCGGGCGTCGCGGCGTATCCGATAAGCTATGTGAACGACCCGAACGTGATAGCGCAGCTGGACAACTTCATCTCGCTCAACAGCTGCGTGGGCGTGGACCTGTACGGGCAGGTGAGCTCGGAGAGCAGCGGCACGCGGCAGATAAGCGGCACGGGCGGCCAGGTGGACTTCCTGACGGGCGCGACGATGTCGAAGGGCGGCAAGGCGTTCATCTGCATGAGCAGCACGTTCACCGACAAGAGCGGGGCGCTGAAGAGCCGCGTGGTGCCGGTGTTCGGCGGGGACATAGTGACGTCGCCGCGGACGCAGGCGTATTATATCGCGACGGAGTACGGCGTTGTGAATCTGGCGGGCGCCTCGACCTGGGAGCGCGCGGAGAAGCTCATCAGCGTCTCCCACCCCGACTTCCGCGACGAGCTGATAAAAGCCGCCGACTCCCAGCGCATCTGGCGCAAGTCCAATAAACGCTGAGCGCCGCGCGAAGCGCGTTTGAAAGTTTCGCCCGCCTTTTCAAAGGCGGGCGAAACTTTCAGACGCGCGCTTCGCGCGCGGGGGCGGTCATGCCGCCATTGCGGGGGCGGGGTAGCAGGCCTGGACGGCGGCGGGGAGGTCGGGCCAGAGGACTTCGGCCCAGCTCACGACGCCGCGCAGGGGCATGGTCTCGAGCAGGATGAAGGCGTCCTCCTTCAGGATGCGGCTGGTCTTGAAGCTGATCTCCCGGCTGTGGCCCTCCGCGTCGTAGCAGGTCAGCGTGTACTTGTATATCATGTCGTCGCTCGCGTTCACCTGCCGGACGCAGCTGTTGTCTATCTGCGAGTACCACTCGGCACCCGTCCCGCCCCAGCCGAACCAGATCGCCGCGCCGGCGATCAGGATTATCAGCGCCACGATGAAGATTATTATCAGCAGCTTTGCAGAGTCCATATTCCCGCGCCTCCTATCTCGCGCTCTCGCTGTTCGGACGGACTATCTTGTAATACGACCGCGCGGTCAGGGCGTACACCACCGCGTACACCGCGCAGAACACCAGCAGCGTGCCCAGCGTGCACAGCGCCGTGAGCCTCAGGTTCGTCAGCGAGAACAGCCTGAGCAGCTGCACCACCAGATTGAAGTCGAAGGCTATGTGCACCGCCGCCACCAGGATGGGCATGAAGAACACCGTCAGTATCTGGCTGCGTATCGCGCGGCGCGCCTCGCGCTCCGAGAGGCCCACCTTGCGCATGATGTCGAAGCGCGCGTTGTCCTCGTAGCCCTCGGACACCTGCTTGTAGTAGATGATCAGCACCGTCGCCATCATGAACACCACGCCGAGGAACACGCCCAGGAACAGGAAGCCGCCCGAGAGGCCGTAGACCTCCTGCTCCGCCGCGGAGCGCAGGTCGATACCGAGCATGTCGTAGTAGCCCGCGTCCGCGCCCGTGCCCGCGCTGGAGGCGGCCCAGTAGTCGTCCACCATGGCCGACACCGCCTCGTCCGACGCGTCGAAGTCGTACTGACCGCGCCAGATATACGAGCCGTTTTCCTGTCCCGCGACCAGCTCCAGCAGCGCCGCGCGGTCGGGCACGACGAGGACTATGTCTTTGTCCTCCTCAGACCAGTTCACAGCCACCATATTCAGCGCTATCTGCGCGGCCGTGAGCTTCGCCTCGCCCACAAGCCCGATGCTGACAGTGCCGCCGTCCTTGTCCATAAAGCTCAGGCTGTCCCCGAGCTCATAGCCCGCCGGCACATGTGCCAGCGCCTGTCCCGCGGCAAGCTCCGGCGCCGGCTCGCCCGTGAGCTGGGCGTAGGTCTCCGCCGTGACGGCTGTTACCAGGCTCACATGCTCTGCGGCGTCCACCGCCGTGAAGCTGTAATACTCCACCGACTTCGCCGACGAGGGCGTGAGCTTGTGCTGCGCGAACCAGTCCCCGAACCAGGCGTCCATCGCCGCGGCGTCGAAGGGCGTGTGGTATTCGATGGTCTCCTCGCCCGTCTCGTCGTTGTAGACGTGGTCCTCGTTGGAGCTGGAGTAGTACGTCGCCTCGACCACCACGTCCGCCGGGCAGTAGGCGTTCACCTGTTCCGCGCTGCCGAGGTAGAGCGAGAGCGTGCCGCTTATCATGACCATGACCATGGTGCAGAGGATGCAGATATTCGCGAGGCCCACGGCGTTGCGCTTCATGCGGTAGAGCATGCCCGAGACGCTGATGAAGTGCTTGGCCTTGTAGTAATAGCGCCTGTTGCGGCGCAGCGCCTTCAAAACCGCGATGGAGATGGAGGTGAAGAGGCAGTAGGTGCCGATTATGACGGCGAAGACCGCGAGGAAATACACCGCCACGGCCATGCCGGGATTGTCCACGAGCATGGCGACGACGTAGCCCGCGCCGAGGAAGATTATCCCCACCAGCGTCAAAAACCAGCTGGCTTTCGGCTCCTTTTCACCCACATTGCCGCCGCTCAGCAGCTCCACGGGGCGCGAGCGCCCCACCTTGGCGAGGTTCGCCAGCAGCGTCAGGAAGATGAGCGCCGCGAAGAAGAGCACGACTATGATGATGGCGATGGGCTGCACCGTGAAGCCGAAGGGCACGGGCAGGCGCATGAGCTTGAAGAGCGCCAGGCTCACGAGCTTGGTGAGCAGTATGCCCACGGCGAGGCCGCCCGCGATGCCGATGACGGCGATGTACAGCGACTCGAACACCATGATGCCCGCGATGTTGGTCTTGCTCATGCCGAGCACGCTGTAGAGGCCCAGCTCCTTCTGCCGCCGCTTCATGAGGAAGCTGTTGGTGTACAGCAGGAAGATGAAGGAGAAGAGGCCGAGCACGAACATGCCGAGGGTCATGAACATGGAGACGTAGACCTGGCCGTTGGCCGTGCCCGCGGCGAGCTCCTTGGAGCCGGGGTCGGAGACGATGGCGGCCATGATGTAAAAGGCCGCGGCCGTGCCGATGACGGTGAGGATATAGGGCACATAGAAGCGGCGGTTGGACTTCATGCTCCGCGCCGCCAGCTTCGGGTAGAACGAGAGCTTACGCACCGAGCTCACCGCCTTGTGCGATAACGGTCAGCGTGTCGGAGATGCGCGCGAACATCTGCTCGGTGGTCTGTCCGGCGCGGTAGAGCTGGTGGTAGACCTCGCCGTCGCGCAGAAAGAGGACGCGGCCCGCGTGGGAGGCGGCCTTGACGGAGTGCGTGACCATGAGAATGGTCTGCCCGTCCTCGTTTATCTCGCCGAACATGTTCAGCAGCGCGTCGGTGGCGCGGGAGTCGAGCGCGCCGGTGGGCTCGTCCGCGAGGATGATGCGCGGGCGGGTGATGAGCGCGCGGGCGACCGCGGCGCGCTGCTTTTCGCCGCCGGAGACCTCGTAGGGGTACTTGCCGAGCAGGCCCGCGATGCCGAGCTGCTGCGCCAGTGGCCCGATGCGGCCGCTCATCTCCTCATAGCTCTTGCCCGCGAGGACGAGGGGGAGGAAGATGTTGTCCCGCAGCGTGAAGGTGTCGAGCAGGTTGAAGTCCTGGAACACGAAGCCGAGCTTGTCGCGGCGGAAGGCGGCCAGCTCGCGCTCCGGGATGCCGGTGATGTCCCGGCCGTCGAGCAGCACCTGGCCCGAGGTGGGGCGGTCGAGCGCGGCGAGGATGTTGAGCAGCGTGGTCTTGCCGGAGCCGGACTCGCCCATGATGGCGACGTATTCGCCCTCCAGGACGGAAAAGCTCACGTTCGCCAGCGCCTGCACCTGCGCGCCGCCGAAGCGGGTCGTGTATATCTTTTTGAGATTGGAAACCTCAAGCAGTGACATTGTTGTGTCCCCTTCCTTATTGATTAGCGTGGGCGGCATGATCCGAACCCGTTTTTGAGCGTGCCCGCCGCCCCATGGCATCGCCGTCGCCGGTTGAAGGGCGACAGCCCGTCTGCCCGCCGCCGTCATCGCCACGAGACGGCGGGCGCGCTCAAAAATCTCCGACCCTGTGGGGCGTCTGCTTGTGTCCGGCAAGGCTTGACGACGCAGACAGGCTGTCGCCCTTCAAGGAGGAAAACGCAGCCGGGCGCGAGCAGCCGCCCCACAGGGCGGGTTCGGATCATGCCGCCCACGCTATGCTGCTATGATAACAGACAGCCCCGGCGCGTTCCATCGCTTTGGCTTACAAACGGACGGCGTATGTGACATTTTTGTAAGCTTCACCCCCGGCGGACACATATGGGGCGTCCGAGTATCTCCGTCACGGACATTTGTGCAGAGTAAACATACACCGGCGCTTTTTACGGGCGATATTGTAATTGCTTAATCCGCCGGCGGGGTGGTATAATAAAACATCTTTATGCGGACGCATGGAGTGGGAAAAATATAGGCCGAGGAGCTGTTTTGACATGAACTACGAGCATTTACGCCAGGAAGACGCAGAGATCTTCGCCGCCATGGAGCAGGAGCTGACGAGGCAGCGCGACCACATCGAGCTTATCGCCTCCGAGAACTTCACCTCTCCGGCAGTGATGGAGGCCGTCGGCAGCCATCTCACCAACAAATATGCCGAGGGCTATCCCGGAAAGCGCTTCTACGGCGGCTGCGAATACGTCGACATCGTCGAGAACATCTGCCGCGACAGGGCCAAGGAGCTCTTCGGCGCGGAGCACGCCAACGTGCAGCCGCACTCCGGCTCTCAGGCCAACGTGGCCGTTTACCTCGCGCTCACCAAGCCCGGCGACGTCATCATGGGCATGGACCTCGCCTGCGGCGGCCACCTCACCCACGGCGCCAAGGCGTCCATCACCGGCAAGTACTTCGACGTGCGCCCCTACGGCGTGGATCCCGCCACCGAGCTCATCGACTATGACGAGATGCGCCGCATGGCCAGGGAGCTGCAGCCGAAGATGATAATCTCCGGCGCCTCCGCCTACTCCCGCATCATCGACTGGGCCAGGATCCGCGAGATATGCGACGAGGTCGGGGCCTATATGTTCGTGGACATGGCCCACATCGGCGGCCTGGTCGCCGGCGGGGCCCATCCCTCGCCCGTGCCCTATGCCGACGTGGTCACGACGACCACGCACAAGACCCTGCGCGGCCCCCGCGGCGCCATCATCCTCTGCAAGGAGGAGCTCGCCAAGAAGATAGACTCCGCCATCTTCCCCGGCACCCAGGGCGGCCCGCTCATGCACGTCATCGCGGGCAAGGCCGTCTGCCTCAGGGAGGCCATGCAGCCCGAGTTCGCGGAGTATCAGCACCAGGTCGTGCGCAACGCCGCGGCCCTGGCCGACACGCTCTCCAAGGGCGGCGTCCGCCTCGTCTCCGGCGGCACCGACAACCACCTGCTGCTGGCCGACGTCATGAGCATGGGCGTCACCGGCCGCGACATGCAGGAGCTGCTCGACCGCGCGCACATCACCGCCAACAAGAACGCCATCCCCTTCGACAAGCAGCCGCCCCACCTGGGCAGCGGCGTGCGCTTCGGCTCCCCCGCCGCCACCACCCGCGGCATGAAGGAGCCCGAGATGCGCCGCATAGGCGAGCTCATCCTCCGCCTCATGCGCGAGGGCGACGCCGCCGTGCCCGAGGTCAAGGCCGAGGTCATGGACCTCTGCGAGCGCTTCCCGCTCTACAAGGGCGTCATCTGATAACATGTACCGCGTGTTCGTCGTCGAGGACGACCCGGTCATCGCCGGTGCCGTCTGCTCGCAGATGGAAAGCTGGGGGCTCGAGGCCCGCTGCGCCGGGGACTTCGGCGCGGTGATGGCCGAGTTCGCCGCCTTCGACCCCCAGCTCGTGCTGCTGGACATCTCCCTGCCGCGCTTTTCGGGCTACCACTGGTGCGCCGAGATACGCCGGGTGTCCCAGGTGCCGGTGATGTTCATCTCCAGCGCCTCGGACAACATGAACATCGTCATGGCCATGAACATGGGCGCGGACGACTTCATCGCCAAGCCCTTCGACCTCGAGGTGCTCATGGCCAAGGTGCAGGCGCTGCTCCGCCGGGCCTACGACTTTGCCGGGACGGGCAAGGTGCTCGAGTGCGGCGGGGCGGTGCTCGACCTAGCGGGCGGGGCCCTGGTCTACGGCGGTGAGCGCGTGGAGCTCACGAAAAACGAGCTGCGCATACTCCAGGCGCTGATGGAAAACCACGGCTCCGTAGTCTCGCGCGACACGCTGATGCTCCGGCTCTGGCAGACGGACAGCTTCGTGGACGAGAACACGCTCACCGTGAACGTCACACGGCTGCGGCGCAAGCTGGACGCCGTGGGCCTCGGCGACTTTGTCAAGACCCGCAAGGGCCTGGGCTACACCATAGACTGAGGGGGCGGAACGAGATGCTCATCCTCTCATATTTCAGGAAGCACTGGCAGGGGCCGGTGCTTTTCCTGCTTTGCGCCGCGATATGCGCCGTGGTGTTCTACCTCTACGACCTGCCGGCGGAGTCCGTGCTGTACGCGGCGGCGCTCTGCCTGGTGCCCTGCCTCGGCTGGCTCATAGTGGACTTCCTCGCCTACGTCCGGCGCGTGCGGGCGCTGCGGGACCTCACGCGGAGCATCCGCGTCTCGATAGAGCGCCTGCCGGAGCCGCGGGACGGCTTGGAGGGCGCCTACGACGCGCTGCTGCGCGAGCTCTGGGACGAAAAGAGCAAGCTCGACGCCGAGTACGCCGCCTCCCGCCGCGAGGCCGAGGACTATTACGCCATGTGGGCGCACCAGATAAAGACGCCCATCGCGGCGATGCGGCTGCTGCTCCAGCAGGGGGAGGCGCCGGACCGCGCGGCGGTGTCGGCGGAGCTCTTCCGCATAGAGCAGTACGTGGAGATGGTGCTCTCCTACCAGCGCCTGGGCAGCGACACGGTGGACCTCGTGCTGCGGCGCGTGGAGCTCGACCGCGTGCTGCGCGGCTGCGTGCGCAAGTTCGCGGGGCTCTTCATAATGAAAAAGCTGCCCCTCGAGCTCGAGGAGACGCAGCTCGAGGTGCTGACGGACGAGAAGTGGCTCGCCTTCGTCATAGAGCAGCTGCTCTCCAACGCGCTCAAGTACACGCGCGAGGGGCGCATACACATCTTTGCCGAGGGCCGGAGCCTAATCATAGAGGACACGGGCACCGGCATCGCGCCGGAGGACCTCCCGCGCCTGGGCGAGCGGGGCTTCACCGGCTACAACGGCCGGGCGGAAAAGGGCTCCACCGGCCTCGGCCTCTACCTCTGCCGCCGCATCTGCAATAAGCTGGGCCACAGCCTGCGCTTCGAGTCCGAACTCGCCCGCGGCACCCGCGCGATAATCGGCTTCTCCGACTACAACCTGGGCGTCGAATGACCCGGCGCGAAAAAAGGATGCACCTTTGCAGGTGCATCCTTTTTCATAAGTCAAAATGCGATAGAAGCGCTTATCCGTATTGCATCATTTAGCTCTAAAACGCCTAAAGCAATGGTTGAGCTTCAATTCTGCTCACCATATCCCGCCCCGCAGGGAGGGTCAGTTTTTACGCCAGGTGGAGGGGAGGAAGAGGATCAGCATGGGGTAGATCTCCAGGCGGCCGACCAGCATGTCGAAGGAGAGCAGGGCCTTGGAGAAGTTCGAGAACATGCCGTAATTCCCCATCGGGCCGACGAGGCTCAATCCGGGGCCGACGTTGGAGATGCAGGACGTCACGGCGGTGAAGTTCGTCTCCAGGTCGTAGCCGTCGAGCGAGACCAGCAGCGTGGAGAGGAACGTTATCGTGATGTACAGCGCGAAGAACACCAGCGTGCAGCGGATCGTCGTGAGGTCCAGGCTGTGGCCGTCCATGCGCACGGACACCGTCCGCCGGGGGTTGAGCAGCTTGCCGAGCTCCTGCTTGGCCGCGCGCGAGAGGATGAGTATGCGCGAGACCTTGATGCCGCCGCCCGTGCTGCCCGCAGAGGCGCCGATGAACATCAGCAGCACCAGCATCCCCTTTGAGAACGCCGGCCAGTGGTTGAAGTCCGCCGTCGCAAAGCCGGTCGTCGTCATGATGGACGACACCTGGAAGAACGAGAGCCGCAGCGAGTGCCAGAAGTTGCCGTACTCGCCCATGATGTCCAGCGCTATCGCCAGCGTGGCAAAGCCCGCGATGCCGAGGTAGAGGTGCAGCTCCGAGTTGCGCAGCGCCGGGCGGAACTTCCGCATGATGAGCAGGAAGTAGATGGAGAAGTTCACGCCGAAGAGCAGCATGAATACGCCCGTGACCACGTCGATATACGCGCTGTCGTAATAGCCTATGGACAGAGCCTTGACGCTGAAGCCGCCGGTCGCGGCCGTGGCCATCGCGTGGTTGATGGAGTCGAAAAACGGCATCCCGCCGAGGCAGAGGAGGATGACCAGCATCACCGTCAGCGCGACGTAGATGAGGTAAGTTATCGCGGAGCTGTGCCGTATGCGGGGCACGAGCTTGCCGACCTGCGGGCCCGGGACCTCGGCGCGCATTATGTGCATGCTCCGCTCCTCCGAGAGCGGGAGCACGGCCATGATGAACACCAGCACGCCCATGCCGCCTATCCAGTGCGACAGGCTGCGCCAGAGCAGCGAGCCGCGCGTGAGCTCCTCGACGTTCGCGGCAACGGAGGCGCCCGTCGTGGTGAAGCCGGAGACGATCTCGAAGAAGGCGTCGAAGTAGTTCGGCATCTCGCCGGAGAACACAAAGGGCAGCGCGCCCACCAGGCTCATCAGCAGCCACGAGAGCGCGACGCTGACAAAGCCCTCGCGCGCGTAGATGTCGTGGTGGCGCAGCTTTGGCAGCGTGAGCAGGGCGAAGAGCGCCGCCGCGATGAGCAGCGTGTAGACAAAGGGCAGGGGCGACTCGCCGTAATACACCGCCGTCAGCGCCGGGGGCACCATCAGCGCGGCCTCGACCGCCATGACGCGGCCGAGTATCTTGGAAATCATCCTGTAATTCATCCGGCCGCTACTCCTCGAAAATGTCGTCGAAGCGTTGCATGCCGAAGCGGGTGGTCACGGCTATGACGCTGTCGTGCATCCGGACGCAGTCGTTGCCGCCGGGGATGATGCACTCGTTGCCGCGGATTATGGCGGCGAGCAGCGTGTCGCGCCGGATGCTGAGGCTGCGCAGGGGGATGTCCAGATACTCCGCGGGGCGCTTTATGGAGAACTCCAGCACCTCGGCGTTGCCGTCGGCTATCTCGTGCAGGGACTCGATGCCGCTGGCGTCGATGGAGTTCTGCATCGCGCGGACGTAGGTGACGATGTTGTCCGCGGCGATGTTCTTGGGCGTGACGAAGCTGTCGAGCTTGTGGGAGTCCACCATGCGGCGGAAGCAGTCGTCGTTCACCTTGGTGATGACCTTGCCTGCGCCGGAGCGGGCGGCGAACATGGAGGTTATGATGTTGTTCTGGTCGCTGCCGGTGAGGGCGACGAAGGCGTCCGTGGTGCGGATGCCCTCCTCCTCGAGCACCTTGGGGTTGGTGCCGTCGCCGAGGAGTATCTCCGCGCGGGGGAGTATGCCCTTGATTATCTCGCAGTGCTCCTCGTTGCGCTCGAGTATGCGCACGCGGATGCCGGACTCGATGAGCGCGGAGCCGAGGTAGAGCGAGATGCGCCCGCCGCCGAGGATGAGCACGTCGCGCACGCTGCGGCGGTAGGAGCCCACGGCCTTGAAAAAGGCGCTCATCTCCGCCGAGGGGCCGACGACGTGGAGCGTGTCCCCGGCCGAGAGGACGAAGTCGCCCTTGGGTATGATGACCTGACCGTCGTGCTCGACGGCGCAGATGAGGATGTTGGAGGAGTGCTTGTCGCGCAGCTTGACGAGGCGCAGCCCGCACAGCGGCGACTCGGGCGCGAGGGTGAACTCCACCATCTCGGCCCGGCCCTTTGCGAAGGACTCCACCTTCGCCGCGGAGGGGAAGCGCAGTATGCGCGAGATCTCGGCCGCCGCGGCCTGCTCCGGGTTGAGCACCAGCGAGAGGCCGAGCTCGTCCTTGAGGAACACCATCTGCCGGAAATATTCCATCGTGCGCACGCGCGCGACGGTGTTCTTCACGCCGAGCTTCTTGCCCGTGAGGCAGCAGAGCATGTTTACGGAGTCGTCGCTCGTGACGGCGATGAGCAGGTCGGCGTCGGCGACGCCGGCCTCGGTGAGGACGTTGTAGTCCGCGCCGTTGCCGTAGAGCACCATGGCGTCCACGCCGGTGGAGATCTCCTCGAGACACTCGGCGTTGTTGTCCACGACCGTGATGTCGTGGCCCTCGTCCGCGAGGCGGCGGGCGATCTCCTGCCCCATGCGTCCGCCTCCGACCAGAATGATCTTCATTGTCCCTTACGCTCCTGTTGTTTAGATACTTTCGCGCGGCGGCGGCGGCCGCGGCTGCGCGGCTGGGCGCTCTTTGCGGCGTAGAAGCTCTGCATGTTCTCGTCCGCGCGGTAGGCGAGGCGTCCGGCGGAGTAGCTGCCGTCGTCAGAGTGCTTGAACTTTATGCGCAGCAGGAGCTTGCCGTCGGCCGGGCACTCGGCCAGGCACATATAGCGCTGGTCGCCCTGGTTTATCCACTTGGAAAACTGCATCTCGCCGCCGCAGATGGGGCAGCAGGGCGCGGCGAGGGAGCAGTCGGCAAAGGCGTCGCCCTTGGAGGCGTAGCCGGAAAAGGCGCTGTGGGCGATGGGCTCCGGCATGTCGGGCCGGGGCTTCTTCTCCTTGTGCGGGCTGCGGCTGGCGAGTATCTCCGCCGCGTCCGCGTACTGCTCCATGCCCGCGGCCATGTCCAGCCTGGAGCAGACGAGGCCCGTGTTGTAGGCGTCGCCCAGCGCGTCGTGCGCCACGCGGGTCTGCTCTATGCCGAAGTGCTCCATGGCCGTGGCGAGGGACTTCTGGTTCTTGTCCCCGCCGGTCTGGAGGTTATATATGAGCTGCAGGTTCACCCAGCCGGATATCCAGTCCCAGTCCAGGTCGTGGATGATGATGTTCTGCTCCATGATGCCCTGGTCGTCATAGCCCCAGGTGAGGAAGGTCACGCCGTCCCCGCACCAGGCGCGGAACTGCGCGAGCGCCTCCGGAAAGGCCACGCCGTGGGAGAGGCGCTCCTTGTCGAAGCCGGTGAGCTTCTTGACCTTGTAGTGCATGCGCTTGAAGTAGACGGGCTTGACGTCTATCTGAAATTCCTCCCCGGGCGTCATGTCCTCGTTCAGGCGCACCGCGCCTATCTGGATGATCTCGCCCCGGAGATGGATGGGCAGCCTGTTGAAAACGGAGGACTTGGAGCTCATCGCCTGATTCCACTCCAGATCCACCACTACGTAATTCATCGGAATACCGTCCCCTTTTCCCTTGATGGTCACGCGAAACATTGCCAACTATTATATCACAGCGCCAATTAGATATCAATCGGGCATTTTGCGCCCCGAGCGCATAAAAAAGTATAAAGAAACCGCCAGAAATCCGGCCGCCGAGAGCCATTGCGAGGTGGAGAGCCCCCAGAGCGCGCCGCGGGCCTCGTCGCCGCGGAAGAACTCGAGCAGGAAGCGCGCGGGGCAGTAGCACGCGAGGTAAAACTCCGCGGCAAAGCGCGCCCGCCGCGGCCCCGCCGTGAACCACAGCAGCGCGAGGAAGAGCGCGAGCTGCACGGCGGCCTCAAAGAGCTGCACGGGCAGGCGCGGCACGCCCGGCGGCGCGGCGAGGGAGGCGGCAGGAAAGACCACCGAGACGGGCGAGTCGCACTCGACGCCGTAGCAGCAGCCGGCGCAGAAGCAGCCGACGCGCCCGAGCGCCGCCACGAGCGCGAGCGCGGGCACGAGCAGCGGCATGAAGTCCGCGAGCCGCACGCGGTAGGCCCGGGCGGCGAGCCGGGCCGCCAGCAGCCCGCCTGGTATGGCCCCGAGGAACACGAAGCCGCCGGAGACGTAGGCGAGCAGCGCCCCGGCCCCCGCGCCGGAGCGCACGAGCTCCGCGAGCCGGGGCAGCACGGTGAGCAGGTAGAGCAGCTTGGCCCCGGCGATGGCGCCGAGGGCGGCAAAGACATAGATGTACGCCGCGTCGTCCCGCGAGAGTGAGAAGCGCGGCACGCGGAGGATGACGAAGAGCAGCCCGAGCAGGAAGCCGAGCAGGCCGAGCAGCCCGTACATGGGCAGGCTGCGGCCGAGGATGGTGACGAAGGGGAGCATGGAGCCTCCTTAAAAAATCAGTGTAACGGCGCGGGGCCGTTACACTGAAGCTGGCAGGTGAGGGCGCGTCAGCAGTAGGAAAAGGCGCTGAGCGCGCCGATAGCGCCGACGCAGGCGATGCAGGCGATGAACACAAAGGCCCCGCCGATGATGCCGATTATCGAGAGCACGAATCCGGCCGTGCGTATGCCGCCGTTGAAGCCGAGCTGTTTGGCCTTGGAGGCGTATACAAGGCCGACGACGCCGAGCACGACGGAGACGATGCTGGAGTAACCGAAGAACCAGAGCACGACGGCGATGATTCCGAGCACGAGGCTCACCACCGCTTCGTTCTGCCCCGGGACCTGCCCGCCGCGATCGTTGTTTTCGTACATAGAGAGCACCTCCTTTTCAGCAATAATTTAGCATCGCCGCGCCCGCGTGTCAATTTTTTTCGCTTGGTACGTGTGCGCCGTTTCTTTGGGCAAGCACCAAAGAAATGGGGTCGAAAGGCAGGACAGGCCAACGACCCCCACCCAACGTATCGGCGCACACGTACAAAGCAAAGACAAGGCGGCACCTCATTTGCGCGGTTACGAGTGCGCCGTTTTATTGGGCAAAAGCTGCCGCCACCTACTGCCAGTTCCACCCCATTTCTTTGCTCTTGCGCAAAGAAACGGGGTGGAGCCCCAAAGAA